>RCMY010013904.1_pt1 | contig 10050 bp, 10 predicted proteins | sample 2041341 | NCBI WGS metagenome assembly RCMY01 (sample SAMN09708234, study PRJNA481090) | Marine sediment metagenome, whole genome shotgun sequencing project.
CAGCGCCCGATTGCTGTGGTAGCTCAGTGGCAGAGCACACCCTTGGTAAGGGTGAGGTCGAGAGTTCAATCCTCTCTCACAGCACCATCCTATCCCGTTGAAATCAAATAAAAGCCTTGCAAGCAAGGTGCTATACCCGTTTTATCGTTACAAACTTGGTTACAAACGGGAATAATCATGGCTGGCAAACCTCGACACATGGTCACTCGTAGTGGACGGCATCACGCACGGCTTGTGGTTCCGAAAGACCTGCGCGAAGTAGTTGGTAAAACTGAACTGCGCGAACCTCTAGGCGGTGATTATCGTCAGGCGCTCAGATTGCTTCCAGGTGCGGTTGCACGTCTTCAACATAAGATAGCAGTAGCCGAGCGCGAAGCAGGCCAAGTCAACCGATCGATACCACGTTACCCCTTGGCCCCAGACCAGATCGCACTCAGCCATTACGTCCAGCGCCTTGCCTATGATGATCAGCTGCGGAACGATCCTCGCTATCCATCGGTCGGGATCGACGACGTGCTGGTTGAACGGCTGCGCCTGGCAGTCGCGGGTGGGGCCGATGACGATGAACTAAGGGATCTGGTCGGAGCACAGCTCAATAGGTTCCGCGCCGCTGGCAACTTTTTCGCCGCCCCCGGATCTCACGAATGGCGCACAATCGCTCGTGCTCTTTGCAGCGCAGAGCTAGAGGCGCTGGCCCGTGCCGCAGAGCGCGATGAAGGCGACTTCACCGGCAACCCTACTACTCCCCTGATCGTCAATGCGCAGCCGCCACAAGACTCCCCTGCCCCGGTAAGCCTGTCGAAGCTGTGGCGCGATTATGTCGATACGCGGACGCAGGCCGGTTTCATGCGGAGTGGATCACGTCGTCAGGACCCGGTGATAGCAAACCTGCGCAAGTTTCTTAAACACGACAACGTGCGCCGCATGACCAAGGCGGATATGTTGGCATGGCGTGATCACCTGATGAAGACGCTATCTGCCAAGACTGTGTCGGATGTTTATCTATCGACGATCCGTTCCCTCCTGGCATGGGCCGAGGATACCCCCCCCAAAAAAACTTGGCCGTAGTGGCTGTGCATAAAGGGTTTACTAGTTTCCAGAAAAATTAGCGACAATTGCGCCCATCAGGTCGTCCTGAAGATAGAGCAGATGGGCCTAATCAAGGATTGACACCGCGCCGCGTTGGCAGCGGCAGCGGCAAGACGCCCGCGCGTGACGGGGCGGGCGCCCTGCCTGCGATCGGGGCAGCAACGGCGCGGCCTATTGCCAGGCGCAAACGCCCAGCGTCGCGCCGCCTTCGATGGCGGCCTTGCCGTCCTCCTCGGGCATCAGCATCGACTTGCCGTCCTGGCAGACAACCAGCTGATCGCCCATGCCCGCCATATCGACGAGGATCTGATCCCAGTGCCGGTATTGCACATCATGGCCGCCCTCGGGGTAATCGCGCCGCGCGGCTATGTTGGAATACACCTCCTCCCAACGGTCGGCATGGGCCGGCGTCACCAGCGTGTCCTGCCCGCCCTGGTAGATGTAGACCGGGGCGCCCACCTCCGAGACATCCGGCAAAGACAGGTTGCAATAGCGCTGATACTCGGCCACCTCGGCCGCGCCGCTTCCCTTCTGGCCCGCCATGCCGAAGGTGCGCGCGCCATCGTCCCCCGCCGCCGAGGCAAAGCCGGGAATGCGGTGCGTCGGGCTGTCCTCGGGGAAGGCCCACCATTTCAGCGGATGCGCCGCGTAATCATCGAACGTTTCCCTCATATTCTCCTCGCCCGCGTCGCATAGCCCCGATCGGGTGGCGAGCGCAGTGGCTGCCGCGAGGTGGATCGACCGGATACGTCCCGGATTGCGCGCGGCAAAAGCGGCGCTGTAAGGCCCGCCGCCCGAGATGGCCATCAGCGACACCTCTTCGACCCCCAACTCCTCCAGAACCTGCTCGGCATCCGAGGCGTAGTCGTCGAACGTCCAGTTCTTGGCGGGATCGGACTGGCCGAACCCCGCGCGGCCGACCGAGATCAGCCTCAGGCTCAGATCCTCGCGCATCCCGCGCAGGAAATCGGTCAGCCGCGTGACCGCCGCGCTGGTGCCGGTGCCGCCGATAAAGAGGACGGCTTTGCCGTCCTCAGGCCCGGTATCGACATAGGCGACATTGCGCCCATCCTGGGCTGTGATGGTTCGAACCGTCGGCCCCATGTAGTCGAACGTCTCGGGCAGGTCGATCTCGGCCATGGCCGTTCCGGCCGCAGCAATCGATGCCGCCGCCAAATACGCCGTTCGAATAGACATGTCGTTTCCTCCTCTAGAATTGATGCCACCGCCTGCGGAACGACACGAGCATGCGCTTCCCCCATGCCGACATTCGCCGCGCGTCCCGGCAGACGGCGAAAAAGTAGCCTGAACTGATATTTCCCAAATAACTTGGTGTTGGGAGGAGATTGACGGATTTTGTCGTTGTTTTCAAGCGTGACGGCTTTGTTGTCTGTAGAGACGGCCTTTATGAGGTGGTCGCAAGCGTTCTGTTCAAGATTTTTGCTGGTTTTAGATCAGTTCCCTTTGGAAAGTATTGGCGCAAGAGGCCGTTGGTATTCTCGTTCGTGCCGCTTGCTCGGACCCATCGGAAATATCCCGCTAGCCGAGGCAGGGCAGAATTTACATGCGCAGCGCGACGTGCTCGATATGGTTGCGTGAAGTGAAGCTAAAGGTCTTGATGAAACCGGGGCGATTCAGTGCCCACCCACAATATTTGGGCACGGAAAGCTCGGCCGGAACGCGCCACATCCCTGCATGAGATCGGCAAGACTTCGCGCAGTTTTTCAAAAGTTTCGCGGCCTGTTTCAATTTCGGATAACCAACATTACTTGCGCGCTCTCTGTCTCCCCAACACTTGAGGAGCACCCCTGATAGTTAGAGAATACCCATGAAGCTAATAACCGCGAGTCTTACGGCTTTGCTGCTTTTGATTTCCCTGCCAGCTGGTGCCGATCCCGACCGCCAACCCTTTGCCGTATCGATAAAGGCTGCGCCCCCCTCCCAAGCGATCAAACAAGTATCTGCCGATCCGGTCACTATTCCCGAGCAGCTCATCGCCAACCTGCAGGAGGATTTCAGCCTGACCCGCAACCAAGCCGCGGGGATCACCGGAAACCTGGCTCATGAATCCGGCAACTTCAGGGTGCTCAAGGAGATCAAGGGGAACGGCTACGGCTATTCGCAATGGAGCGGATCGCGCAGGACAAGCTTTCGTTCCTACGCGGCCCAGGTCGGTGGCCCGGAAACCTTCGAGGCGAATTATGGTTTCCTGAAATACGAGATGAAAACCCAATATGGACCCATGATGAACCGCATCCGGGCGACGGACGACGTAGAAAAGGTTTCAAGAATCTTCATGAAAACCTTCCTGCGGCCTCAGGACTCGACCGCGAACCTGACACGGCGAGTGCGTTTCGCGCAAAGCTATCTTCAGGATGAATTCGGCGACGCTGGCTGCTACTCGCACCCACAGCTAGAAGGAAAGCACAGGCTCGCGGCCTGCCCCAGCGGAACCTCGTGACGATCGGGCTGATGGAGTATTGACCCCACCAGCGGGCAAACAGTTTTTTCAGACCACTTGAAGACCGGTGGGTATGGGGGCGATGGCTGGGGCAGCTCCCATAGTGCGCGCTCCTTTTCGCGTGGTTATTTTGGGGCGTGTTCGCAATGGCGGTAAGCCGCAGGTGTCAATGCCGCGCAAAGCTCTGGCCGACGAGCCATCCAGCCATCCATCCGCCCAGATGCGCCTCCCAGGCGAGTCCGCCCGAGAAGATTACGAAGAGAGCAATGTTGGCCGCGACCAGACCCAGGATCGCCATCACCAGCGGCTGCACGGGAAGGCTTGACCGTCGCCGCATCCGGTAATCTGCCGCTTGCCAAACACCGATCAGACCAAAGACCGCGCCGGACGCGCCGATCATCGGCGCGGCGCTCGAAGACAGCAGCCCGAAACATGCCCCGCCCGCGACAGCCGATATGAAGAGCACCAGCAATGTTCTGGCTGCGCCAATATTGGAGGAAACGAACTTTCCGAGGGAAAGAAGGACGACACCGTTCATGGCAAGATGCGCGATCCCGCCATGCAGAAAGGCGTGGGTTATGAACATCAGGGCGCTCTGGCCCGGATAGACCGGCTGCGCCATGCCCGAAAGGAGCGGCTGCCAGAATGCCCCGAGCACGAATGCAGGCCAGCGCAGGTTCTGCGATCCGAAGACGCCTGAAGAGGAAAGGGTCAGGATCAGCTCAATTGTGGTCATGACACCGACGAGGATCCAAAGGAACCCCGGCGCGCCGGCCTGAGGCGCCAGGCGCATCGGTTGTCGACCTCTTGGCGATTTGAGTTCCATGATTGGGAGATAGTCCCTCATCGGTGCCAAGCCAAACTCGAACGTCGGATCAGATCACATCAAGGAGGGGCCGGAAGCTCGGCTTCTTTGCGGATATGGGAGGTTTCAACCCAGAACTGTCGCGGCAGCAGAATGCATCCCCTTCGTGTTTGGGTGGAAATCCTAGGACTTCGCTTTCTCCATGGAAGGTTGCATCGGCTGCTCCCTAGATAACGAGCCATTCCTAATCCAAGCATCCGCCTCGCTGCACAAATGATCCGTGGAAGCAGTCAACCAACCACACCCTATTCAGGGTTGGGGAAATCGGATGACATTGCCCGCGCCGCGCATGAAGGCGACAGCCCCTTCGCTTTCAATGGCGTGTATTGCCGCGTTTCTGGCATCCTTGTCGTTGTGGAACTGATCATCCCAGACGTGGCTGGTGCCTTCGTGATCCTCGACCTCCAGCGTCCATGTCCTGTCGCTCTCCAGCCGATAAATCTTGATCGAAAATGAGACGCCGTCGACAGTGATCTGTTGACCCTTGGCGGATTGCACAAGGTTGGGTTCGTCATCTTCGCGCATATGGAACGGCTTTCAAGCTGGCGGACTACAGTGGACTTCATCAAAACTAGCGGTGCTTCAAGCTCCGATGCAAGATTAACTAACGGTGCAGTGCAGAATTTCCTAGTAGGACATGGGAGTTTTGGCACCGGTCCTTGCATTAGAAGCCATTGACGGCGACGTTCTAATCCTACTTCGCCACCACCAAAAACGCACTTTCGAACTGTTCGGCGCAACCCAAACCCTATAAGTCATTGATAATAATATTATTGTTGAGTGCGCCCATATGACGGATACCCCGAAAACTGGGGCCAAATGTTACTACGTCAACGTCCATGCAACCAAAAGACCATTCTATGCAACCCAAACGCAACCCTGATGCAACCCTTTGGCAACCCGCTATTGGCTAACCACACTGACACGTTTTACCATCATTCGCATACTCAACCATCCGCCTTTTGGATATTGAAAGTCTCGTTTTGGGCAGGCGTTCAGGACTGTTACCTTCTGAATTACATTTTGCAGACTCGCCTCAAGAGCTGGACACGATGTAGCGTGGGGCCAAGATCCCGTCCGTCGCTGATCAACCGCACGAATTCAACCCAGGCCATCTCATTCTCGGTAAGTTCGCTCGGTCCAAATCCAAGAGGTCGTGCGCGGGCCCACCGCTGATTATCGGATATGTGCTGTTGCTTCGCGTTCGCCACGTTCATTTTCCAAAAACTGCGCGAATGGCGGCGCGGCTCCTTGCGGTCGTGCGCGGGTCGCTATCGTCTGATGCGTCGCGAAGTTCGGCAAGCCAGCCAAGTTCATTGGCCGTAACTGGCGTGCCGAAGATCTCGATGATGGCCCGCGCAGCCGTATCGCCGACAGCCTGATCCAGGGCCAGCCTCATCAGGTAGCCCGGATCGCACTCCACTGCGCGGGCCATAGACGGCACACGGTCGAGCGCCAACTTGCTGGTGCCACTTTTGATCATGCTGACCATATTCGGATTGGGAAAGCCTGCCTCGTTTGCGATCTGCAACTGGGATTTCCTCGCTTTCAGTTCAAGCACCCTGCGTTCAATGTATTTGGCCAATTTCGTATTTTCATGCGGTTTCTGGGTCATCGCTATCTCTCATTATGTGACGCAGCACGCGCTGCATGTCATATTTATAGCGACGCTGTGTTTGGGGCTGCTTGGGAGATGAAACAGAAGATGTGCCAGTCGGACCAGTTTACGACCTCTGAAGGCGCTCACCTAGCCAACCTGAACCACAGTCATCACCATGACCACCGACCCGCTGGATCACTCTGGCGGGCTTTTTCATTGCGCGCGCATCCTGCATATTTACTCCGCATATGTTCATTTTATGTTTCAGCCCATGCCAGCGTCACGCCCACCAAACCGCGCAAATCCTGCGAAGTCATTCTACACGTTGCGGGATGCTGCACGTCGCGGGCTTTTGATCGTCCAGACGTGTAACCTATGCCGCCGCTGCGTTCACTTTCTTGCAACTGATCTGGTCGAGGTTCTAGACCCGTCCATTTCCATGCACTTGCGGATGCTCAAATGTTCGAAGTGCGGCACCGACGAATACACCCGTATTCCTGTGCGCAGGCCGCAGCCAGACGAGATCGGCAGCTTGCCTGTCCGGCGTCCTGCTGAGTATGTCCGCAAGCGGCGCACCGAAATGTTAGGCGACACTTGATCATCGCTATTCGTCGCCGGTAAGTCGAATGACGAAGAACTGGTCACGCTGCGCAAGATGAAAGCTCCGCGCCACTTGACAGCGATTACGCACCAAGCCGCCTTCGCGATCCTTTAGCGCCGCAGCTCGGAGACGTCATGCTGCCAGTCGCGGCTTGCCTTTGCCCTTCGTGCCCGGCTCCCCTTGCCCGCCTGCGTTGTCCTTCTCGATCAGGGCTTCGTGCAGCGCCCGGACGGCGGTGTCCGCATCCTCGCGGGTGGTGGCGAACTGAATGTCGACGTTGCGCGGCCCCTGCTGCACGGCGACCGGCGCGACATCGGCGTGCTCCAGCGCGGCAAGTCCTCGCGCGAGGGCGTTCAGCCCGCTCAGATCGCGCCCGATGGCGGCCACGACCGAAAGCCCGCGGGTCGTGACGGATGCCGTGGGATACTCGGTGACCAGATCGTTTTCGACCCGCTTGAGAAGCTTTGGCGATGCATCGACATAGTGCGTGATCGAGTTGGCGTTCGACGTCTTGGCGACGATATCGACCTTGTGCCGGGTCAGCACCTGAAGGATCGTCGCGTCATACCCTTTGACCCCGACCATGTCCTGCTCGAATACCTCAAGTGCAAAGACATCGAGCGCCGTCAGGATTTCCACCTGCGGGGACTGTGCCGGGGCGTCGTCGATGAGGGTGCCGGGATCGGTTGGTTCAAAGGCGTTGGTGACGCGCAGCGGGATACCCGCCTGGCGCAAGGTCTTGGCCGCCGAAGGGTGGATCGCTTCCATGCCCATGTTCGACAGCTGGTCCGCGACGTCGTAGTTCGTGCGGCCCAGCTTTTTGACATTTTCCAGCCCGACCAGTTTTGGGTCCGCGGAGGACAGATGGAATTCCTTGTGGATGATCGCCTCGGCAGCGCCGGTTTGGGCGGCGAGGCGGCTGAACGTGACCTCGGAGTAGCCGCGATCATAGAGCGACATCAGATTTTCGGAACATTGCGCATAGCCGGTCACGATCGGCAGTTCGCGGGTGCAATCGACATCGCGGAACGCCTGGCTGATCCGCTGGTCCAGTGTGACCTCGCGGTCGTCGCGCCAGCCGCTCAGATCAATAAGCCGCGCATTCACCCCTGCGCTGCGCAACAGCAACGTCGTCACATGGGCCGAATGGCTCTCTCCGAGGCCCGACAGCAGCTCGCGGATGATGCCCATGTGCTGGCTCAGACGGAAATGTCCGTAGGAACACAGGCGTTGCAGGTCGATCAGGCAAGAGCGTGCTCCCTCGATCCGCTCGCGCACGAAATCATCCGCCGCCCGAATGTCGCCCGGCGCGTCCAGAACCTTGCGGTGCGCGTCGTTCATCGCCTGCGCCACGCGGTTCAGGGCGTCGGACCAGCCATGAGCGTTTTCGGCATTGGCGAAATGGGCGTAGACGCCGGGTTCACCGGTTTTCTTGTGCTCCAGCAGCAAGTCGGTGATGCCACCATAGGCCGACACGACGAAGACGCGGCCATAGGGGTCGCCGCCGTCGTTCAGCAGCAGGGGCTGCAACAGGTCTGCCGAGCGGCTCATCGACGTGCCGCCGATCTTTTCAACGGTATGGGTATCTTTGCTCATATGTGTCCGCCCCCGCAAATCCGGGGCGCCTCATTGTTTTTTTGGATGCGCGACGTGCCGGGGCAGAGCGCGCTATTGCGCGCGCCCTGCCATCGGCGGTTTGGGATCGACGGGGACGAGTTCCGCGTTCAATCGGCAGTGGCGTAAGAGCCGTCAGCCTGATGGACCTCGTTGCCGGTCACCGGGGGGGTGAAACAGCAGGCCATCACCAATTCTTCCTCGGCGCGCAGGATATGCTTGTCGTGCTGATCCAGCGCATACATGATGCCGGGGCGGATCGCGTGCGTCTCACCAGTGGCAAGATCGGTGATCGAACCTTTGCCCGACATGCAGTAGACGCTTTCGAAGTGGTTCTTGTAGTGGAAGGTATGTTCCGAGCCGATCTCAAGCGTGGTGATATGGAACGAGAATCCCATCTTGTCATCCGCCAGTAGCATCCGCACCGATGTCCATTGGGCATCATGCACATCCTTGTCGGTGTTCTTCAGATCTTCGATGTCACGAACGATCATGGTGTTACTCCGCTGCCATTTTGGTTTCGACGCTGCACTGCGCGGCGCCCACAAGAGTGTCGAGCCCTGCCTTAAACTGATCCATTGGAGTGGTCAGGGGCGCAAGCACCTTCACGACCTCGTCTTCGGCGCCGGACGTCTCAATCACCAGCCCGCGCTCAAAGGCTTCGGCGCAGATCGCACCTGCCAGATCACCGCTGCCAACATCGACGCCCTGCATCATGCCGCGCCCTTTCAGCCGCGCACCGGGGATCATGTCGGCGATGCGCTGCAACCCCTTGGTCAAAACTATTGCTTTTTCGGCAATGTCGTTCTTGAACGCATCATCGGACCAAAACTTCTCAAGGGCGACCTTCGCGGTCACGAAGGCATGGGTGTTGCCGCGGAACGTGCCGTTATGTTCAGCTGGCGTCCAGATATCGAGTTCGGGCTTTATCAGCGTCAACGCAAACGGCAGGCCAAATCCGGACAGGGATTTTGCCATGGGGATCATGTCAGTCTCAACATCCATGTCGTCGAAGCTGAAGAAGCTTCCGGCACGCCCGATCCCGGCCTGAATGTCGTCAACGATCAGCTTGGCGCCATGTTTCTTGGCCAGCCGCGCGATGCCTTCGACCCATTCGCGCGACGCGGCATTCAGCCCGCCTTCGCCCTGCACCAGTTCGAGGATAAAGGCCGCAGGCGCGTCGATACCGCTTGATCCGTTGTCGAGCAAGGACTCGATCACCGCCAGCGTATCCACATCCTCGCCGAGCGATCCCTCGTATGGCAGGTGGGTCACACCGTTCAGGGGCACGCCTGCGCCACCGCGCTTGCCCGAATTGCCGGTCAGCGACAGCGCGCCGAGGGTCATTCCGTGAAAGCCGTTGGTGAAGGAAATCACGTTGGTGCGCCCCGTCACCTTGCGCGCCAGCTTGATCGCCGCCTCGACCGCGTTGGCACCCGTGGGGCCGGTCATCATCACCTTATGATCCATGCCGCGCGGGGCCAGCACCAACCGCTCGAATGTCTCCAGGAATTCGGCCTTGGGTCCCGTATACATATCCAGCGCGTGAGCGATGCCGTCATCGGCGATATGCGCCATCAGCGCGGCCTTCATGTCGGGGTCGTTGTGGCCGTAATTCAGCGACGAGCAACCCGACAGAAAGTCAGTATAGCTGTTGCCCTCGGCATCGAACAGGGTCGAGCCGGTGGCGCGGTCGAACACCGCGTCAAAGCTGCGGCAATAGCTGCGCACCTGGGATTCGCGGCGCTCAAAGATGGTCTTGTCGGCTGAAGTCTCAGTCGTCATAACAGGTTCCTCTTTTTTGTGGGGTATTCGGTCCG
>RCMY010006189.1_pt1 | contig 10048 bp, 11 predicted proteins | sample 2041341 | NCBI WGS metagenome assembly RCMY01 (sample SAMN09708234, study PRJNA481090) | Marine sediment metagenome, whole genome shotgun sequencing project.
TTTTATAACCCGCGCCGTCGCCACTCATCGCTTGGAGGCAAAAGCCCCTTGGCTTTCGAGCGAAAGGCCGCATAAATGAGTTGAGAGACCGGAACGTAAGCGCGACAAGTCCACTTACGCCGCGCATGTGCCCAGCAATACGCCAGCTGGATCGGTTGGTTATCCCGCAGATCAAGCACGCGGTTGTATCCGGCATAGCCGTCGACTTGCAGCATGCCCTTGAAGCCCTGCAATATCTCGGATGCGTATTTACCCGACCGCCCCGGTGCGTAGATGAAGACCACGCCGGGCGGTTCGGGCCCGTTCCATGCACGGTCATCCCGGGCGAGTGCCCAAAAGTATCCTTTCTTGGTCTTGCCGCTTCCGGGATTAAGGACCGGCGCGGGCGTTTCGTCCATGAACAACTTTGAACTTGTTTTGAGGTGGGACAGCAGCGCGTCATGGACGGGCTTTAACTCATGGGCCGCTTTGCCGACCCAGAACGCCAAAGTAGAGCGATCGATATCCACGCCTTGGCGCGCATAAATCTGGCTTTGGCGATACAATGGCAGATGATCGGCATACTTCGACACGATGACGCTGGCGATTGTCGCCTCGGTCGGCATGCCGCCTTCGATCAGGCGCGGTTTAGCGGGTGCCTGAATAATCCCGGCTTCACAAGACCGGCAGGCATATTGGGGACGACGGGTCACGATCACGAGGAACTGTGCGGGCACGATATCCAGCCGCTCGCTGACATCTTCGCCCCCTCTCATTGATTGCTTTGCAATCAACTGCCGGGCAGTGGATGACGTGGCGCTCGGCACCGCAGCCGCAGGTGACGTCGGGTACAATGATCTCTTCGATGCGCGGCAGGTGCTTTGGCAAAACGCCGCGTCCAGCACGGGACTTTGGCACCGCCACCTTGGGGGGATCAACCGCTTCGTCTTCGGCATGGACAACAACCATGGCCGTTTCGATGTCTTCCAACGCAAAATGGTACTGGTCAGGATGGCCCTTCTCGGACTTTACGCCATAGAGCGCACGCTTGAAGTCGGCCAACAACTTCTCAAGCCGGATGATGCTGCCTTCCTTGCGCTCGATGATGCCATCTTGCTCCGTCATCATCTTTGCCTGCGAAGCTAGGATAATGGCCTTGAGCGCATCGATATTGTCAGGAAGATCAGCAGGGGAAGACATGGGGCTTTGATACCAAAAACTGCACCAAACTACCCGTTCAAAACGTCGCCCGAATCATTCTGCCGCAGCTGGTGGACGGGTCTCTAATGCGGTCACACGACGCCAGTCCAGACCAGCAAACAAGGCTTCAAATTGTGCCGGATCCAGCCTCAGAATACCGTCTCTGATCGCAGGCCATTTGAACGCGTTCTGCTCCAGCCGCTTGTACGCCATCACCAGACCCGTGCCATCCCACCAGATCATCTTGAGCCGATCAACACGCTTTGCACGGAACACATAGACAGCTCCGTCAAAAGGCTTCTTTTGCAAATGACTTTGCACCAAAGCCGCCAGACCATCGTGCCCCTTGCGGAAGTCGACTGGTTTAGTGGCCACAAAGATCTGCACACCATGTGACGGGTGGATCACAGTGCAGCCGCAATCTCTGCGATCCGCGCAACAGGCGTATCTGCTGCCAGCCGGATCGTCACATCGCCCTTTAACACATCAATCACGCCTATCTTAGCCTGCGCCCCAACCTCAGCCAAGTCAGGCAATACGACGGCAGGTTCCTCAATAGCCACCGGAACAAAGGAAACGCCATCCAGGTTTGGCAGGACCAACTTTCCCTCACGCGCCATCCGACGCCATTCAGATAAATGATTAGGCAACATGTCGTGACGCCGCGCAACTGAATTAACCGTCGCCCCTTCGACAAGCGTCTCAGCCACGATCCGCGCCTTAACTTCTTCAGGCCAACGACGGCACCTACGGCGATCTCCGCCTGTATCCGTGAGAACCTCAATCGTACTACCCATGGAGAAACTCCTTCAAATCCATGAGGCACGGAATCTCAGAATAAAGTCATCATCGAAAGGTGGGGTCTAAGCCGCGCTTACAATAGTCCTCGACCAAGGATTCAACGTTTGGGACTATGGAAACAAGCAACCTCAAGCCGAATGAGAAAGATAATGTTGAGCAGCTCACAAGACTTCGCTCGGAACCTTACTGACTTGTAGTGTCGTTCTTTCGATCGTCCTGAGGCGTACTCAGTGTTGACCAAGTGTTGTCAAGCGGCGGCGGAGGTGGTGTATCACAGGCCCTACGATGGATATGTACCTTCGCGATAAAATTTGCAGAGATGGGGGCCGTGACAAACAGGAACCCCATTATCAACAGCTCATGTATCGACGTTTCGCCCAAGACGAACGAATGCGCCAGCGAGGCCACAAGCAGCATCCCGATCCCTACGGTCCCGACTTTGGTAGGCGCATGTAGGCGTGTCATTGGATTATTGAATTTCAACAGACCGATGACGCCAACACAAACAAAAAACGACCCGATAAGCAGGCACAGCGCGACGACGTAAACCACGATAATTCCAGCACTCATTCGATGATGTCCCCCCGCAACAAGAAGCGTGCGAGTGCGACCGTCGAGACAAACCCCAGCATCGCAATAAGCAACGACACCTCGAAATAGATTTGCGTGCCTTGGTAAATCCCCAGTGTGATGACCAGGCCCAATCCGTTGATCACCATCGTATCAAGCGCAAGAATGCGGTCACCAGGCGTGGGACCAATCACCAAACGCACCATCGACATGATTTGTGCAAGCGCAAGCGTGATAAAGGTGATGATCATCGCGATCTCCAAAAATTCGAGTGCTATTATCATAAGAAAATCTCCTTAAGGCGACGCTGATAACGGTTCATGATATCGTCTCGCACAGCGTCTGGATCATCGGTGTGCAGCACATGCACCAATAGGCTATGCCCCTCGTCAGACAGGTCCGCAGACACCGTGCCGGGCGTTAGCGTAATCGTCCCGGCAAGAACCGTGATCGCCTCTGGTTGACGCAATTCCAGCGGAATAACGATCCAAGCAGGTCTTAGCTTTTCATTCGAGACCGTCAGGACAATCCATGCAACCTGCACGTTCGCGACAAGAATATCCCACATCACCATGACGCTATACGTCAGCATCTTGCCCAACCGAAAACTCTTGGGCGTGTTTGGCCACCAGATCGACGTACCCCAAGGAATGATGATCCCAAGAATGATGCCAAAAACAACCATCCCAGCCGAGACTTCATTTTGCAAAAGCGTCCAAACGACTGCAAGGAGCAGCGTTAAGAACGGATGCGGTACAAGCCATAAAAATACGCGGTTCAAATCAATGGCCCTCCGACGGTGTGCTTAACTTGCCTGGCGTATCCAGCACGGTTGCGATATAGGGCTCCGGCGCAAATAGCTGTTCCGCCATCTTGGTCGTGTAACGATGCACCTGCCCCGCGAAAACAGTATGAGCCATCAAAAGTGCAACCAATCCGCCCACCGCAACATAGGACAATGCGGCGGGACGTGCCAGACCACCGATCGTCTCGGTTGGTGCGATACCCTGCGCTTTCCAGAATAAAATACTGCCTGCACGTGAAAACCCGACAAGGCTAATCAGGCTCGACCCCAGCACAACGGCCCAGATCCAAACGACCTGATCGGTGCCATATGACGCATCAAGTACCAAGAGCTTTCCAAGGAAACCCGACAATGGCGGCAGACCCACCACCGCTATTGCCCCTATGAAGAATAAAGCTGCGGTCAGCGCATTTCCAGCAATGGGCGGCTGCGGCGTTAACGCTAAATTCGCCCGTCCACTACGCACCAGATCAACGATCAGGAACAGCGCCGCTGCGGCCAAAGTCGAATGCACGATATAGTAAAGTGCAGCCGCAATACCCGCTGGCGTGAAAAGCGAGATCGCGACCATCACCATGCCCATCGACCCGATCACAGAAAACGCCACCAAACGGTCCAACCGTTTTGCAGCCAAAACCCCGACCATGCCAACAGCCACAGAAAGCAGTGCGGCAGGCAGTAACCAAACGTCATGCAAGCCCGCTGTGACCGCCAAATCAGGCGGAAAGATCAACGTGTAAACACGGATAATCGCATAGGCCCCAATCTTTGTCATAATCGCAAATAGCGCCGCGACAGGCGCTGGCGCTTCTGCATAGCTTGACGGTAGCCAGAAATGCAGCGGCACGACTGCGGCCTTGATGGCGAAAACCAAAATCAAAAGAACGGCCGCGACACGAATACCCACCGTGTCATCCGCGCCGATCAAGGCCACACGATTGGCAAGGTCAGCCATATTCAACGTGCCCGTTTCGGCATAAATTGAACCAAGTGCAAACAGGAATAGCGTTGATCCAATCAGGTTAAACAACACATATTGCACGCCTGCACGCAACCGCGCATCGCCGCCCGCGTGTATCATCAACCCATAAGACGCGATCAGCAGCACTTCGAAAAACACGAACAGGTTAAACAAGTCGCCCGTCAGGAACGCCCCCATAATCCCCATAATTTGGAATTGGAACAACGCATGAAAATGCGCACCACGATTGTCCCACCCCGAACCTATCGCATACAACAGCACCAACAGCGCCAATAACGCCGTCAGCAATACCATGAAAACCGACAGGCGATCACCGACTAATACGATGCCAAAAGGTGCAGCCCAATCGCCCAATTGGTACAGGATAATCGACCCGTCAAAAACCTGTGACGTCAACCCTAACGCGATGGCAATCAGCGCCAGCGCACCCGCCACGGAGAAACTGCGTTGGATGCCGATATGATAACGGGCTGCCAAGACAATAAATGGCGCGAGCAGCGCAGGCAGAACAACAGGCAGAATTAACCAATGGGTCATGATGTTTCTCCCGTCGTATCGTCGGGCTGATCGTCAACATGGTCATCGTCTGATCCCAGAAATGAGCCAAGACTAATCATCACGACAACAGCCGTCATGCCAAACGAAATGACGATGGCCGTCAACACCAAGGCCTGCGGCACAGGATCAGCATAAGTCGTCACACCATCTTGCAAAATCGGCGGTGCACCGATGGTCAACCGTCCAGAGGCAAAAAGAAAGACATTCACTGCATAGGTTAAAAGCGAAACCCCCAAGATGACAGGAAAAGTCCGCAACCGCAGTACGAGATAAAGCCCACCTGCCGTCAAAATACCAATGGACGAAGCAACGAGCAGTTCCATGTTACACGCTCCCTTTTGCGGTTTCTGACCCATCGGGGTACGGTGTCTCGCGCGACGGATCTATATCCATAGGATGTTCGCTACTATCCATATTTGCACGCCGCGCCAGACGCGAAAAACTTTCGAGTGACAGCATCACCGCACCAACAACAGCCAAGAACACACCCAAATCAAACAGTGCAGCAGTTGCCAATTCAAATTTCTCAAACGGCGGAATACGGACGTAAGTAAAGTCGGACGTCAGGAAAGGTTTACCTACGAGCCAGGAGCCCATGCCAGTAAACCCTGCGATCAGCACCCCTGCCCCAATTACGCCATGGTACGGATATTTCAGACGCGCCGATGTCCACGCAAAGCCGCTCGCCATATATTGCATCACCACAGCAATGGACACGATCAGACCCGCGATGAAACCACCACCCGGTTCATTATGACCACGCAAAAAGATGTAGAACCCAACCATCAAAATGACAGGCATGATGACGCGGGTTAAGACGACCATCATCATAGGATGCGTGTCACCCGCGCGTTGCTGATCGGGCGACCAGTTCAAAAGCCGCGCCCGCACCGGCCCACTCAAGAGCGTTTCGGTCAGCGCATAAATAAGCAGCGCCGCGATGCCCAGCACGATGATTTCGCCGTAAGTGTCAAAGCCACGGAAATCGACCAAAATGACGTTCACAACATTGGTGCCGCCGCCGCCCTTATAAGAATTCACAAGATGGAATTCAGAGATTGGCACACCTGTCGCGTCGCGCAAAAGATAATAATATGCGAGCCCGAATGTCATCAAACCACCAACGATCGCAATCGCACTATCGCGGACGCGGCGCATGACCGAACTCTCAATAGGCGTGTGGTTGGGTAAAAAGTTCAATGCCAAAAGCATCAAAATAATCGTCACCACCTCGACGGTAAATTGCGTCATTGCAAGGTCAGGCGCGCTGAAGAAGACAAAGCCGATTGAGACCATAAGGCCAACAATACCAATCAGGATAAGCGACAACAGGCGGTTACGGTGAAGCAATACCATGCCGACAGTTGCAACCACCAACATCAGCCACCCTGCGATGGCCACAGGTCCCGCAGCTTGGGCCACACGTGTTGGCGCACCGACAATGCCAGTTGTCCACGCGTAAAACCCCGTGAAGAAAATCGTCACAGCGCCAATGGCCGCGTACCTTGAAAACGAGCCGTTGTGCAGCGACAAAATCAATATTTGTGCCATTCGCGCAGCCGCTTCAACGATTCCATCGAAAATTGTCTTGGCCTCGGGGCGCGGCGTGCGCTCCCAGATGCGCAAGGCAGGATTGAACACCGCCAACATGACTAACCCGCCAACAACCGCGATGATCGACATATAAAGCGCAGGCACCAAGCCGTGCCAAATCTTGAAATGCACGTCAGGCAGCGTGGCCTCGCCGCCCAACACGGAGGCGGTTATCAGCTTCACAAACGGCTCGGCCACAAAGGGCGCTAATCCGATGACCACCACCAAAACTACAAGGATAGCAGGTGGTATCCACAGACCCGCACGCGGATCATGCGGCGTGGCAGGATAATCATCCCGCACAGGGCCAAAGAAAACATGCCCGATCAGTCGGAAACAATAGGCTGCTGAAAAGATCGACCCGAACGTCGCCAAGGCGGGGACCAACCAAGGCGTGCTAAACAGAACCGTATGATTAGCCTCTTCCAACATCATCTCCTTTGACAGGAACCCGTTCAGCAACGGAATACCCGCCATCGACAATCCGGCAAGCGATGCAATCATAAAGGTCACTGGCATCAATTTACGCAACCCACCCAGACGGCGAATATCACGCGTATGCGCCTCGTGATCAATGATCCCCGCCGACATAAACAGCGCCGCCTTAAACGTCGCGTGGTTCAAAATGTGAAACACTGCAGCCATCGCACCAAATGCGGTGCCAGTGCCCAAAAGCATGGTGATCAACCCCAAATGGCTCACCGTCGAGAACGCCAAAAGTGCTTTCAGGTCATGCTTGAACAGCGCGATCACAGCCCCCAGCACCATCGTCACCAAACCCGCCGTTGTCACGATCACAAACCATTCCGGCGTACCAGATAGCACCGGCCACATCCGCGCCATCAGGAAAATACCCGCTTTCACCATAGTTGCAGAGTGCAGATAGGCCGACACTGGCGTCGGGGCGGCCATGGCGTGCGGCAACCAAAAATGAAACGGAAACTGTGCGGATTTTGTGAAGCAGCCCAGCAGGATCAACACAAGTGCTGTCACATAAAGCGGATCAGCTTGAATCAATGCGCGGTTCTGCAAAATTACGCTTAGATCATAGCTACCTACAATCTGCCCAAGGATCAGCATGCCACCGATCATAGACAGACCGCCCATTCCCGTCACAGTCAACGCCATACGCGCACCCTGCCGACCCTCGGGCAAATGCTTCCAAAATCCGATCAACAGGAACGACGACAGCGATGTCAGCTCCCAGAAAATCAGCAAAAGCAAAATATTGTCGCTCAGAACAATACCCACCATCGCGCCTTGGAAGAGCAGCAGGTAGGTGAAAAACTCGCCCATATTGTCGTCACGGCTAAGATAATTGCGCGCATAAGCGATGATCAACAGGCCAATGCCTAGAATCAGCAGCGCAAAGAAAAACCCTAACCCATCAAGCATCAACGTGAAATTCAGCCCTAACGCAGGCATCCAATCGACCCGTGCCATCACAACACCGCCCGCCAGAATGGTTGGCAGGTTGGTCAGCAAGCCAATGAAAGCCGCCAAAGACACGGTGAACGTCACGCCTGCACAAGCAGACCGACCCGCTGCGTTCATGAGACCAGGTAAAAATGCACCTAAGAAAGGTAATGCAACTATAAGAAAAAGGGACACGCAAACTCCTGTTCGGCTCAAGTTTAGCAATTTGAACAAAAATTGCGACCAGTCCAGATCAAAGTAGTAGAAAACTACTAGAAATGTGAATGCCTAACACCCAAAACACCCAAAGAATTTCTACAGCAGTCATTGAAGCCCATGCAACAAAACGCATCAAAGTCCGGAAACTGTGTGAACACTTGTCCAATTCTTCTGGAATTATGGTATGATTTGGGACTTATATACATAAGTGACCCAGTAATTTTGATCCTTTAATCACCTAACTAATTAGTGAGAGATATAGAGGCTCCCGATGATTAAGCAGTTTGGTAGCCTTGTAGACCTGATGATGGCCTTTCCTAGCGAACAATCCGCAATTGATCGTTTTTGGGCGATCCGCTGGCCTGATGGGGCGTTCTGCCCTCACTGCAGCTCAGAAAAGTATACCACTTCCCAGATGGCAAGAGCCACAAGTGCGGAGATTACCGCAAGCGTTTCTCTATCAAGGTGGGATACATTTTTGAGGATAGCAAAATCCCATTGGTTAAGTGGTTGTTAAGTGGTTTACGGCTATCTGGATCCTGACGTCACACCGCCAGCACTCAATTGGCGCGCGATATTTCTGTTACCCGGGAGACCGCTTGGTTCATACCTAAACGCTTGCGTTGTGCTGCGCAGACAAAGTCATTCAACAAACCCCTGTCTGGAACCGTGAGGTCGACGAGACACATATTGGCAGTTAAAGAGAAGAACAAGCACGAGAAACTTCACGCAGGATGCGGCGCTGTCGGTGAGACACCTGTCTTGGACATTAAACAGCGTGGCGGTGAAGTTCGCTTCGAAAAAGCAGAAGTACGTCGTGCTTGCGCAAGCACTTTTTAAGCTTACCCGATGCTGTCAGCGTCATATTATTGATGATCGTGTGTTGTTGCAGTTGTCATTTGAATTCTTTCGACTGGTCAGCCGAGCCTCGGGAAGAAGGCGGCAAGTTTAGCTCGTCGAGACGCAGCCCACTCTCATTAATAAATTTTTTCAAACTATTTGGACGAACTTTCAAGACTTCCGTGGTGAGCCTGCCCGATCATTGAGACGTTCGACAACATATTCTTCGATCTCGCCCCCCGACTTCGTAGCACAATATGCAGCTCCCATAACCGACCCAATCGAGGTTCCCACAATAGCGGCAGGCTGCACGCCAAGATCGGCAAATGCCTTGAGCGTGTGTATATGAGCAAGCCCACTTCCGCTTCCAGCCCCCAAGACAAGTGCAATCGAATATTTTACTTTTCATTTTTACTACTCAATGAACCACACCGAATGATGCAATGCCACTGCGCCAAATTTGATGTTAAAGCCCCATTTCAAAACATCGTCCAACAGGAAGAAGTTTGCCGAACTTAGCAGCCCCCCTTACCTACGATTATTAATGTCTTGGCATGTCGCGGGTCGTTCTAAAATTCATTAACGATGCCCCTGCGTCCAACAAGTTGCGATCGTAGGCGCGTTTATCCGCGCCTTGCAGAACGACAATGCCAGCATTAATCTCTTCTCGAACGCGACCAATGGGCCCCGCGTCTCGGCGTCAATCAAGCCCGATGGCCTTGCGACTATTATGACTGGCAACGCAGATCATTGCGTTCAGCGTGACGTTGGACCGTCAATGCACAAGGAATTTCACCAAAGCCAACGCAAGGCCGATCCCGCTAGTAAATGCGCCGTGCATTATCCCCGGGCCGACGCGCCGATAAATGACCCAGCCAATACTATAGCCATAAATTGCCAGCAAACTGATGGCCGATATCTGAGCAAGGATTACGCCTGTGTCAAAGCTGTAAATCCCTAGTGCTGCAGCCGCGATCAGCGCGGTTGGAATGTTTACCGCGATCAGCGTTGGTTTGCTGTGCAGCCATCCGAGCTGTATTTCGGCCCATCCAAAGGGTTGGCGGTTTTGCACAGCGTCCGAGGAT
>RCMY010006190.1_pt1 | contig 10047 bp, 19 predicted proteins | sample 2041341 | NCBI WGS metagenome assembly RCMY01 (sample SAMN09708234, study PRJNA481090) | Marine sediment metagenome, whole genome shotgun sequencing project.
CGACGCGGAACGGGTTCTTGAACCCGCGCAGCTTCGGAGTACGCATGACGCTGTTCAGGTTTCCACCCTCAAGGCCTACGCGCACTTGGTAGCGAGCCTTCGTGCCCTTGGTTCCACGACCAGCAGTCTTACCCTTTGACGCTTCACCGCGACCAACGCGAGTCTTAGCAGTCTTGGAGCCTGGCGCGGGGCGCAAGTGGTGCATCTTCAGCACCTGCGGGCGCGAGACGACATCTTTCGATGGAGCCTTCTTGGCCGGAGCGGCCTTCTTCGCTGGCGCAGCCTTCGCGGCGGCCGACGATGTTGAGGTCGACTCCGCTGCCTTCGTTGTCGACTTCGACGCGGTTGCCTTAGGAGCAGCCTTCTCAGTGGACTTCGACGCGGTCGCTGCGGCACTTGCCTTCGGCGCGGCCTTGGCAGCTGCAGGCTTCGACGCGGCTGCCTTCGGGGCTGCCTTGTCGGCAGCCTTTGCCGTCGCCGGCTTTGCTGCTGCCTTCTTCGGCGCGGCCTTGTCGGCTGCAGCCTTTGGTGCAGCCTTTGCTGCTGGCTTCTTCTTTTCGGCTTCGTCAGCCATTAGTCAATCTCCTCGACTTTGACCAAGTGCGCCACGGTACGAACGTATCCGCGGTTCTGCGAGTTATCCTCGCGCACTACGACGTCATTGATGCGCTTGAGCCCGAGGCTCCGCAACGTGTCGCGCTGGTTCTGTCTTTCACTGATCTTTGATTTGATTTGGGTCACTTTAAGGCGAGCCATCAGACACCTGCCTTTTCTGCCGCGGCAGTTGCCTTTGCGGCCTCAGCCTGGATTCTCAGAATCTGGGCGGGTACGACGTGCTCGATGGACAGTCCACGACGGCCTGCAACAGCACTAGGCTCTTCCAGCATGCGCAGCGCCTTGACGGTCGCGTGCACGATGTTGATCGTGTTGGACGAACCGAGAGACTTGCTCAGCACATCGTGAATTCCGGCACACTCCAGTACCGCGCGCACCGGACCACCGGCGATAACACCGGTTCCCGCTGCGGCGGGGCGCAAGAGCACGACACCGGCAGCTGCTTCACCCTGGACCGGGTGAGGGATGCTGTTACCAACGCGAGGCACGCGGAAGAAGTTCTTCTTCGCTTCCTCAACACCCTTGGAAATCGCCAGCGGAACTTCGCGAGCCTTTCCGTAGCCAACGCCAACGAGACCGTTTCCGTCTCCGACCACGACGAGCGCGGTGAAGCTGAAGCGACGACCACCCTTCACAACCTTTGACACGCGGTTGATCGTGACGACGCGCTCAAGAAACTGGCTCTTGTCAGAGTCGCGGCTCCCACGCTGCTGGTTGGGGTTGCGTTCCCGGCCACCGCGACGCGCCTCGCGAGGCTCGCTTTTGGTTTCCGCTACTGGTGTTTCGGCAGCGCCGGCAGTCACGGCGGTGGCGGCCTGCGCGGTCGTGTCGACCTCGGTCGCTTCTGCAGTCACTGTCTGCTCCTTGTCTTGTGTGTTTTTCTCGCTCACAGGTTCAATCCACCCTCTCGAGCTCCTTCGGCGATCGCGGCAACGCGACCGGCGTAGCGGCTACCGCCACGGTCGAACACGACCGCGTCGATGCCAGCCTTCTTGGCACGCTCGGCGACGAGCTCGCCAACCTTACGTGCTTTGGCTGTCTTGTCAGCCGAAAGCCCACGCAGATCCGTCTCCATCGTCGACGCCGATGCCAGGGTGAAACCCTTGCTGTCGTCGACAACCTGAACGAATATGTGCCGGGCCGAACGAGTCACAACGAGACGCGGACGCACATCAGTGCCCACAACCTTCTTGCGAAGGCGCGCGTGGCGGCGAACTCGTGCCGCCGACTTACTCTTTCCTCGAGTACCTGTAGCCATGGTTTATTTACCAGCCTTTCCGGCCTTGCGGCGGACAACCTCGCCCGCATACCGCACGCCCTTGCCCTTGTAGGGTTCCGGCTTGCGCAGCTTACGGATGTTGGCCGCAACTTCGCCGACCTGCTGCTTATCGATACCGTGAACGCCGACCTTCGTGTTCCCCTCCACGGAGAACGTGATCCCGGCCGGTGGCTCTACGGTGATGGAGTGTGAGAAACCGAGTGCGAACTCGAGCCCGTTGCCCTTTTGTGCAACGCGGTAACCCGTGCCGACAATTTCGAGGGCCTTCGAGTAACCCTCTGTGACACCGATGATCTGATTGTTGATGAGGGTGCGGGTGAGTCCGTGGAGCGAACGCGATTCGCGCTCGTCATCCGGGCGGCTCACCAGAACCTTGCCATCCTCGAGTTTTACTTCGATGGGGCTTGCGACGGTGAGCGCTAGCTCGCCTTTCGGGCCCTTCACCGTGACGGCTGAACCGTCCACAGTGATGTTGACGCCGGACGGCACATCAATAGGAAGTCTTCCAATACGCGACATAGTGGCTACCAAACGTAGGCGAGGACTTCCCCACCTACGCCCTTCTCAGTTGCCTCGCGGTCGGTCAGAAGACCAGAGGAGGTGGACAGGATCGCAACGCCAAGGCCGCCGAGAACACGCGGGATCTCAGTCGAACGCGCGTACACGCGAAGACCGGGCTTCGATACGCGCTTGATGCCCGCAATCGAACGCTCGCGGTTTGCACCGTACTTGAGGTCGATCGTGAGCGTAGAACCGACACGGGCCGGCTCAACCTTCCACGACGTGATGTAACCCTCGTTTTTGAGAATCTCCGAAATGTGACTCTTGAGCTTGCTACTCGGCATCGACACGGTCTCGTGGAATGCAGAGTTCGCATTGCGCAGTCTGGTCAGCATGTCTGCGACCGGATCTGTCATTGTCATAATTTGTTCCTATTTCTCGTTCTGGTTTCGATGCCCGTTTCGCGAACACCGACCTGGATCGATCGGTTACTACTGGTCAGTGGTTTCTTGTGCTTTGAAGGGGAACCCAAGCGCCTTAAGCAACGCCCGTCCTTCGTCATCGTTCTTGGCTGTCGTCACCACGGTGATGTCAAACCCGCGAACGCGGTCAATCTTGTCCTGATCGATCTCGTGGAACATTGACTGCTCGTTGAGACCGAAGGTGTAGTTGCCGTGGCCGTCAAACTGGCGGTCAGACAAACCACGGAAGTCACGGATACGGGGAAGCGCGAGCGTCAACAGACGGTCGAGGAACTCCCACGCACGGTCACCGCGAAGCGTCACGTGTGCACCGATCGGCATTCCCTCGCGCAGCTTGAATTGAGCGATGGACTTGCGAGCGGACGTCACCTGGGGCTTCTGTCCGGTGATTGCCGTGAGGTCCTTGACAGCACCGTCGATGATCTTGCCATCGCGGGCCGCCTCGCCAACGCCAGTGTTCACGACGATTTTCACGAGGCCGGGCACCTGGTGCACGTTCGTGAAACCGAAGTCCTTCAGCAGTTGAGCGGAAATCTCGGTCTTGTACTTCTGCTTGAGGCGTGGCTGAATCTTGACAGCCTTCGCAGCAGTAGCTGTGTCAGTCATTACAGGTCCTCACCTGAGCTCTTGGAGAAACGCACGCGGACATTCTTGCCCTCGTCGTTCTTCTCCACACGGAATCCGACACGCGTCGGCTTCTTGGTCTTCGGGTCAACGAGGGCCACATTGGAAATGTGAATCGGCGACTCGAAAGTCTCCATCCCACCCGTCTTCGTGCCGCGCTGGGTCTGTCCGACACGAGTGTGCTTCGTGACGAAGTTGATTCCCTCGACGATCACGCGGTTCCTTTCAACAAGAACCTCCTTGACGCGACCCTGCTTGCCACGGTCGCCGCCACGTTCTTGCGTCGGTCCGCTGATGACCTGAACGAGGTCACCCTTCCTGATCTTCGCCATGATTAAATGACCTCCGGTGCCAGCGAGATGATTTTCATGAACTTCTTGTCGCGAAGCTCACGGCCAACCGGTCCGAAGATACGGGTTCCACGTGGGTCCCCGTCTGGCTTCAACAGCACGGCGGCGTTCTCATCAAACTTGATGTAGGAGCCGTCCGAACGACGGGTCTCCTTCTTGGTGCGGACGATGACGGCCTTAACAATCTCGCCCTTCTTCACGTTTCCGCCGGGGATGGCGTCCTTGACGGTCGCGACGATGACATCGCCGAGGCCCGCGTAGCGCCGCCCTGAACCACCGAGCACGCGAATTGTGAGCAGCTCCTTGGCGCCGGTGTTATCGGCAACCTTGACTCTGGATTCCTGCTGAAGCATTGTCTATTCCTCTTCACGAGTAAGCCGCGAGGCTTACTTGGCCTTTTCGAGAATCTCGACCAGGCGCCAGCGCTTGGTAGCACTCACCGGTCGGGTTTCACTGATGACAACCAGGTCGCCGATGCCGGCGGAATTGGTTTCGTCGTGCACCTTCACCTTGGATGTACGGCGGATGATCTTGCCATACAAGGGGTGCTTTACGCGGTCCTCCACCTCAACAACGATGGTCTTGTCCATCTTGTCGCTCGACACGTAACCGCGTCGGATCTTGCGGTAGCCGCGTTCGAGGGTTGCCTCGGCAGCGACCTTATCTTCGGTCTTCGCCATTAGCTGGCCTCCTCAGTCGTTTCTGCGTCGTCGGATGCGGCGGGAGCCTCATCCTTCTTCGACGTCTTCTTCTTCGCCTTCGGCTCGCTCTTGACCGGCAGTTCGGTCCCCACGGGGGTGGCCCGAATACCGAGCTCGCGCTCCCGGATCACCGTGTAGATCCGCGCGATATCGCGCTTCACCGCACGGATGCGTCCGTGGCTTTCCAATTGCCCTGTTGCCGACTGGAAGCGGAGGTTAAACAACTCCTCCTTGGACTTCTTCAGTTCGTCAACAAGACGCTCATCTTCAAAAGTATCGAGCTCGTCTGGGCGAAGCTCCTTGGAACCGATCATTATGCGTCGCCCTCCTCGCGCTTGATGATGCGTGCCTTAAGTGGCAGCTTGTGGATGGCGCGCGTCAGCGCTTCGCGGGCAACAGTCTCGTTGACACCGCTCAGCTCGAACAGAACGCGGCCGGGCTTGACGTTCGCGACCCACCACTCAGGTGAACCCTTACCGGAACCCATGCGGGTTTCGGCCGGCTTCTTCGTGAGCGGACGGTCGGGGAATATGTTGATCCAGACCTTTCCGCCACGCTTGATGTGACGCGTCATGGCGATACGAGCAGCCTCAATCTGGCGGTTCGTCACGTATGCGGGCGTAATCGCCTGAATACCGAAGTCGCCGAACGACACCTTCGTGCCACCACTTGCCTGGCCGCTACGGCCTGGGTGGTGCTGCTTGCGGTGCTTGACCTTACGTGGAATAAGCATTTTAGGCCTCTGCTCCTACTGCCGCGGGAGCGGCATCCGTGCGGGGCCCACGACGCGGACGGTCTCCACCATCGCGACGCTCTGGGCGCTGCGACTTCTGGTTGGCCTGCTCGCGGGCGAGCTCGCGGTTGGTGATGTCACCCTTGTAGATCCACACCTTCACGCCGATACGGCCGAATGTGGTGCGGGCTTCGTAGAATCCGTAGTCGATGTTCGCGCGCAACGTGTGCAGCGGAACGCGACCTTCACGGTAGAACTCTGAACGGCTCATTTCTGCGCCACCGAGTCGGCCGGAAACCTGGATGCGAACACCCTTGGCTCCTGCGCGCTGCGCTCCCTGTAGTCCCTTGCGCATCGCGCGGCGGAACGCCACGCGAGCACTCAGCTGCTCCGCGATACCTTGAGCAACAAGTTGCGCTTCGGCCTCAGGGTTCTTGACCTCAAGAATGTTGAGCTGAATCTGCTTCTGCGTGAGCTTCTCGAGGTCGGTGCGAATACGCTCCGCCTCTGCACCACGACGACCGATCACAATGCCCGGACGGGCGGTGTGGATGTCCACGCGGACACGGTCGCGGGTGCGCTCGATCTCGATCCGGGCAACGCCGGCGCGATCAAGGCTTGACTTCAGCAGGTTACGGATCTTGATGTCTTCAGCAACGAAGTCGCTGTAGCGCTGTCCGACCTTTGTCGAGTCTGAGAACCAACGCGACACGTGGTCGGTCGTGATTCCCAGTCGAAACCCGTAGGGGTTTACTTTCTGTCCCATTACTTCTTCCCTGCCTTCTTCGAGGCCTGCTCGACGTGGGCATCGGTTGGTGTCGACAGCACGATAGTGATGTGACTCGTACGCTTCAGGATCTGGAATGCCCGACCTTGAGCGCGCGGCTGGAACCGCTTGAGCGTTGCGCCATCATCGACGAATGCTTTCGTGACGAACAAGTCCTGCTCGTCCAGGAAGCTGTTCTCGTTGTCCGCCTTGACGCGAGCGTTTGCCATCGCCGAAGCGACGAGCTTGTAGACGGGCTCGCTTGCACCCTGCGGGGCAAACTTCAAGATGGCCAGTGCCTCTTCGGCCTGCTTGCCACGGATCATGTTGACGACACGACGGGCCTTCTGAGGCGTCACGCGGATGTGTCGCACGCGGGCGATCGACTCCACCATTTCTTCTCCTCCTTCACGTCACCGCGTTAGCGGCGACGACCCTTCTTGTCGTCCTTCTCGTGGCCGCGGAAGGTACGGGTCGGGGCGAACTCCCCAAGTTTGTGACCGACCATCGTCTCCGTGACGAAAACCGGGATGTGCTTGCGACCATCGTGCACGGCGATCGTGTGTCCCAGCATGGCGGGGACGATCATCGAACGACGTGACCAGGTCTTGATAACGTTCTTGCTCTTGGCCGTATTCTGTGTGACCACCTTGCGAAGCAGGTGATCATCGACGAAGGGGCCCTTCTTAAGGCTACGTGGCATCTTCTGCTATCTCCTACTTGCGCTTCTTGCCGACGTTCCGGCGGCGAACAATGAGCTTGTCGCTCTCGAGTTTGGGCTTGCGGGTGCGGCCTTCGGCCTGGCCCCATGGGGTCACCGGGTGGCGACCACCGGAGGTCTTACCCTCACCACCACCGTGTGGGTGGTCAACCGGGTTCATGGCGACACCGCGGACGGTTGGGCGAACGCCCTTCCACCGCATACGGCCGGCCTTGCCCCAGTTGATGTTCGACTGCTCGGAGTTACCGACCTCGCCGATTGTCGCGCGGCAGCGGGCATCCACGTTGCGGATTTCGCCGGACGGCAACCTGAGTTGCGCGTACGGACCTTCCTTGGCAACGAGACGGACGCTCGAACCAGCGGAGCGGGCCATCTTCGCGCCGCCGCCTGGCTTCAGCTCAATCGCGTGAAGCACGGTACCTACCGGGATGTTCTTGAGCGGCAGGTTGTTGCCTGGCTTGATGTCCGCGGCAGCACCCGACTCGACAATGTCGCCCTGCTTCAACTTCTCCGGGGCGATGATGTACCGCTTGGAGCCGTCAAAGTAGTGCAGGAGCGCAATGCGTGCAGTGCGGTTCGGGTCGTACTCGATGTGAGCGACCTTGGCGTTGACGCCATCTTTGTCGTTGCGCTTGAAGTCAATCACGCGGTACTGACGCTTGTGGCCGCCACCGATGTGACGGGTCGTGATGCGACCAGCGTTGTTTCGTCCGCCTGTTTTCGGCAGTGGGCGCAGCAGCGACTTCTCCGGGGTCGAGCGGGTGATCTCGGCGAAATCTGCGACCGAGGAACCGCGGCGACCTGGAGTCGTGGGCTTGTATTTACGAATTGCCATGAGTTCTTTCCTCCGCGTCCTAACCGACAGCCGTGAAGATGTCGATAGAGCCGGACTTGAGCGTGACGATGGCGCGCTTGGTGTCCTTGCGCTTTCCGGTGCCGAACTTGGTCCGACGCGTCTTGCCCTTCTTGTTCAAGGTGTTGATGGAGCCGACCTTCACATTGAAGATCTTCTCGATCGCGAACTTGATCTCGGTCTTGTTCGAGCGGGGGTCCACCTCGAAGGTGTACTTGCCCTGATCGATGAGGCTGTAGCTCTTTTCGGAGACGACAGGCGACAGGATCACATCGCGTGGGTCCTTGTAGGTGGCGCTCATGCGCTGGCCTCCTCAGTGGTTTTGCTGTTCACAGCAGCAGTCGACTTCGCGCTCTCGGCCTTCGCCGTGTCTGATTTCGCAGAAACGAACGAATCAAACGCGCCCTTCGTGAAGATGATGTCGTCGCTTACGACAACGTCGTAGGCGTTCAACTGGTCAGCAGGAAGCACGTGGATGGTGGGGATGTTGCGAACGCTCTTGTAGCTCAGCTCGTCGTTGCGCTCGAGAACGATCAGCACGTGCTTGCTCGACGCAATGTCGTTGAGAAGCGCGGCCACTGCCTTCGTCGACGGCATGTCGCCAAGCGACAGCGAGTCGATGACGTGGATGCGGCCGCCGCGTGCGCGGTCAGACAGTGCACCGAGAAGCGCGGTCGCAATCATCTTTTTCGGGGTGCGCTGCGAGTAGTCGCGAGGCACTGGTCCGTGCACGACGCCACCACCACGGTGCTGCGGCATACGGATGGAGCCCTGACGGGCCCGACCGGTTCCCTTCTGCTTGTGAGGTTTGCGGCCTGAGCCGGACACCTCACCGCGACCAAGCGTGCTGTGCGTTCCTTGACGCGCGGCTGCGCGCTGGGCCACAACGACCTGGTGGATGAGCGGGATGTTGGTCTGGACATCGAACACTTCGGCGGGAAGCGTCACAGAACTGACCTTCTTGCCCTTGGTATCGATGACGTCGAGCGTCATAGCGTCGGCCATGGCCCTACGCCTCCTTCACTGATGTGCGAACAAACACGATGCGTCCGCGAGCTCCGGGGACGGCGCCCTTGACGAGCAGCAGTCCCTTCTCCATGTCGACGGCGTGAACGGTGAGCCCAAGAACCGACACGCGGTCCCCGCCCATCCGGCCTGCCATCCGCTGCCCCTTGAACACGCGGCTCGGGGTCGACGATGCGCCGATCGAGCCAGGCTTGCGGTGGTTGCGGTGTGCGCCGTGGCTCGCGCCAACTCCGGCGAAGTTGTGACGCTTCATGACACCGGCGAAACCCTTACCCTTGCTCGTGCCGACAACATCGACGCGCTTGCCGGCTTCGAAGGTGTCAACGGTGAGCTCCTGGCCCAGGGTGTATTCGGCGGCATCCGCAGTGCGAATCTCGGCGAGGTGACGGCGAGGAGTAACCCCCGCCTTCGCGAAGTGGCCGGTAGCCGGCTTGTTCGCCTTGCGAGGATCGATCTGACCGTAAGCGATCTGCACGGCGCTGTAGCCGTCGACCTCTGGGGTGCGAAGCTGCGTCACGACGTTTGTGGAGACCTCAATCACCGTGACCGGGATGAGCTGGTTGTTCGCATCCCACACCTGGGTCATGCCGAGCTTGGTGCCCAGCAGTCCCTTCGTGGTTCTCGTAGTTTCAGTAGCCATTAGTTCAATAGTCCTTGTTGCCCACAGCCTCGGCGGCTAGAGCTTGATCTCGATGTTGACGTCGGCAGGCAGGTCGAGTCGCATGAGCGAGTCAACGGCCTTAGGAGTCGGGTCGATGATGTCGATCAGGCGCTTGTGGGTGCGCTTCTCGAAGTGTTCCCGGCTGTCCTTGTACTTGTGAGGTGAACGGATCACGGCGATCACGTTCTTCTCGGTTGGCAGCGGCACAGGGCCAACTACCGTTGCACCCGCGCGAGTGACCGTATCTACGATCTTGCGTGCCGAGCTGTCGATCACCTCATGGTCATACGACTTAAGTCGGATGCGGATCTTTTGTCCCGCCATAGCCTGACTCTCTCTCTGTAATACATGGCACACCCGTACGGATGCACACGCTGCCGAAAGCACTTTTGCTTCCGCACCACTGTTTTCATTTCACGTGCCAGCAGGTTGGCCTGCCAGCACAACGTTTTTGTGCCGAGCCTTACCTCATTGCCGAACCCAGGCCAGTGACCTGTTGAGGCGCACGTGTCACCACGGTTGTCTCGAATGTCGGTTATCGGTATGCGCCCTTATTCACGGATTTTCACCCGGAAGGCGCTTGTTTTGCTACCCGCGGCCTAGGTGCCGATCCAGAGGATCACGCCCTATGCACTGCCTGGCAGTGATTCGCCCGCTGTCACAGCAAAGCAAAGTATTGAACTAGAAGAGTCTGCCACACCCGGGCATTTGCTGCAACCCGGGCGTGTCGCTTTT
>RCMY010006191.1_pt1 | contig 10046 bp, 8 predicted proteins | sample 2041341 | NCBI WGS metagenome assembly RCMY01 (sample SAMN09708234, study PRJNA481090) | Marine sediment metagenome, whole genome shotgun sequencing project.
GATGACAGGTTGTCCGGATGCAGCGATGCCCCGATACGGCTGACTCCGAAGTCGGTGAACAGGTAGCGAACCACGGCGAGTGCGGCCTCGCTTGCGTAGCCCCGCCCCCAATGGTCGGGATGGAAGGTGTAGCCGATCTCGGCGCTACGGCCGGCCCAGGTGATGCCGATGTAGAGGTCGCCCAGGACTCGATTCGGGTCGGCGGCGTCGACAACGGTGAGGGACCACCCCTTGCCGTCGACCGGTCCGTCCATGGCGACCACCTCGGCCATCGCCTGTTCGGCTCGTTCCAGCGTGTAGGGCAACTCCCAGTTTTGATAGCGGGCCACCTCGGGCAACCTGCGGCGCTGGTAGGCGGCCTCGGTGTCGCTTGGCCGGGGTGGCCGTAGGATCAGCCGCTCGGTGCGGATGGTTTCAAAGGGCACAGCCGTCGACGGTAGTCGGCGAGTCACACGCTCGACCGAGGATTTGCCACCGACGCTCGCCCGCAGCGGCGAGACCGAGGTCGCTACTCGATGCGACACAACGCGGCAGAACGAGCCCAGCGACGATCGAGAGGTGTCAACGACCGATAGCGCCGACGCGTCGTACCGCCTCGAGCGCTTCGGGCAAGGTGAACCGGCCGGCATAGAGCGCCTTGCCGACGACGGCTCCCTCGAGGTTGGCGCCGGCGGCCGCGACTTCGGCCAAGATGACCAAGTCGGCGATTTCGGAGATCCCACCTGAAGCGATCACCGGGGCCATCGTCGCGTTGGTGACCGCCCGATAGAGCTCCACGTTGGGGCCAAGCAACATGCCGTCCTTGCTTACGTCGGTGACGACGTAGCGGGCGCAACCGCCGCGGTCCAGCCAGTCGAGGGATGCCCACAGGTCGCCACTCTCACGCGTGCCACCCCGGGCAGCGAGCCGATGCTGCACCATGCCGTCGGGACGCTCGACGATGCGCACATCGAGCCCAACCGCGATCCGCTCGCCGTGCGTGGCGATCGCTTGCGCGCACCATGCCGGGTCGTCGAGCGCTGCGGTACCGAGGTTGACACGCGCACAACCGGTGGCAAGTGCCAAATCCAACGAGGTGGCGTCGCCGATGCCACCGGAAAGCTCCACGGCGACATCGAGCTCGCCAATCACTGCGGAAAGCAACTCCATGTTGGACCCTCGACCGAAGGCGGCATCGAGATCAACCAGATGGATCCATTGGGCCCCATCGGCCTGCCACGCAAGTGCGGCGTCACGCGGGTCACCGTGAATGGACTCGGTCCCCGCCGCTCCCTGCACCAACCGAACAGCTCGCCCGCCGGCCACGTCGACAGCAGGCAGCAACGTGAGGGTCACGAAGTGAGCTCTTCCAAGCGGCGGTCAGGCCACATCAGATGGTGAGCCAGTCGACGATCTGATCTCTGACGACCCCGTTGTCGAGCAGCTCGAGATGATGGAGACCGGGGACGACACGACAGTGGTCGGGATCGCTGATCAGCCTCTTGAGATCGTCACGGTGCTGACCGGTGGCGCTCCCGAGGCGAACCAACAAATCACCAAGTAGCGCCCGAGTGATCTTCGACCCGCCGATACTCGCAGCAAGGAAGTAGTGCTCGGCATGCTCGGTGAGGGGAATGGCCCGACGGTTGTCCTTTCGCTGGTGATCTTGTTCGATGCCGTACCAGTCTTCGTCGAGGAGGTTGCCGTGCCGCAGGTCCTTGATGCCGGCGCTCGTGTATTGACCGAAAGCGAAGGGAGCGCTGTGCTCGTTCTGCAACATCGCGTATGTCAGTAGGTGACTGCCCTTGGCAAGCGCCGCACCGTGATGTGGAGAGCCCATGTAGACGGCGTGCGCCAGCGGCTTCAACCACGCGCTGCCAGCCTCCTCGGCGTACCAACATGCACTCCGGGTGACAAGGCCTCCCATGCTGTGCCCGATGATGTTGAGCGTGCGAACCTCGACTGGCCAGTTGGCCACGACCTGCTCGAGCTGTCTGGTCAGCTCCTGGCCGTTGGTCGAGATGTGTAGCCCGGTGTTGTAGTTCACATAGAGGACCGAAACGTCGGCCCGTTCGTGCAACGCATGGCCGAGCGAGCGGTCCGCGTTTTGATGCCAGTACTCGTGCGAGAGTCCCAACCCATGCACCATCACCACGATGTCGGGCGAAACGTGATCAAGTCCCTCTGCCAGGCCCTCGGGTGTCAGGTCGAGGACCCTTGACGAGGTATGGAGTCGCATCGGTGCGGCGAGCGGGTTGTCGGTCTCGGCCAGGTGGTCACCGCAGATGCCGTTGAGCGCACCAACGATTTTGGTGTTCGTCTCACCATGATCGTTGGACGCATCGGAACGTTCGAATGGTCGACTCACCAGACGAAGCCCATGGTGCAACCCTCGTGTGGTCGCATGGATCGCCCAGTAGGGCGACATGCTGTCGACGAGCAACTCCCCGACCTCGGGTGGTGACACGAGGAACTGGCTGGTGCTACGAACAATGCTGCGATGCAGGCTCTCCACGATGGCGGTCGTACCGTCGACGATGTCGAGCACCAGCTGCGCCGAACCTCGAATGGGGCTCACGAGCGTTGTCACCGCAGTCATCGTTTTCTCCGATCGATCTCTTGTGCGCCGCAGATGGTAGCCCAAGCCTGCTAGAGAATGGAGTAGAGACACGGCCACCGACAGCGAACGGAGCGAATGTGACGGTACTCATTGCCGGCGGCGGCATCGCAGGGTTGACCATGGCGTTGACCTGTCACCAGATCGGCGTTCCTGCCGTCGTCCTGGAATCGGTTCGATCGATGTCCCCCCTCGGTGTCGGTATCAACCTCCAGCCGAACGCCATTCGAGAACTCATCGACCTCGGCTTCGAGGACGATCTCGACGCCATCGGCATCGAGTCGAAAGAGTGGGCACTGGTCGGTCGGAGCGGCAACGATGTCTGGGCCGAACCTCGCGGCCGTTTCGCCGGCTATCGGTGGCCCCAATACGCGGTGCACCGTGGCGAGCTCCAGATGATGCTCTACCGGACCGTCACCGAGCGACTGGGTGAAGCCGCTGTCAAGACGGGCCACCGAGTGGTTGGCTACCGCAACACCGACAACGGCGTCGTCGTGCGAGTCGACACCCGCGACGGCAACGACATCGAGATCAACGGCTCGGTGCTTCTCGCCGCCGATGGTCTTCATTCCGCGGTGCGGGCACAGATGCACCCCGATCAACCCGGCCCGAGCTGGAGCGGGCAGATCCTGTGGCGGGGCGCCTCGCACGGGCCGCCCATTCGCTCCGGTTCCTCGTTCACGCTCGTCGGCACGCTCCGCCAACGGTTCGTGCACTATCCCATCGGCCCGGTCGATCCCTCGACCGGACTCCAGCTCCAGAACTGGATCGCCGAACGAACCGTCGACGCCAGCGCCGGGCTCAGCGGCAGCGATTGGAACACAGAAGTCGACATCGACACCTTCCTCCCGGCCTTCGAAGACTGGAACTTCGATTGGCTCGATATCCCATCCCTCGTTCGGGGAGCCCCGACGGTGTGGGAGTTCCCGATGGTCGACCGCGACCCGGTCGACCGTTGGGTCGATGGCAACGTCTGCCTTCTGGGCGACGCGGCACACGTGATGTACCCGGTCGGATCGAACGGAGCCAGCCAAGCGATCGTCGATGCCCGAGTCATGGGAGCCAAGTTCCTCGAGGCCGGTGTCGGCTCGGCTGCCCTCGCATCATTCGAAGACCAACTGATCGAACCGCTCTCGGCGCTCGTGCTTCGCAACCGTGGCCATGGACCTATCGGCATTCTCGAGACGGTCGACGAGCGGTGTGGCGGCATCTTCGATGACATCGCCGATGTGATTCCGATCCCGGAGATCGAGTTGTTCATGGCCAACTACAAGGCTGCCGCCGGCTTCGCAATCGAGACCCTCAACGCCGCCCCGCCGACCATTCGTCCGGGGGCCAGGGTCGATTCCTAGCGGGAGGCGAATTTGCGTCCCGCTCGAATCGTCGAGGACGGATCACAGCCAGTCCCGACGGCGAAACAAGACGTAGAGAAAACCCGACAACACAAGCATGAGCGCAACGGCAACGACGACACCCCAGGTTTGCCCGCTGGTGGGGAACGGCACGTTCATACCGAAGAACCCGGTGACCAAGGTCGGTACCGCAATGATCGCCGCCCAACTCGTGACCTTCTTCATGATCTGATTCTGGCGATACTCCCGCAGGCTCAGATTGGTCTCCACGATGGTCGAGACCAGCTCCCGTAGTGAGTCGGTGGATTCCGACACGCGGAGGACATGATCGTAGACATCCTGGAAGTACGGGCGAATGTCGTCGTTGATCGCGTCGTGCTCACGGCGCATGAGGCCGCTGACCGTCTCACGCATCGGTACCACCAATCGATGGAATCGAACCAGGGACCGTCGCATCTCGAACCACTCGCGCTGTTGGGGCGGCTCCAGCGGTCGCTCACTGAAGAGCTGTTCACTCACTCGATCATAGAACTCGTCGAAGGTGTCGACAGCAGCAAAGTAGCCGTCGATCAGCGTGTCGAGAAGTGTGTAGAGAAAATACGCCACGCCGTGCGACACCAGCGTCGAGGACCTGTCCCACCGTTCGGTCATCAACGCCGTTGGAAAGCGGTCGTTCTTGCGCACCGTGATGAACCAACGATCACTGACGAAGGCATCGACCTCGGTTTGGTCGAGCTTGCCAGAACCAGGATCGACCGATAGCCAGTGACCGGCGACAAAGAGGTGACTGTCGTAGAAGTCGACCTTCGGGCGCTGGTGCGGTCCAAGCGCATCCTCGACTGCGAGGTCATGGAGTTCGAGTTCGACGGCGATCGCACCGAGCTGCTCGGCGTCCGGAGCAAGGAAGTCGACCCAGACGACGACGTCATCGCTGGCGAGAAACGTCGAGATGTCGTCGACCGCAAAGCCCTCGGCGAGAAGAACACCGTTTCGATACGCCCGGGTGGTGGGCTCGTCCACGACAACCTCGGTTCTGACGTCGGCCCCGAAGGCCACAACCTACGCCTCGTCGCCCCACGCCGCACCGCGAAGACCCGGTGTGGGTTGCCAACGTTTGTCGAAGGGACTTGTCAGGCGAGGGCGCCGGTTCCCGACTTCATCGCCGAGATGCGTCGCCACGGCTTGGCAACGAGAAGCAGAACGAGTCCTCCGACAATGAACGGCAGCGGGCCGGGTGTCATCGAGACAGCGATGCCGTCGCCATCATCGACGGTCACGTTCGAGCCGAAGAAGGGGAAGATCCACGAGCTGATCGGGTCGGTCACTCCCGAGTCGAGAACACCCTCGGCGTAGATCAGGCTGGAGAAAAGGAATCCGAGCATCAAGTGCGCAAGGCTGGTGGTCCCAGCGGTCACGCCCGCCAACCAGCGCGATCGGAGGGTGCCATCACGAGTGGACTCGCGGGCAAGGTCACGGAGGCTGCCGACTAGGCATAGTCGAGTAGTAGTCAGAGCAACTTCTGACCCCACTCGACCCTTGGCTGTCAGCTCGAGCCGACTCGCCGAGTCTCGTAGGCCCACATGACGATCTCGACCCGATTCCTGGCGCCCAGCTTGTTCATCAGGCTGGCCAGGTGGGTCTTCACCGTGCTCAGGCTGATGTGAAGAGTGTCGGCGATCTCGGCGTTGGTGAGACCGTTCGCCACGGTGATCACGACCTCTTCCTCTCGCACGGTGAGAGGATGGATCGGCTCGCTGGCCGCGGATCGTGGCGAGTTGCCGGCGAAGTTCGACAGCAGCCGAGCCGTCACGCTCGGGGCGATCAACGCATCACCGTCGGCTGCGGCACGAATGGCCTGAACGAGCAGGCTCGGACCAGCATCCTTGAGCAAGAAGCCCCTGGCCCCGGCCTTCAGCGCCCCGTGGACATAGTCGTCAGTGTCGAACGTGGTGATCACAACGACTGCCATCGGGTTCACAACCTCGGGACCGGCGAGTTGCCGTGTCGCCTCGATGCCATCAACGATGGGCATCCGAATGTCGAACAGACAGACATCGGGCCGCAAAGCGCGGGCAAGTTCGACTGCCTCGCGCCCATTGGCGGCAAGGCCAACGACCTCGATGTCGGGTTGGCCTCCGAGGATCGTCGCCAGCCCGGTACGAATGATCTCTTGGTCGTCGGCGATCACAACTCGCAGATTCACGCTGCCACCACGTTTCGTGGGAAGTAGGCGCTCACGGTCCACCCACCACCGGCCCGCGGCCCGGCAGCCAGCGTTCCTCCGAGCATGGCGACCCGCTCGGACATCCCGATCATCCCGTAGCCGCTACTCGCCGGTTGGCGCGGCACCATCTGGCCATCGTTGTCGATGGTGACGTGGATTGCGTCGGCATCACCGCACACTCGCACACCGATGTGGGTTGAGCTTCGAGCGTGGCGTAGTGCGTTCGTGATCGCCTCTTGAACGATCCGATAGATGGCCGCCTCGGTCGGTGATCCGATGGGACCGATGTGCGAGTCGACCTCGACACGAACGGTCGGGCCGTCAGACGAAACGGTCTGGGCCAACTCACCGAGGTCGGCGAGTCCTCGCTGCGGCACCATTTCGGATGGGCTGCCGGCATCACGCAGGAGTCCAATCATCGATCGCATCTCGCTCAGCGTCCGCGATGCCTCTTCCTCGATCACCGCCAACGCCTTGGCTGCACCGTCTGGCGATGTGGCGGCCAGAACCTGCCCGGCCTGCGCTTGAATCGCGATCGCTGACACATGGTGGGCAACCGTGTCGTGAAGTTCCCTCGCCAGTTGTTCTCGCTCATGCAGCCTCGCCTGTTCGAGTTGCTGCTGGCGAGATGTCCCCTGAAATCGGACGACTGCGCCCAGCAATGCCGGAAGGAGAAGCACGATCGCGCCGCCGACGAGGTCGCCGATCCCGTTGTAGGACTGCACGGCGCTCGAGATGACTGCGTAGGCCATGACCACCATCCCGGCGGCGCATTCGCGGCCCGAGCCCCAACGGAACAGCGAGTACACGAGGATGAGCACGACAACCGATGAGTACAGCTCGATCGGTGAACCTACGAAGACCCCGGCGATGATGTCGAGGCCGAAGATCACACCGAACGTCAACGCGAGCACAGAGAAGGGGTGCGTTCGCCGCCACAGCAGCGCTGGAGCAAGACCGAAGCCGAACAGAACAGCGACCGGTCGCCAGACCAGGTCGGTATGAAGCAGACCCTCGAGCCCGACCGTCAGCAGCACCGCCGCGAACACGAACCAGTCGCGACTCACGCGGCGGGGAGGGTTTGGCACCCGTGGTTCGTCCCACATCGACTGCACGTGGCTCCTCATCCTCCCCAGCGTACGCAACACACGACCACCGCGAATCAGCCGGAAGTACCAAATCTGCACCCGCCGATCGGCCGGTGAACAACCGACCGAATCTCCGATGCGCACCTTCGTCTCGACGTTCAAGCTGGAAACCAGCGGTACTCGAACGCGATCACTGCCAGCGGCGTCACCAACGGCGCTGTGACACCTCCACCTCGGAGGCGGATGAAGGAGCCAACCATGACCAGTGCGCTGTACAGAATCGGTCGCTTCGCTGCCCGCCGACCGTTCGTTGTGATCACCCTCTGGCTGGTCGCAGCAATAGCAGTCGTCGGCGCCTCTGGCTCGGTCGGCCGTGAGCTCGAAGACTCCTTCGAAGTGCCGGGAGTCGACTCGCATCTGGCTGGTGAACTCCTGTCGAGCACCCAGTCCGATCAGGCCGGGCCGACCGCTCGTGTTCTCCTGACACCTCTCAGCGACGGCGGATCCTTCTTCGACCCTGCCAACGTCGCCGAGCTTCGAGCGGTCGAGGACCGGCTTGCCGCAATGCCAGACGTCATTGCAACAAGCGGAACGACTGACGCGTTGGAACAGGGCACCGAGGCTGCACTCGCCAGCGGCACCGTCTCGGCCGACGGCAGCATCGCCATGATCGTGCTCCAGTATCCAGTCATCGAAGAACTCGATGCCACCGCCCTCACCAACCTGAAGACGGCGGTCGACGACGCTCGATCGGAATCGACGCTGCAGATCGAGACGGCTGGCGAGTTGTACTTCGCCTTCGAGGAAGCGGAGACCGGCCTTGGAGAGATGCTTGGCTTCGCAGCAGCCGTCGTGATTCTGCTGGTTGCCTTTGGGAGCTTGATTGCCATGGGCCTGCCGATTGGCATGGCGGTGTTTGGCCTGGCGCTCGGTGTCAGCTCGATGTCACTCATCACCTACTTGATCGAGATCCCATCGTGGGCGCCTCAGATTGGGGCCATGGTCGGCACCGGCGTTGGCATCGACTACGCGCTGTTTCTGGTCACCCGGCACCGGGAGTTCCTTGCCAGGGGCCTGACGATCGAGGATTCGGTTGGCCGTGCGGTTGCCACCGCGGGGCAGGCCGTAGTCTTCGCCGGCGGCACAGTGGTCATCGCCATTCTCGGGTTGGCCGTGGCCGGTGTCCCGTTCGTGACCGCCGCCGGTGTTGCCATCTCGGTCATTGTTGCCATCATGGTCGTCGCCTCGATCACCCTCCTGCCTGCCTTCCTTGGTCTGGCCGGTCACTGGATTGATCGAGTGAGCATCAATCGAGTGAGCATTCGTCGAACGGCCAACCGTTCCGTAACTCACATCGCTGATGCCCAGCCAACCTCGGCCGACACACCGGCCGGGGTTGCGCATGGCTGGCTTCGTTGGGGCAGCCACGTCGCCAACCACGCGTGGCTCTACGCGATCGGGGTGACCGCTGTTCTGCTCGCCGTCTCGGCTCCGGTCTTCGCACTTCGGCTGGGGTTTCCCGACGACGGCACCATGCCCGAATCGGCCACACAACGCCGGGCGTACGATCTGACGGCCAGCGGATTTGGTCCGGGATTCAACGGACCGCTGCTGATCGCCGTCGACCTCTCTGCTGTTGACGGCTCGACGGGCGCATCGCTGGTGGACAGCCTCACTGCCACTATCGAAAACGACTCAGGAATCGCCGCGACCGCTCCACCGTTCATCAATGACGAAGCCGGTGTTGCAACGATCGTTGCCTACCCAACGACCTCGCCCCAAGACTCAGCAACAGTCGAAACGCTGGAGCGGCTCAGGGCGAGTGTGTTGCCAAGCGTGCTCGACGGGTCGGCAGTGAAAGCGCACGTTGGCGGCCAGACCGCAACGGTGACCGACGTCGCCGGGCGAGTGACCGAGCGGCTCCCCTATTTCATTGCCGCCGTGATCGTCCTGTCGTTCCTCCTACTGATGGTGGTCTTCCGATCCGTTCTGGTGCCGCTCAAAGCAGCGCTGCTCAACCTCCTCAGCATTGGAGCGGCCTACGGCGTGCTGGTCATGGTCTTCCAGTGGGGCTGGGGCGCCAGCCTGATCGGGCTCGAATCAACGGTGCCGATCGTGTCATTCATCCCCATGTTCATGTTCGCCATCCTGTTTGGGCTGTCGATGGACTACGAGGTGTTCCTGCTGTCCCGAGTGCGCGAGGAGTACCTGGCAACCGGCGACAACGACTGGTCGGTGATCCACGGCCTCGCCAGCACGGCCCGGGTGATCACCTCGGCCGCCCTCATCATGATCTCGGTGTTCGCAGGCTTCGTATTGGGCAGTGACCCGACGACGAAGATGTTCGGACTCGGACTGGCGACGGCGATCTTTGTCGACGCAACCATCGTCCGCATCGTTCTGGTGCCCGCAACGATGAAGCTGCTCGGCGATGCCAACTGGTGGATGCCAGCATGGCTCGACCGCCTCCTCCCCACCCTCGACATCGAGGGCGAAACCGGCCTCCCCGAACCGGAGTACGAGTCGACCCCGACAGTAGTGATGGAACCACAGCGGACGTTGGAGCCCCAACACCTCTGAGCGGTACCGAGCCTTCACCGTCGCCGCCGCGACGCGTCTCGTCACTACGGAGCGGTGGTCGTTGTGGATGCTGGAGCCGAGGTGGAGGTGGAGGTGGTTGGCGATAGCGATGCGTCCGCTTCGTACGCTCCCAGGTCCCACCCGGCACCCTGAGGCCGTGGCGTGCCGTCTCGATCGTCGGGGACCTCGGCGATCTCGACACCGGC
>RCMY010006192.1_pt1 | contig 10043 bp, 8 predicted proteins | sample 2041341 | NCBI WGS metagenome assembly RCMY01 (sample SAMN09708234, study PRJNA481090) | Marine sediment metagenome, whole genome shotgun sequencing project.
CTGCGGTGTTGTCGGATTTTTCGCGGTTGGTGATTGATCCCAATCGTGGCGAGGCTGATCCGACGTTGTTGATGCGGTTGTATGACGGCACGATTATTCCTGCAAATCGCCATGCGGATGAGGTGGAGCGCGAGAAGCGGTTGAGCCTGCTGTATCGCCCCTATCACGATGCCTATGCGGGGCTGGTCGCCCGCCGTACGGATGTGGTGGTCTGTGCGGTGCATAGTTTTACCCCGCAGTTGAAGGGGCGTGGTTTGCGACCTTGGGAGGTTGGTGTGCTATATGCCCATGATGCCCGTTTGGCGCAGGTCTTTATGGACCTGTGTGTGGCACAAGGGTGGTGTGTGGGCGATAACGAGCCGTATAAAGGCCACCTGCCCGGCGATAGTGTCGACCGTCATGCGCTACGTGATGGCCGCCCGAATGTGCTAATCGAGCTGCGCAATGATTTGATTGCTGACGTGGCGGGGCAGACCTTGTGGGCCGACAGGCTTGCCCCCATTTTGACTGAAACCCTTGCCCGAACTGCCCTTTAAAGGAGACACCCTATGGATGCCCAAACACAGCTTGAACTGGAAGCCGCCGCCTTTCGTCGTATGCGTCAGCATTTGCTGGAAGATCGCACCGATGTGCAAAACATCGACATGATGAACCTGACGGGGTTTTGCCGGAACTGTTTGTCGCGCTGGTATCAAGAGGCCGCGAATGAGCGTGGCATTGAGATGGATAAGGATCAGGGCCGCGAGGCATTTTACGGGATGCCGTTTGCCCGGTGGAAGGCGACCTACCAGACCGAGGCGAATGCCGAGACGCAGGCAGCTTTTGATAAAACGCACACGAAGTCATAAATTAACCTTAAATTAAGACTTATGTGTCGCCGTACTGTTGAGTGAACGGAAACAATGGGCTGCAAATTGAATTTTTGCGGCCCCAAGCCCCGATAATCGTTCAGTTTCTTTGACATTTCTGTGTCATTAACGAATACTTTACCCTATCTGCGGCTGCGAATCATGCGGCAACTATTTTGGGATTTGGGTTTATGGAATTTGCAATTTTGCCAATTTTGGCGCTTTTGGGTTTGGTGTTTTTAGTCGATTTTGGCGGCGACGACGATGAGGCTGACAATGATGACGGTGACGTCACACCCCCTCAGGGCGATTACAATTATATGCAGTTTGGCTCTGAAGATGATGTGACTTCGGGCACCGATGCTGCGGATGCGATGTATCTGAACGAAGGTGACGATTTAGCCACGGGTGGCGCGGGCGACGACAAGATTTTCCTTGGCAACGGCCAGGACGCGACAGTTATTTTGACCGAAGAGGGTGATTTCACCACCGAGGGCATGGCAGGCGACGATTTTATTCGTGGCGGCGCGGGTCGTGATATTTTGGTGGACTCGCTTGGCTCCAACACGATTTACGGCGACACCGGTTATGACCGGATGAATTCGGTTGACGCCGAGAGCGACGAGGGCACCCCAGACACGATGTTCGGCGGTTTTGGCCAAGACGTTTTGTTTGCGGATAACGGTGACGTTCTGTCGGGCGGCGCGCAAGACGACCGGTTCCAGATCACTGTCACCGATGACATGGACCCTGTGACGGTGACCGATTTCACAGCGGGCGATACACTATTTTTGCGCGATCCTGATGGCGGTTACCAAATTGCCGAACGTATTTCGACCAGCCTGTCGGAGACTGGCGAAGACACAAATGTGCTTCTGGATGATCAGGTAGTGATGGTCCTGCAAGGTGTGACCGAGATGCCCGAGGGGGCGATTGGCAACCCGACTTCTCCGCCGATCTATGGCCGCGCTGATGTCGATGAAGCAGGCAACGTGCTTGAAGATGATTACGACGATGACATCATCATTGATGACTATGCCCATGCCGTTTTCTCGCGCGATGGCAACGATACGATCAGCTTTGCCAAGGGTGCCGATACCGAAGGCCGTGACATGCAGATCATCGCGGGCGCGGGCGATGATGTTGTGACATCTGGCTTGGGTGACGATTCGATCAGTGGTGGTCTTGGCAACGACACGATCTTTGGCGGCGGTGGATCTGACGAGATCAGCGGCGGTTACGGTAATGATGTGATCAACACAGTCGATGCAAGTGATCTTGCGGCTGACGGCACTGCGTTGAGCGGCGATATCGTTGATGGTGGCGCAGGCAACGATACGATCACCTTTGACAATGGCGATGCGGTTACGGGTGATGTGGGCGTTGATAGCTTTATTCAGGAATATACCGTTGGCGATGCGAATTACACGGCGATCAATGATTTTGATCCTTTGAAAGAGAGCATTGTTATTCAAACCACAACGGCCACGGGTCCGCTAGGTTTTGAGGCTGACGTGAACGGCGCGGGCACATTTGTGACCATCGACACTGTTCAGGTGATGTTCCTTGTGAACGTGACGCCAGTTGAAGCAGCGGCGGCGGATATCACGCTGGTGCAGATCTAAGCCACATAGAGACTGACAAAATAAAAGGGCCGCTAGAGTGATCTAGCGGCCCTTATTGTGTGTTGTGCTTTGGGTTAGATCGCCACTTTGCGGCTTTCGTCCAGATAGATTTCGCGCAGGCGTGTGGCGATAGGCCCGACTGTGCCTGTGCCGATTGCCGCCCCGTCGATTTCGACCACGGGCATCACGAATGTGGAGGCGGAGGTGATGAACGCCTCATTGGCCTCTTGCGCCTCTGCAATGGTAAAGCTGCGTTCCTCAACGGTCATTTGGGCTTCACGCGCAAACCGCAAGACAGCGGCGCGAGTGATGCCGTGCAGGATTTCGTTGCCCAAGTTGCGCGTGATGATCGTGTTACCTTTCACGATATAGGCGTTGTTGGAGGTGCCTTCGGTCACCGCCCCGTCCTCGACCATCCACGCGTCGTCGCAGCCAGCCGCTTTCGCCATCATTTTTCCCATCGACGGATAGAGAAGCTGCACGGTTTTAATGTCGCGCCGCGCCCAGCGCTGGTCCTCGATCGAGATCACTTTGATGCCTTTTTTGGCAACGGGGTTCTCGGCGAGGTTTGGTTTATTTTGCGTGAACAGCACGATGGTTTGCGGTGTGTCCGCGGGCGGGTAGGCGAAATCGCGGTCGTCTGGCGCGCCGCGTGTGATTTGCAGGTAGATCATGCCTTGGTCAATTTCGTTGGTGCGGATCAATTCGCGGTGGACCTCTAACAGGTCGTCTTTGCTGATCGGGTTGCCCATGCCGAGTTCCGACAGCGAGCGCGCAAGGCGGACCGCGTGCCCGTCAAAATCGATCAGTTTTCCGTCGAGGACCGTTGTGACCTCGTAGACTCCATCGGCCATCAGGAAGCCGCGATCAAAGATCGAGACCTTGGCTTCATTCTCGGGCAGGTAGTCGCCGTTTAAATAGACTGTGCGCATAGGATTATCCCCATAGGGCCGGGGTCGGTGCGTGGACGCCAGCGTCATCAAATATCAGTGGTGCTGCACGGTCTTGTGCCAGAAGCAGCGGGCCGTCAAGGTCTGTGAAGGCCACGCCTTGCGCGAGGATTGTCGCAGGGGCCATGGCGAGCGACGATCCGACCATGCAGCCGACCATGACGGTGTAGCCTTGTTTGAGCGCTGCGTCTTTGAGCAAGAGGGCTTCGGTCAACCCGCCAGTTTTATCGAGTTTGATATTCACCATGTCGTATTTGCCTTTGAGGTGGGGCAAGGAGGTGCGGTCGTGGCAGGACTCATCGGCGCAGACGGGGAGTGGGCGTGCGATTTCAGAGAGCATATCGTCGGCCCCTGCGGGCAGCGGTTGTTCGACCATTTTCACGCCGAGGCGGATCAGGTGCGGCGCGAGGTCGGCGTAGACCTCTGCGGTCCAGCCCTCGTTTGCGTCCACGATGATGTCAGATTTTGGCGCGCCTCTGCGCACGGCCTCAAGGCGGGCCATGTCGTCGGGGGTGCCGAGTTTTATTTTCAAAAGCGGACGCGCGGCGTTTTTGGCGGCTTGGGTTTGCATCGCGTCAGGCGTGTCGAGCGAGAGGGTGAAAGCGGTGATTTCGGGGCGTGGTGCGGGCAGATTAAGCAGGTCCCAGACGCGGCAGCCCGCTTGCTTTGCGGCCAAGTCCCAGAGTGCACAATCAACGGCGTTTCGTGCGGCCCCTGCGGGCAACGTGGCTTGAATGGTGTCGCGTATGATGTCTGATGGCAGGCTGTTGATTTGGGCTGTCACGCTGTCCAGTGTCTCGCCGTAGCGCGCGTAGGGCACGCATTCGCCCCAGCCGCTGTGCCCCCCATCGGTGGTGACCCGCACGGTCAGCACGTCGGCTTGCGTGCGCGATCCACGGCTGATGGTAAACACCTGAGCCAGTTTGAAACTATCAGCCGTGACGTCGATTTTCATGTGCGTTTCCCTATGTTGCGCGGAGTTTAGATTTCCGCGAGTGCATCTACAAGACGCCCTGCCCCTTGGCGGAATGGATCAATGGCGGGCAGGCCCATTTGTTCTTCGACGTCTGCGAGGTAGGCCTCGAATTTGTCAGCTGGAATGTGCTGCGTGTTGCTTGAAATGCCGATGACTTCGGCGTTTTTGTTCACCATGCGAGCCATTTGCAGCGACAGATCGCGCAGCGCCTCAAGCGTCGGCAGAGAGTAGTCGGGCAATCCGCGCATATGTTTGCGGGTTGGCTCGTGGCACAGCACGAGTGCGTCGGGTTGGCCGCCGTGGATCAGCGCGAGGGTCACGCCAGAATAGGAGGCGTGGAACAGGCTGCCCTGCCCTTCGATGTGGTCCCAGTGGTCCGCGTCATTATCAGGCGTCAGGTATTCCACAGCGCCCGCCATAAAGTCCGCGATCAGGATGCCGGTCTGGCCAGTGGGGCGGAAGGTGGGTTTCAGGCCTGCGAGATCACGCCGCCACGGTTCGCTCCGCCAGTCTTTGATGCCTTGGGCGACTTTGGTTGCAAGTTGGTCTGGCGCGTCGCCGCGGAAAATGAGGTAGGGCGTCTGGATCATTTGGCAGCTCCGATGGGATCAAGTAGTTTGCAGGAAAATTATACGATGCATGAGGTCTATATTTGAATATCCTCGCGAGGCATGTGTAGGGTGGGTTTTAACCCATCGTTAAAACGGAAGCCCCGAGCGCGAACGATCGGGGCTGGTGCATGGTTTGAAAAAGGCCTTCATCAACCCTTTGAAAATTCGGGGTAAGCCTCCATGCCCATTTCAGATTGGTCCAAGCCGTTGATCTCTGCTTCTTCCGAAACGCGGATGCCGAGGGTTGCTTTCAGGATCATAAGGCCTGCAAGCGAGGCAAAAAACACAAAGATGCCGATTGCTGCAAAGCCCATGAACTGTGTCACGAAGCTGGTGTCTGCGGCGTAGAACGGCACGGCCATTGTGCCCCAGAACCCTGCCATCAGGTGCACGGGGATTGCCCCGACCACGTCGTCGATTTGCAACCGGTCGAGGAATGGCACCGCTAAGACCACGATGATACCGCCCACCCCGCCAATGCAAACTGCGCCAAATAATGTCGGGTCAAGCGGGCCTGCGGTGATCGAGACCAGCCCCGCAAGTGCGCCGTTCAGCACCATTGTCAGGTCGACTTTCTTGAATATCACTTGCGTTGCGATCATTGCGGTAAGTGCGCCAGCGGCGGCGGCCATGTTGGTGTTTGCAAAGATCCGGCTCACGTCGGTGATGTCGCCCACTGTGCCTGCTGCAAGTTGTGAGCCGCCGTTAAAGCCAAACCAACCGAGCCACAGGATGAATGTGCCCAAGGTCGCAAGTGCAAGGTTTGAGCCGGGCATCGGGATCACGCGCCCGTCTTTGTATTTGCCGATGCGGGGTCCAAGGACCAGCACCCCTGCGAGCGCTGCGAACCCGCCGGCAGCGTGCACCAGCGTGGACCCTGCGAAGTCGGAAAAGCCGGTGTCTGACAGCCAGCCGCCGCCCCACTGCCAAGATGCCGCGATGGGGTAGATCAAACCCGTCAGCACGACGACAAAGATCAGGAAGGGCCAGAGTTTGATACGCTCGGCCAATGTGCCTGACACGATCGAAGCTGTTGTGGCGCAGAACATCAACTGAAAGAAAAAGTCGGAGGCCACGGATGCGTAATCAAGCGATGCGTCAGCAGCACTTAGGCCAACTGGTTCGAGCGATGTTGGGCTGAGCGCGCCAAGCAGTCCCGGGATGAGCCAAGCGTCGCCCGGATACATCAGGTTAAAGCCGACCAGCCAATACATGATCGAGGCGAGTGAAAAGAGTGCAATGTTTTTGGTCAGTTGTGTTGTGACGTTTTTGGAACGCACCAGCCCCGCTTCCAGCATCGCAAAGCCTGCGGCCATCCAGAACACCAGAAAGCCACTGATGAGGAACAACATGGTTGTCATGATGTAGGGGCCGACCTCGTTGAATGTGGGTGCCGCGTCTTGTGCCAGTGCCAGTGTCGGAAGTAGAGAGGTCGCCGCACTGATCAGGAGTATTTGTATGCGTTTCATCTGTCTGTCATTCCTGCCGCCTGAATTGCGTTTGATCAGTTTCACTAGATTTCCCCTTGCCGGTTTTCCTTGCGAACCCTGCACTTGGCGGGGTTGCTCAGGATCAGAAGACGGCGACCGTATAGGCGCAGCAATGAAACTGGTGCGAATTTTATGGGAAAAAGCGAAATACTTGCACAATTTTTGCACAAGTTGCCCTATGTGACTAATTATTAGGCGTGATCTAAATGCGCGGATCAGCGATCTCTCGCTAAACAATCGGAAACAAACCCGTTAGGGTGGCAAAAAACAGACGTAAATGTCAGTGGGCAGAGTATGAGCAACAATGATAATCGCAGGTCGCCTTTGGTGGCCGATAAACGCTACATTAAATCGGCAGCCGCCCAAAAGCCGCCTGCAAAACCTGTGAAGCGTAAACCTGCCAAGCGCAAAGCCGCACCGCGTGGTCCGATTGGCTGGGTCGTTGGCATGGTTTTGGGCGTGTTTGGTTTTGTCTTTGGCCTGATCTGGAAATTGATGTGGCGCGGTGCGTTGGTCATGTCGCTTATTCTCGGGCTTGGCATTTACTATTTCGCGAGCCAGATGCCTGCCGTTGAGGCCCTGATTGACGGGCGTGCGCGTGGCTCTGTGACCATGACAGATGAAAATGGATCGGTGTTTGCCTGGCGTGGCGACCAGTTTGGCGGCATGATTACAACGGACACTGTGTCGGTGCATTTGAAAAACGCAGTCGTCGCGTCAGAGGACAAGCGGTTTTACGGCCACTTTGGTATTTCGCCGCGCGGTATTGCATCGGCTGTGCGCATCAACCTGCGCGAAGGCCGTGGTCCGCTGTCGGGCAACGGTGGTTCGACCATCACCCAGCAGGTTGGCAAATTATTGTGCCTTGGTGTGCCGTTTGATCCGCAAACATGGGAATCAGAAGCCGCCTATGAGGACGATTGCCGCCGCACGACATTGTGGCGCAAGGTCAAGGAGGCTGTTTTTGCGATGGGCATGGAGGCCGCCTATACCAAGGACGAAATCCTGACGATTTATTTGAACCGTGCGTATTTGGGCGCGGGCAGCCGTGGGTTTGAAGCCGCAGCACAGCGCTATTTCGGCAAATCTGCCGCCGAGGTGACCCCTGCGGAAAGTGCGATGCTATCGAGCCTTTTGCCAGCCCCAACCAGCCGTGCGCCGACCCGCAACCTGCAACGTGCGCAGGAATACGCGAATATTGTGGTGAGCCTGATGGAGGCGCAGGGGTATTTGTCAAGTTCTGCTGCCGCCGAGGCCCGTGCCAATCCTGCGACACTCTCTGCCGCCGCCGAGCGCCGCGCGGGGGGGTATTTTGCGGATTGGGTCATGTCGAGCGGTCCTGAGTTTTTCACCCGCAACACCACGGAAGATGTCGTGATCAAGACGACCTTGGACCAGCGTATTCAGACCGCTGCCGAGGATGCACTGACCTATATCTTTGAGGAAAAGGTCAAGGCGGGATCAGAGGCCGAGGCCGCGATTGTGGTCATGTCCGCCGATGGTGCTGTGCGTGCGATGGTCGGCGGCCGCGACGCCACGGTCACGGGGGCGTTTAACCGTGCGACCATGGCCAAGCGCCAGACAGGATCGGCGTTCAAGCCGTTCATCTATGCCACGGCCCTGGAGTTGGGCATGTCCCCCAATGACATGGTGAACGATGTGCCGACCTGCTGGAACGTGCGCGGATCAGGCGATTGGTGCCCTGAAAACTATGACCGCAAATTCAAGGGCCCTGTGACTCTGATCCAAGCGATGCAAGAGAGCCGCAACGTGCCTGCCGTGGTCTTGTCCGAGCAGATGGGTCGCGAGATGGTTCGTCAGGTTGCCACGGATTTTGGCATTGATAACGCCTTGGCTGATGGCCCTGCGCTGGCGCTTGGTGCGTCGGAAAGCACCTTGCTTGAAATGACGGGTGCCTATGCGGGTATTTTGAACGGTGGCTCTGCCGTGACCCCGTACGGGTTGATCGAGTTGCGGTTCCAAGGCGATACCGAGCCGTTGATGGATAACATGGGCACAGGTATAGGCGAGCGTGTGATCCAGCAAAGTGCAGCGCGGCAACTGACGTGGATGATGAACCAAGTGGTCGAGCAAGGCACGGGGACGCGCGCCAGAATTGACGGCTGGCAGATTGCGGGCAAGTCAGGCACAACATCAGCTGCGCGTGACGCGTGGTTTATTGCGTTCACCGGCGATTATGTAACGGGTGTTTGGATGGGCTACGACGATAACCGTCCGCTGAAAGGTGTCACGGGTGGCGGATTGCCTGCGGATATCTGGCGCGAAACCATGACCCGTGTGCTTGCGGGCATGCCTGCCGTGCCGCTACCGATGGATGCGCCTGCGACTGTCAGCAATGGCACCTTGATGGAAGGCGGCACCACCGGCGAGGTTGCAGATCAGGTGTTGATAGATGTGTTGAATAATATCTTGGGCGGGAACTAGTTTTCGCTCTCGGGCTGAGGTTCGCTCTCGGGAACCGTGCAGGCGTCGTAGGCGAAAGCGTAGCCGTTCCAGACCATAATCAACCCGCCGGTTTCTTTGTTGCGCATCAGCATGGCCCGTTCTGACCAGACTTGATCGCCGCCAGAGCAGTTCATGGTATAGAGTGTCGCGTCCATGTTCACCACGTTCACAGGCTGCGTCATATCGCAATCCACTTCGACCCCGCGAAAGATGTTATCCTTGATCTCGACAGAGCCGCCGTCCACACCGACAAGCCCGCAATCGGCATTTGCGACCTGTTTGAATACCCCGTCATAGGGGCCGCCGATCGCAATCGTGGGCAGAGCCAAAATGCAGAATACCGCCGCCAAGATACGATGGGAAGTCTGTGTCATGTGATTGGTCTCCGTAAACGTCGCAAAAAGGACCCGCAGTAACACGCGGCACTATATTTTTCATTTCTCAAGTATTCATTAATTTTTACGTGATGTTTATGCGCTATTTAGCCCTCAAAGGTGACTGTCAGCGCGTGAAATCGCACGTTTCTCGAATACCGCATTCACTTTGACACAATTGTCTGTAGTTTACCAAGCAACACTTACAAAGGCGAAATCACGCGTATGTCCGATGAATTGACAGCCCGAGGCAGAACTGAACTTCTGAATGCACGCAGCCAAAGCAGGGGTCTGTATTGGATGGTCGCGGTGTTCAGTTTTTTCGTGAACATGCTGATGCTGACCGGCCCGCTTTATATGCTCAACGTCTATGACCGCGTTTTGGGATCGCGGTCGTTGGAAACCTTGATCGCGCTGTCGGTTTTGGTGGCGTTTTTGTATAGCTGCATGGGGATTTTGGATTTTGTGCGGGGCCGCGTAATGGGCCGTGTGGGCGCGCGTTTTCAGGCGAAAATGGACCGCCGCGTGTTCTCCGCCGTGTTGAAAGCCACCACATTGAACCGCGCGCCACGCGAAGCGGCCACAGGCCTACGCGACCTAGAGGCGGTGCAGCGGCTGATCACCTCCCCTGCCCTGATGGCACTGTTTGATTTGCCGTGGTCGCCGTTGTTTTTCTTGGGTATTTTCATATTTCACCCACTCA
>RCMY010006194.1_pt1 | contig 10042 bp, 7 predicted proteins | sample 2041341 | NCBI WGS metagenome assembly RCMY01 (sample SAMN09708234, study PRJNA481090) | Marine sediment metagenome, whole genome shotgun sequencing project.
GCGACTTCACGTCGTCGCGTTGGTCGTCGTCGACTTCCACGTTGAGCTCTCGGGGGGCCTGGGTCACACCAATTCGAACGTCCACTCCACAGACGGTATCGGGAGCTCGCCGCACTGCGGCGAGACTGAACCGGGACCGATCTCGTCCCGTACCCTGGCACCGTGCAAATCGAATCAGCAGCCGAGCGGACCGTGGCCGCGCACCGCGCCCGCTGGGGACCAGCCGACCTCGTCGTCCGGGCGCCCGGACGCGTGAATCTGATCGGAGAACACACCGACTACAACGACGGGTTCACGCTGCCGATGGCGTTGCCGTTCGACACGGTGCTCGCCGTGTCCGACGACGGCGACCCCGGGACCGGCCGTATCACAATCGTGTCCGACGGGTTCGGCGAGGTCGAGTTCGACCCGGCCGCCGATCCCCGGGCCACGGAGCCGTGGGCTCGCTACATCGCCGGTGCAGCTCATCTGCTCGCGGAACACGGCGTACCGACCGGTGGATGGAGGGCAACGGTCGACACTGACATCCCGACCGGTGCCAGCCTCTCGTCGTCGGCCGCGATCGAGGTCGCGACGATCACCGCGCTGCTTGCTCGAGCGGGCACGAGTTGGGCACCGATCGACGTCGCCCGCCTGGGCCGTCGGGTCGAAAACGAGGTCGTGGGTATCCCGAGCGGCATCATGGACCAGTTCATCTCGGCCGGAGCTGTCGAAGGCCACGCGAGCCTCATGGACTGCCGGGCACTCACACTCACCCCGACCCGGTTGCCCGACAGTGTCGTCGTGGCGGTGATGGACTCGGGCACCCGCCGCAAGCTCGCCGAGGCGGCTTACGGTGAACGTCGTGCCTCGTGCCGCCGAGCAGCGGACGCACTCGGCGTCGACGCACTCCGGGACGTGACCGTCGAGCAGGTCGCGACGATCAGCGACCCGATCGACCGGCGTCGCGCCCACCACGTCGTCACCGAGAACCGACGAACTCTCGACGGCGTCGACGCGCTCGCTCACAACGACACCGCCCGCTTCGGCTCGCTGATGACGGAGAGCCACATCAGCCTCCGAGACGACTTCGAGGTGTCGGGCCCCGGGCTCGATGCGATCGTGACGGCGGCCGGCGCGGCGCCGGGATGCCTCGGGGCCCGGATGACGGGTGGCGGATTCGCCGGCTGCGCCGTCGCGCTCGTCGACGCGACCCGCACCGACGAGTTCCGCCGGTACGTGCTCGACCACTACGAGTTCGACGGACACGCCGCCCGGGTCTGGATCTGCTTCGCGGCCGCCGGGGCGAGCGTGATCGACGGCTGACGCTCGTCGCCTCTGCTGAGGTGGGCTCGGCAGCCAGGTGCACGAGCGGCTCGCCCGGATCCGGTGATTCAGGGCTGGGTGCTTCACGCCAAAGTGATCAGGGCTGTGTGATCAGGTGAACACCGAGCAATCCGACCGCCTTGAGCGCGCGGGCCGTGCCACGGTCGACGAGCAGGTTGGGCCGGAGTCGGATCGGCTGAGACGGTCCGAAGTCCGCAGTGTCGCCGAACTCGATGTCGGTCCGGCTGAAACCGGGCTGGAGCGGCTCATTCGTCTCGAGATGGAGCGGCCCGGACCGTGTCGTGTAGCGCGGACGTCCGCACGTCTCGCACGCGGGACCCATACGAACATGACTCGCGAACGGATCGACGCGGACTGTCCGTTCGACTTCGATCACCCACTGGTCCTGCACGCCGACGACCAGATCGAACCGGACGCCGCCGATGCCTTCACACGCAGCGCGGAACGCGCCGCTGGCAATGATTGCCCCGTCCAGCGACTGCGAGACGTCGAACGTCAGGGGCGGAGCGTCAGGCGCCACGCATGCCGCGCTCGGCGTTTCGAGATGGGTGCAGTCCGGACAGGCCATCGCATCCGTGTACACGAAGGTCGACAACTCCTGGAACACCATCTCTGAATGCGGGCCCAACACGATGCCCACAGTAACGAGGTCGGCGACGATCCTTCAGCGCTCGCCCGACGAACCGCTGATCAGGTACGAGAACTCGTACCGGCCCGCTGCGAGACGGTGCCGTGGAAGCACACCCGGGCCGCAGCTTGCCGTGCCGAGCCCCCGATGGGCCACGTCGACGCAGACCGTGAGCCGGTCGCGTCGGCGCAACTCGATGGCCGTCGCAGCGGCGAACAGGTCGTCGGCCGTGTGCCACGTCGCGGACACGTGGAGTGCCGACGGGGCGATCGAGTCGACCCTGATCCCACTTCCGCGGCCGAGGAACTCGAACCATCGGCAATCCGTGCGCAGCCCGAACTCCTGCGGCACGAGGTACGGCGATTCGTCCGGATCGGCTTCCCAGACACCGAGCATCGCGCTCCGGTTGCGGTCCGGGTAGTTCTCGTGGGGTCCGCGGCCATGCCAACGCAGTCGGCGAAACGACTCCGGAAGCTCGAACGTCACACCCACGCGTGCGAGACCCGGCAGGTCGTCCGCCACCTCGACGACGTGTCGGTGGACAACCCCGCCCTCGACCCGCCGCTGGGTGTGCCGGTGATCGACGAGTTCGTCAGGATCGATTCGATCGACCCCGGCGTCCTGCCACTCCTGCATCGCCGTGCCGCCGACACCGAGGCGACGCCCGAGGTCGGGCATCAGTTTGAAACCGTCATTGTCGACCGGAGCACGCCAGAGGTTCAGCACGGGAGTGATCTCGATCGGCGCAGGTGCTGCGGCGACCGCGGACCGACGTCGGGCCGGCGCCCGCAACTCGATCTGATCCCAGGACACGAGGTGCCCGGCCTCGCCGAACCAGACAGCGGAGCGCAGTTCCCAGCGGATGGTGAGCTGGGCGTCCCGTGCGTCCCGGTCCGGCACGACGGGAAGTGGCACCGTCGCGGCGGCGTGCGGGTCGATCTTCGGCAAGCGGAGAACACCTTGCCGAACGACGTGGCCATCGACCGTGAACTCCCAGGTCGCCCGGAACGAGCCAAGACTGCTGAACGATTGCCGGTTCTCGATCCGCAGCCCACCCTTCACCCGACTGACGGCGACCGGCCGATACACCCACGCAACCTCGCGCATCGCCGGATGCGGTGCGAGATCGGCGGACACGAGGCCGTCCGCGACGAAGTTGCCGTCGTGCGGCGACTCACCGAACTGCCCGCCGTAGGCGAGGCGGGTGGAGCCGTCGGGCAGCGTCTGCCGGAGCCCGTGGTCCTTCCATTCCCAGATGAACCCGCCCTGGAGCCCCGGCGTGCGCGTGATCACGTCCCAGTAGTCGGCGAGGCCGCCGTTGCTGTTCCCCATCGCATGGCTGTACTCACACATGATGAGCGGGCGACCACCGTCGCCCGCGAGACCGTACGCCTCGATGTCGGCGATCTCCGGGTACATCGGGCAGACGACATCGGTCGCGGCCGGCCCACCGTCGACCCAACCCTCAATTCGGATCGCGTCCTCGTAGTGGAGCGGTCGGGTCGGGTCGGCCTTGCGGATCCAGCCTGCGAGCGCGTCATGATTGGCGCCGTACCCGCTCTCGTTGCCGAGGCTCCACAGGATCACCGCTGGGTGGTTGCGATCGCGTTGCACCATCCGGGCGCCGCGCTCGATCCATGCGGCCCGGTACGTGGGGTCGTCGCAGAGGCTCCAGTTGTACGCATGGCTCTCGATGTTCGACTCGTCGACCAGATAGAAGCCGAGCTCGTCACAGAGGTCATAGAACGCGCTGTCGTTGGGGTAGTGCGACGTGCGGATCGCGGTGATGTTGTGGGCTCGCATCAGCTCGAGGTCGGCGCGCATGTCGTCGACCGTCACGGCCTTGCCCCGATCCGGGTGGTGGTCGTGGCGATTCACGCCGAAGATCCAAATCGGGCAGCCGTTGACGAGCAACTGTCGGTGGCGAACCTCGACCCGTTTCACACCCACCGCCTGCGTCTCGACCTGGACGGTACGACCGCCGGGATCGATCAACTCGATGGTCACCATGTAACGCGCCGGGTGCTCGGCGCTCCAGGGCTGCGCCCGGCGGAGCGTGAACGTCGACGTGACCTCGAAGCCAGGGAACGAGTACGGGCGCCGATGTTCGTGCGGAACCGCCTGTTCGTCGGGCTTGCCGACCGGTCGACCGGCGGGGTCGACGATCGATGAACGAACACGCCACCCCTGGCGGGGGTCGCCACCGACGTCGATCCGTGTCGTCGCCGTGATCGTTCCGCCCTTGGTGTCGGGGTCGTAGTCGGTCGACACGGGGACGTCGGCGATGTGGACCATCGTCCGCGACTCGATCCAGACCGAACGGTGCAGACCGGCCATCCACCACTGGTCCTGATCCTCGATGTAACTGTGCGCCGAAAACCTGATCACGACGATCGCCAGATCATTGGCACCTGGTCGGACGTACCGGCCGATGTCGTACTCGCTCGGCAGGCGGCTGTCGGTGCCGTACCCGACGAACTCACCGTTGACGTAGACCGCGTGCACACTCTCGGCGCCGGCCACGTGAAGCACCGTGCGCCGACGACGCCACTTCGTCGGCACGGTGAAGTTGCGCCGGTACACCCCGGTTGGGTTGCGTTCGGGCAGCGCCGGGGGTGGACCGGGAAACGGCATCTGGACGTTCGTGTACTGCGGGAGGTCGACGAATCCGCCGATGTCCTGCATCGTCCAGTTGCCCGGCACGGCGACATCGACGGCTCGAGGCCGACGACCGCTGATCGCCACGGCGGGCACGTCAGCAGGGGTCTCGAACATCTCCAGCGACCACATTCCGTCGAGACTGCGGCGATCGAAACCGCCGAGCGGCACGTGCATGGGCAGCCGCCCGATCTGGAGCTGCGTCGGATCCTCCCACGGCCGCAGCACACCGACGACGGGGAGCATCAGCCCAGTTCGCGCAGGCGCTCGGCGACGTCCTCAGGGATCACCGGATTGAAGAACTCCTCGCTCGCGACCTCGGCGGCAGCGATGAATCGCATGACCGCGGCGGATCGCCAGGGCGACGCGATCTCGATCCCGAACCAGGCGTCGTCGTCGGTGCCGTCGGGCACGGTCGGGCGCTGATTCAACCACATCATGTACGGCAAGGGACGGTCGTAGAGCCGGTCCAGGCGGGCGAGCACGTCCACCAGGATCGCGGCGAGCCCGTCGCGATCCGAATCGGACATCGACGGCAGGTCGCGGAGATGATCCTGCGGTCCGATCTCGATCGCCAATGGAAACGTCGGGGCGTACGGCACGTAGGCCGACCAACCATCGAGCTCGGCGACACGCCGGTCACCCGGTTCGGTATCCGGCCGCCATCCGCCATCGAGCCGCCGGCGCTGTCGAGACGGGACGTGGTCGTAGGCGTAGATCTGCCCGTGCGGGTGCGCGATCGTCGCGCCGACCTCGGGTCCGCGGTTCTCGAAGATCAGCACATAGTCGACGTCGTCGCGGGCACCGAGTTCGCAGGTCCTCGCGGCCCAGAGGTCGATGACCTTGCGGGCACCCACAGGGCCGAGCGACCAGAACGATGCGTCGTGCTCCGGCGTGTACAACACGACTTCGCAGCGTTCGCCCTCCATCGCCGGCCACCGGTTCGTGAACCACCGAACGTCATAGGGCTCCGGCGCCTCGAGACCACCGACGCAGAACGGACACCCGCTCGACGGCAGGTTCGGTCGCTTCTGCCGCGTGCCCACCACGTGGACCGCTGTGCCGAGCGTCGGATCGAGCCGAAGTTCGCTCACGTCGCGGCTCGAACTTCCACGAGGAACGCCGACTCGGGATGCTGAATGGGGACCTGGACGCCGCGTTCGATCAGTTGGCGCCCGTCGATGACGATCTCTCGGTCGAGCCAGGCAGGACGGGTGCGCCCGGACTCCTTCACCGATCCGACGTCGTCGATCGTCGTGACCACGTAGCGGCGGTGCGGGTCGAGACCGGGAAGACGCATCGGCGACGGCGCAGTGGCTGCCGTAGGGCTCAGCTGGACATACGCGAACACGCCGTGGTCGGCGTCGTCGGAGACCACGCCGTGGACCAGCGCCGACAGGTCGGCGTGCTCGCCACGGACCACGCGACCCGAATGCAGCAGCGGTCGCAGGCGCTTGTGCAGGGCGATCGTCGCCGCGACCTGCTTGCGTTGCTCGTCATCAGCAGTCAACAAGTTCCATTCGATCCCGAGGTGACCGAAGAGTGCGGTTGCGGCACGGAAGCCGAGGTCGTGGCGACGGCCCGTCGTATGCGCTCGTTCCGGCCCGATGTGGGCACCCATCACCTCGGGCGGGAACAGCATCGAGAACCCTCGCTGGATCAGTTGACGTTCGAGGGCATCGTTGCAGTCCGACGTCCAGATGCGGTCGGTGTGGCGCAACACGCCCATGTCGGCGCGACCGCCACCGGACGCGCAACTCTCGATCTCGAGCCCTGGGTGAGCGACGCGGAGCCGGTCCATCAACTCGTAGACACCGAGCACGTGGCCATGCACCCCGGCGCGGCCGTCCCGCGAGCCCTGCACGATCTCGCGATTCATGTCCCATTTCAGGTACGAGATCTCGTACTCGTCCAGCAGCGCGTCGAGAGCGTCGAAGAGGAAGTTCCGCACCTCGGCCCGGCCGAGATCGAGCACGAGCTGGTTCCTGCCCAGCACGGCCTCGTAGCCCTTCGTGGTGAGCGTCCATTCCGGATGTACCCGATACAGATCGGAGTCCGGATTGACCATCTCCGGTTCGACCCACAGCCCGAACTGCATTCCCAACGCGGTGACGTGATCGACGATCGGAGCCAGGCCGCCGGGCCACGCCGCGTCGCTGACCCACCAGTCGCCCAGGCCCGCCATGTCGTTGCGCCGGCCGCCGAACCAGCCGTCGTCGAGCACGAAGCGCTCCACGCCGACATCGGCCGCCACGTCGGCGAGCTCCTGCAGTGTGTCGAGCCGGTGGTCGAAGTAGACGGCTTCCCATGTGTTCAAGATGACCGGACGCGGTCCGACGGACGGCAGTTGCCGCCTGATCTCGTTGTGAAACGCGTGGCCCGCACCGGACAGGCCGTGATCGGACCACGCCACCACGACGTCGGGCGCCTGGTACGACTCCCCAGACGCTAGTTCGACCTCGAGCGGGTCGAGGAGCTCGCCGACCTGCACGTGACGACGACCGTCCGAGATCGGTTGGGCAACCAGCACGTAGTTCCCGCTCCATGCGAGCTGCACGCCCCACACTTCACCGTGCTGCTCTCCGAACCCGGCCGAGCCTGCGTAGACGGCCGGCATCTGTGCATGCGACGTGCGACCCGTCCGGTTCTCGACGAGCGTCGTCGTGTCGAAGGATGTGCGGTGCGGCTGGAACTCCCGGCACCATCGGCCGGCGAACGTCATCAAGTCGGTGGCGTGCTGCGGCAGCGGCACCGACGGCGCGAGCCGCTGCAGGCCATACGGCGTCGGGCCGCGATTCTCGAGCGTGGTTCCGATGGTCAGGACGTGCGTCACCGCGAGATCGATGGTCAGACCGAGACCGGCGATCTCGTCCACGAGTCGGTACACCGCATGCTGGTCGTCGGCATGCTCGATCGACGTCAACTCGAACCGCGGCGCCCATGCCGAACCATCGGGTCGCGCACCTTGCAGCCCGGGGCGACCCGAATATCCGGTGGCAGTTTCCGCGATGATCCCGATCGGCACCGGAGCGTCGACGGTTGCGTGGGCAACGGGCTGGCCGGCGACATCGAGTACGTAGTCGTGAATCGCCGGGCCGATCGAGACGATCTCCGGCATACCCGTTCCGTGCGCGATCGCCACCGACATCTCGTCGGAGCGAAGAATGAGAAGTTCGATCTCGATCAGCCCTTGTCGGCACCCAGTGTCAACCCGGCAATGAAGTGCTTCTGCAGTGCCAGATAGACGAGGAGTGTCGGTATGGCGACGTACATCGACGCCGCCGCGATGAGGTTGTCATCGGTCGCGAACTCTCCGCCCAGGTTGGCCAACGACGACGTGATCGGCCGATCGTCGCCCTGCTGTTCGAGCACGACGGCCCAGAAGAAGTCGTTGTAGATCCAGGTGAACTCGAGAGTCGCGAGCGCGGCGAGTGCCGGGCGTGTGAGGGGCATGATCACCTTCGAGTACAGCACCCACATGCTCGCTCCGTCCACCAACGCCGCCTCGTTGAGCGACTTCGGCAGCAGCTTCATGTAGTTGCTGAGCACGAACGTGCAGAAGCCGCTCTGGAACGCCACGTGGATGAGGATCAACCCCCACGTGCTCCCGTTGAGCTTGCCCGAGTTCGACAGGAAGTCAGGCAACGGGACGCGGTTGTACATCTGGAACAACGGCTGGATGATGATCTGCTGCGGCAGCAGGTTGCCGGCGGTGAACAACACCAGGAACGCAATGTTGAACTTCCAGCTGTACCGGCTCGCCGCGAAGGCGACCATGCTCGAAAAGAACAGGGTGAGGGTCAGCGCAGGGACCAGGATCAGCGCGGTGTTCCAGTACTTCCGAAGAATGTCGCCCTGCTCCCAGGCGTCGCGATAGTTGTCCAGCGTGAAGCTGTTCGGCCAACTGAACGCGCCTTCGCGCACCGTCTCGCTGAACGGCCGGAACGACGCGAACACTGCTCCGACGATGGGGACCAGCCAGACGAGCGCGGTCAACGTCAGGAAGACGTACAGCAGTATGCGGGTGGGTCGGACCGGCGTCTTGTTCTTCTCGAACTCGGCGTCCATGAGTGCTTGTGTCGAATCGTCGATGACAGACATCAGGACTCAGCCCCTTCCTGGGTCTTCTTGTAGTGGTTCGTCACGTACCAGATGACGAATCCAAGACACAACACGAAGAGGATGGTGGCGTACGCCGAGCCTCGACCCACGTTGCCCCCGCCCTCACCGAGCAGGTTGTTGGTCGTCAGGATCGACAGCACCTCGGTCTTGCGCGGTGTGTTGAGCACGTAGATGATGTCGAAGGCCCGCAGCGCCTCGATGACGGTGATCACGGCCACCACGACGTTGATGGGCTTCAGGGTGGGGAAGATGACGTGACGGAACGACTGCCATTCGTTGCAGCCGTCGAGGCCGGCCGCTTCTCGGAGCGAGGCGTCGACGCTCTTCATGCCCGCGAGGTACAGCACCATGATGTAGCCGGTGTGTCGCCAAGCCATCGCCACGAGGATCGCGACGAAGTTCTTCGAGACGCCGTAGTTGTCTCCGAACGGGATCAGGAATGACTGGTTGCCGATCCAGTCGACCGAGTCGCCACCGCCGAACAGCTGGGTGGCCAGCCCGTTGTCGGTGGAGTAGATCACGCTCTGCCACATGAAACCGACCACAGCGAGCGAGAGCACGACCGGCGTATAAAAGACGCTCTGGTAGACCCTGCTGCCTTTCAGGTTCTTGTCGAGCAAATACGCAAGGAACATCCCGAACAATGTCGGGCCCAGAAACAGGAAGACCAACAGCGTCGTGTTGTTGATCACCGCCTGCCAGAAGTCCTTCTCGAAGACGGTCAGGATCTGTTCGTAGTTGAGGGCACCGACCCAGTCCATGTCGGTGAGGCGGATTCCGTTCCAGTTGGTGAACGAGAGCAGGATCGACGCAAGAGTCGGAACCCAGACCAGCAGCACATGGAGCACGGTCGGCACACCGACCATGAACAGGAAGACCCATCGGTCTCGGCCTTGGAACTGACGCCTCTTCGTCGGCTTCAGCTTGGTCGTCGCTCTCGGCGCTGCTTTGGCCGAACCAATCGTGCTCGCCATGTGTACCCCCAGGTGGCAAGTCGTGAGGACGTCCACACGACGACCTCGGGTCTGATCGAACACGTCGCGGCGTGGTCGAGTTGTTCACCCGTTGCAGCGCCGGGTGGCGCTGCAACGGGGCATGACATTCGTGTCCGGATCAGCCGGCGAAGATGACCTCGGCCTGCTCCTGCATGTCGGACAGGATGCTGTCGATCTTGCTCGGATCGGCAATGAAGTCGGCGAAACGCGGGCCGGCCACGTTCGATGCGAACTCGGGGATCGTGTCCCGGTCCAGGAACTGCGTGACGTTCGGCGCCGAGGAAACGGTGTCGAGCACCTTCTGCTGCAGCGG
>RCMY010006195.1_pt1 | contig 10041 bp, 10 predicted proteins | sample 2041341 | NCBI WGS metagenome assembly RCMY01 (sample SAMN09708234, study PRJNA481090) | Marine sediment metagenome, whole genome shotgun sequencing project.
GCTGATCCGCTTGCCGTGCGCGAACGTGCCGGTCGCAGCCTCGTCGAACGCATCGATCGGTCCGAGCCGCTCGGACAGGTCGGCGCGTGTGCGCAGGCCCTCTTCCTCGATCAGCGGGAGACGCCGCGTGGGCGTGAGGTGGAAGACGGAGATCCGGGACATGTTGCGTGGGCCTCGGGGTCGGAGACGGCGGGCGGGGTGGCGCGGGCACGATACCGCCCGACCCTCGCGTCAACGTGGCCCCGACGCCCCTAGGCTCGGCGACCACGACCACAACGAGGGACAGCGTGGACTCGACGACCTCCGTGGGCTCCGGGACGCCGGGCGCGTCAGGGTCCGCGCTGCCCGAGATCGAGGCACCGGCGGGGCACGGCTGGCGTCGTCCCACTCCCGAGGACCTGCCGCTCATCGCGGCGCTGCACGACCGCTGCGACGTCGACCGCATCGGCGAGGTGACCGGGTCTGGCGCCGACGTCGCGCGCGACCTCATCGAGCCGGCAGCCCGTGACGAGGCCATCGTCGTCTTCCCGGCCGACCGCCCGGACGTCATCGCGGCGTACGCGCTGTTCCAGGAGGACCGTGACCCGTGGACCGGCGACCTGGACCTCTATCTCGAGGGCCGCGTCGACCCTGATCACACCGGCCATGAGCTCGCGACGTTCCTGCTCGACCGCGGGGTCCGGCGCGCTCGGCTCGCGGCACGCAGCGCCGGCGAGGAGCGGGTCACGTTGGTCACGTCGACCGCGAACGAGGACCGTCGCGCACGCAACTTCTACCTCCAGAACGAGTTCGCCCCGGCGCGCCATCTCCTGCGGCTGAGGCTCGACCTCGAGGACCTGCCTCCCCGCCCACCGCTGCCCGAGGGCATCCGGATCAGGCCGTGGCGTTCGGAGGACCTCGCCGCCACCTGGCACGCGCACCAGATGTCGTTCGCCGACCACTGGGACTTCGAGTCCGTCGACCTCAGCGAGTGGCGCTACATGGAGGTCGATCGGCGGGACGACTTCGACGGGTCGCTCTGGATGCTCGCCGTCACCGACGCCGCGCCGGAGACGTTGGCACGGCCTGAGCTCGCGGCCGTGCCGCTGACCCCGGGCGGCGAGGTCGTCGTCGGGATCGCGCTGGGCCACGTCGCCGCCGATGACGTGACGCGCGTCGAGATCCGCCATCTCGGTGTGCTCCAGGTGGCGCGGGGCGCAGGCGTCGCGAGGAGGCTGCTCGTCGAGATGTTCCACGCGGCTGCAGCGGCGGGAGCCACGCAGGTCGGTCTCGAGGTCGACGACATCACCGAGCACGGGGCGCTGCGGCTCTACCAGCAGGCGGGGATGCGGATCGCGCGTCGCTTCGACGTCTACGTCCGCGACGTCGAGGCCTGATCGGTCAGAACGGCGGGAGCCCGTCGACGGGCACCAGCCGGTCGGACACGTGGTCGGGATCGGCGCGGTCCGCTGCTTCGACGTCCTCGCGACGCACGCCCAGCATGAACAGGATCGCATCGAGGTAGGGAACGTTCACGGTCGTGTCGGCCTGCTGTCGGACCACCGGCTTGGCGTTGAACGCGACGCCGAGGCCGGCCGCCGCGAGCATGTCGAGGTCGTTGGCGCCGTCGCCGACCGCAACGGTCTGCTCGATCGGGATGCCCTCCAGCGCTGCCACCTCGCGCAGCAGGACCGCCTTGCGGGCGCGATCCACGATCGGGCCGGTCACGCGCCCGGTGAGCTTGCCGTCCTTGACCTCGAGCTCGTTCGCGAAGGCGTGGTCGAGCCCGAGCTCCTCGGCGAGCCAGTCCGTGAAGAACGTGAACCCGCCGCTGACGACGGCAAGCTTGAAGCCCATCCGCTTGAGCGTCCTGGTGAGCAGGCGCGCTCCGGGAGTGAGCCGGACCCGCTCGCGGACCACGTCGAGCCGAGCAACGTCGAGGCCGGCCAGCAGGGCGACCCGCTCCTTGAGCGCCTCGCCGAAGTCGATCTCTCCGTTCATCGCGCGCTCGGTGATCTCCGCGACCTGCTCGCGCACGCCGCACTCGTCGGCGATGAGCTCGATGACCTCGTCCTGGATGAGCGTGGAGTCCATGTCCAGCACGACGAGCCGCTTCGACCGGCGCTCGAGCGACTCCCGCTGGATCGCGATGTCGATGCCGATGGTGTGCGCCGCCTCGACGAGCCGCTCCCGCATCAGGTCGAGGTCGCCGTTGACGACGACGAACTCGTAGGAGACGACCGGGTAGCGCGACAGCCGGACGATGCGGTCGATGTTGCCGCCACCGTCGGAGATCGCCTCGGCGACCCGGGCGAGCGCCGCGGGCGTGAGCGGGTTGGCGAGGACGGTCACCGCGAACCGCGGGAGCCCGCTGCGTGACGACGTGCTCTCCACGAACTCGAAGTCGATCGTGATGTCCGCCGTGAAGCCGTAGAACAGGAGGTTCTTGACGACGTCCTCCCCGGCCGGGACCGAGATCAGGATCCCGAGGGTCAGCCGCTCGCGGACGACGACCTGCTCCATGTCGTAGATCTCGGCACCGTTGCGGGCGAGCACGCCGAGGAGCCCCGCCGTGATGCCCGGTCGGTCTCGACCGCTGACGCGCACGAGCAGCGTCGAGCGGTTCGTCGTGGTGTCGGTGCTCACGGGGGAAGCCCTGTCGTCTGCTGAGGAGCGCAGCCTAGGCCGAGGCGTCCGTTCGTCCGATGCGCCGTCCCCAACCCCTTCTAGGCTCTCGGCTTCACGAAGCAGGATCTGGAGCAGGCGTGGCAGGCAGCGGGGGCATTGGCGGACGACGACTCGTCGCGGCAGGGCTTGGCATCGTGGCGGTCGGCATCGTGGGCGCGGCGATCGTGTTCAGCGGCGACGACGGCTCCCCCGGCACCTCGCCGACCGCGAGCCCGTCGGCCTCCGACGTCGACGTCGAGGTGGTCGCACCGGACGTCGACACCTCGCCCTCCGCGACTGCGGCGCCCGAACCCGAGCCCGAGCCCGAACCGACCAGCCGCGTCCGCTACGCCGACAACGGGCTCCTGCTCCCGGGCAGCCCGTGGGGCACGACCGTCGGCCTCCTGCAGTTCCGCGGCAACCCGCAGCACACCTACTACGGCGAGGGTCCGGTCCCGGAGAACCCCGAGATCGCCTGGCGCTACCCCGCTGACCAGCGCATGTGCGCGCAGTCCGACGGCAAGCAGTGGTGTGGCTCCGGCTGGACGGGCCAGCCCGCGATCTGGGAGCGCCCGGACGGGATCACCGAGCTCGTCGTCGGCACCTACGACCGACGGATCCACTTCGTCGACGTCGCGACCGGAGAGGCCACGCGCAAGCCCTTCCCCACCGGCGACATCATCAAGGGCTCGGTCACGATCGACCCGGACGGCTTCCCGCTCGTCTACTCGGGTTCCCGCGACAACTTCTTCCGCATCATCGCCCTCGACCAGGGTGACCCCGTGGAGCTGTGGAAGCTCGGCGCGAACCCGAAGGGCATCTGGAACAACGACTGGGACGGCAACGCCTCGATCGTCGGCGACCTGCTCTTCGAGGGCGGCGAGGACTCGTGGTTCTACATCCACAAGCTCAACCGTGGCTACGACGACGACGGCAACGTCACCGTCGACCCGGAGCTGCTCTTCTCGATGCCCGGCTGGACGCAGGAGCTGATCAACAAGGTCGGCGACCGGACCATGTCGATCGAGAACTCCGTCGTGGTGACGTCCGACCGCGTCTACTTCGCCAACGGTGGTGGACGCGTCGTCGGGCTCGACACCACGGACGTGGAGAACGGCGAGGCACCGATCGTCTTCGACTGGTGGGCGGGCGACGACATCGACGCATCCATGGTCCTCGACGAGGAGGGGATGCTCTACGTCTCGGTCGAGCTCGAGCGCTTCAACTCCCGTTCGAAGGAGGTCGGGCAGCTCATCAAGCTCGATCCCTCCAAGCCCGATGACCCGTACGTCTGGGGCGTCCAGGTCCCCGGCCAGGGCGGCCCCGGTGGCCTCTGGTCGACGCCGGCGCTGCACGGTGAGCACCTGTACGTCGCAACCCACGTCGGTGACCTGATCGTCGTCGATCGGCGCACCGGCGAGGTCGTGCACCGCGAGGACCTCGGGTTCCACGAGTGGTCGTCACCGTCGGTCGTCGACGACACGCTGATCGTGGGCCTGTGCGAGGCAGGCGGCCTGCGCGCCTACGACCTGTCCGCGAACCCGGCCGCGCCGCGCGAGATCTGGGAGGTCTCGATCCCGGCCGGCACCTGCGTGGAGTCCTCTCCCGCGGTGTGGAAGGGCGGCATCTACGTCGGCTCGCGGGACGGGCACATCTACGCGTTCAAGGACTCCTGAAGGGGCCCAGCGACGCCTGGTCAGGCCAGCGGGTTGTCGTCGCGGAGGGTCGCGAGGGTGTCTCCGTGGAGGCGCTGCTTGATCGCCGCGACCGTGCCCCGGGTCTTGCCGACCAGCGGTGTCGCGATCTCGACGGCGCGGGCGACGACCTGCTCCTCGGAGGTCACCTCGTCGACGATCCCGTAGGCGAGGGCCTCCTCGGCGGCGAAGCGGTGGCCCCAGACCATCGCCTTGGTCGCCGCGCGCGGTCCGAGCTGGGTCTTGAGCAGCGCGTCCATGCCGGGCGTGAACGGGATGTTGATGTCGACCTCGGGAAGGCAGAAGAAGCCGCGGTCGTCACGCATGACCCGGAAGTCGTGGCACATGGCGAGCATCGCGCCGGCCGCGAAGGCGTGGCCGTTGATCGCGGCGACGGTCGGGATCGGCAGCTCGAGGACGCGGGCGAAGATCCGGCCCTGGACCCGTGAGACGTACGCGGCGAGGTTGGCCTGTCCCTCCGGGCTGCCGAGGTAGCCGAGGTCGAGCCCGTTGGAGAAGAACTTGCCCGTGCCGGTGGTGACGAGCGCCGCCGCGCCCTCGCTGCGCTCGACCTCGTCGAACGCGGCGTCGAGCGCGTCGAGCATCGCGATCGAGAACTGGTTGTCGTCGTGCTGCATCTTCAGGACGAAGACGTCGCCGGTCCGGGTCAGGTCGAGCATCGTTGCCTCGCGGGGTGCGTCGTGCGGAGAGGATCGTTCGTGGTCCGACGATAGGCGTCGGGATGAGCCGCCGACGCATCCGGCGCCGCGGCGGCGGGCGCCCGCCACGTAGGATCGCGCCCCGTCGTCCAAGGCTCGTCATGGTCACCTCCAACCCCGCCCTCGACCAGCTCGGCGGCTACCCGCTGGCGCGCGTCCAGGACCTCGCGGTGGCGCTTCGCGCGGACGGCGGCGTCGTCCATGACTTCTCCATCGGCGACCCGGACGAGCCGACGCCCGAGTTCATCCGCGACGCGCTCATCGAGGCCGTCGGCCCGGTCAGCCGCTACCCCACCGCGGCGGGCCCCCGGGACGTCCGCGAGGCCGTGGCGGGCTGGATGCGTCGGCGCCACGGCGTCGACGTCGACCCGGAGCTCAACGTCCTGCCGTCCGCCGGCAGCAAGGAGGCGATCTTCCATCTGCCGCTCGCCGTCCTCGACGCGAACGGCCCGCGACGGGGCGTGATCTGGGGCGACCCGGGCTACCCCGTCTACGGCCGCGGGGCCCTGTTCGCAGGCGGAGTCTCGGATCCGGTGACCATGACCGCCGACGGAGGTTGGCTGCTCGACCTTGCCGATCTCGACGCCGACCGGCTCGACCGCGCCTGCATCGTCTGGCAGAACTACCCCCACAACCCCACCGGCGCCATCGCCGACCTCGATCACTTCCGTCGTCAGATCGCGATCGCGCGCGAGCACGATCTGCTGTTCTGCTCCGACGAGTGCTATCAGGAGATCTGGTTCGACGAGCCCGCCCCGCCCAGCGCGCTCGAGGCCTGTGACGGCGACTTCACCGGCGTCGTCGCGTTCGTGTCGCTCTCGAAGCGCTCCGGGATGACCGGCTACCGGGCCGGCGCCATCGTCGGCGACCCGGAGATCATCCGACGTCTGCGTCTGCTCCGGCCCAACGTCGGCACGGCGTCCCCTCCGTTCGTCACGGCTGCCGCCACAGCGGCGTGGGGCAACCAGGGCCACGTCGACGAACGTCGTGCGATCTTCGGGGACAAGCGCCGCGTCGTGCTGGACTTCATGGCCGAGCGCAACATCGAGGTCAGCGGCTCCGCCGCCACCTTCTACGTGTGGTTCCGCGTTCCCGGCGGCGACGACGCGGACTACGTCGAACGGTTGCTGGCCGAGCGCATCATCGCCTCACCGGGCAGCGCGTTCGGCCCCGGCGGCGCGGGCTGGGCGCGCCTCGCCCTGGTGCCGACCGTCGACGCCTGCCGAGACGCCGTCCGAGCGTGGAGCGACGCGATCGACGCCGGACGTCTCTGACGGATCAGCCCTCGCGTCGAGCCGCGAGCCGCGCCCCGAGGATCGTGACCGCAACACCGGCGAACGCGAGCCCGACCGCGAGCGCGATCTCGGAGCTCACGGGCGCCCCGAGCGCGACGTCGCCGACGCCGTCCTCACCGGCCGGCCACGGCCAGAGCACACGAAGCGAGCCGAGCATCAGCCCGGTGAGCGAGGCCATCACGACGTCGCGGTGGTGATCGAGCAGCCAGGTCAGCACGGTGGAGAACCCGCCGAGCCCGATGCCCGCGCCTGCGCCCACGACGAGGATCGTCGCGATCTCGCGCTCGTCGACCGCGGCGATGACCGGCTCGTACATGCCGAGCATGAGCAGGATGAAGGAGCCGGAGATGCCCGGCAGGATCATCGCGACGATCGCGAGCGCGCCAGCGATGAAGAAGATCGGCAGCGCAGGGTCGGTGATGCCGCCGCTGCGCAGGCCGAGCAGGAAGAACGCCGCGACCGCGGTGACCGCCCCGACACCGATGGTCATCGCGTCGCGTCGCTCAACGAGATCCGCGGCCACGACGATCGAGCCGACGACGAGCCCGAAGAACGCTGCCGACATCGCGACCGGCTCGTCCTCGAGCAACGTGTGGAGGATCCCTGCCAGCGTGGCGATCGCGATCAGGATCCCACCGAGGAGCGGGACGAGGAACGCCCACTCGACGCGCTTGAGCCCGTCGATCGCCCCGCTGACGTCACCGCGCAGGAGCGTCGCGAGCGCCCGAGCACCTTGGCGGATGGACGCGACGAGGCGCTCGTAGATGCCGAGCACGAGCGCGACCGTGCCGCCGGAGACGCCGGGGACGAGGTCAGCAGAGCCCATCACGAACCCGCTGACGATCGTCGCGGGCGCCTGCGACCACGTGGCAGGGGTCAGCTCATGGGCGGATGGCGGGGCGGTGGAGATGTCCATGCCGCGAACGATACCGACGCGGACGAGGACGATGGCTGCCCGACACCCCTCCCTCGGACCGCGGCCATCGGGTGGCATCCTGACGCCGCACGCGACATGCTGCCCGCATCCCCGACGCTTCTCTGGAGCCCCTCCCGTGACCTCGCACGACGATCTCCGCGCCGCCATCGAGCGCGCCGCCGCCGACCCTGAGGGCTGGCGCACCGACGAGGCCCGTGAGGCGGTCCACGCCACCGTCGCCGCGCTCGACGACGGGTCCCTGCGCATCGCGGAGAAGCATGACGGCAGCTGGGTCGTCAACGCCTGGGCGAAGCAGGCCATCCTGCTGCGCTTCCGGCAGGCGACCATGGAGACCATGGAGGTCGGCGCGTTCGAGTACCACGACAAGTGGCCGCTCAAGACCGGCTACGCCGCGCACGGCGTCCGCGTCGTCCCGCCCGCCACCGCCCGCTGGGGCGCACACCTCGAGTCCGGGGTCATCCTGATGCCGTCCTACGTGAACATCGGGGCGTACGTCGGTTCCGGGACGATGGTCGACACCTGGGCGACGGTCGGATCGTGTGCGCAGATCGGCCGCAACGTCCACCTCTCCGGCGGCGTCGGCATCGGCGGCGTGCTGGAGCCCGCTGGCGCGCGTCCCGTCATCATCGAGGACGGCTGCTTCATCGGTTCACGGGCGGTCGTGGTCGAGGGCGCGTGGCTCGAGGAGGAGGTCGTCGTCGGCGCGAACACGGTCATCACGGCCTCCACCCCGATCATCGACGTCACCGGCGACGAGCCGGTCGAGTACCGCGGGCACGTGCCGGCACGGTCCGTGGTGATCCCGGGGACGCGCGAGAAGACGTTCCCGTCGGGCAGCTATCAGCTGCCGTGCGCGCTGATCATCGGCAAGCGCACCGCCTCGACCGACAACAAGACCTCGCTCACCGACGCCCTGCGCGAGTTCCAGGTCCAGGTGTGAGCGACGTCGTCCAGGATCTCGTCGAGCGGCTCGTCGCCCAGTGCGCGATCCTGTCGGTGACCAACGACGAGGCGGAGCTGGCGGACCTCGAGGAGCGGCGGTACCGCGCGCTCGGGGAAGCGGTCACGCGCGTCGGTGACTCGATCGTCGTCGACGGCCGCCGCGATGATGGTCTCGCCCGTCCGCACATCCTGCTGGTGGGGCACCTCGACGTCGTTCCGCCGACCGACGACGACCGGGTTCCTCGGGTCGAGGACCGCGCGGACGGCGCGGTCGTGGTTGGTCGTGGCACCTCGGACATGAAGTCCGGCAACGTCGCGGCGCAGGCGGTCTTCGAGGACCGCGAGCTGCGTGCCGCGTCACCGTTCGACCTGTCGCTCGTCCTCTACGCCCGTGAGGAGGGCCCCGCCGACGCGAACGAGCTCGCCGACGTCCTCGACCAGCTCACGTGGCTCGCCGACGCGGACTTCGCGATCGTGCTCGAGCCGACGGACCTCGAGGTCCACGCGGGCTGTCTCGGCGGCCTGCACGCCACCGTCAGGTTCACCGGGCAGGCCGCCCACTCCGCGCGGCCGTGGCACGGCGAGAACGCCGTCACCAAGGCGGGGGCGTTCCTGGCCGAGCTGCACGCCCGACCACCCCGCGACGTCGACATCGACGGGGTCGCCTACCGCGACGTCTTCACGGTCACGCAGGCGACGACGTCCAACGCGCGCAACGTCGTCCCGGACACCTTCGACGTGAACCTGAACTTCCGCTTCGCGCCGTCTCGCACCTGCGATGAGGCCGAGGTCGAGCTCCGGGCGCTGGTCGGCGACCGCGCCGAGGTCATCATCATCGACCGCGCCGCCCCGGCGCCGCCCGGTCTGACGAGCGCGCTGGCCCGGGCCTTCATCGCGGCTGCCGATCTGCCGGTCAACGGCAAGCAGGCCTGGACGGACGTGGCCCGGTTCGCCGAGATCGGCGTGCCGGCGCTCAACTTCGGGCCGGGGCTGACCACCCAGGCGCATCAGCGCGGCGAGTTCGTCCCCGTCCGCAACCTCGTCCGCGCCCATGACGTGCTGCGCAGGTTCGTCAGGTCTTCGATCGGCTGAGCGTCAACCGTCAACCGGCCGAGGGATGACGCGGCTCACGGGCCCGCTCACGGACCCCTCACCCGGTGACGGCGGCGGTGTGCCGAGGCTCGGATGCCAGCCCATGCTGTCGGCTCCCCCGGCGTGCCACGCCAGCGCCTGAGCGGTCGGCAGGACGGTCACGACAGCGTCGAGATCCTGCGCGATCCTGTCTGCTTGCTGCCCCATGCCCCATCCTCGCCGACGCGACGAACGTACGGCTCGCAGCACGCGAGGCGGCCCGTTCCGACCATGTCCTCAAGGTCTCGACGCAGGGCGCACAGACCTTGAGGCGATGTGTGTCACACCGGGCCCGTTCGGGCCGTTTCGTCGGGCCCGGGCATCCACCTGGCGCACCCTGGGTGCCCGAAGCGGACGTCAGCGGCTCATCGGACGTCGTGGTCCTGCTCCCCGAAGGAGAGCTCGCCGCGGCGGTACAGCATGACCCACATCGCTCCGTGAGCGAGGATGGCGAGTGACAGGAACGTGACCGCACCCCACTGACGGAAGCCGGCAGCCACCAGAGCGGCGATGACGGCGGTCGCGACGAGGATCGCACGGAGGGAGTTGAGGGAGTCCATGAGAGGCTCGCTTGCGGAGTTGCGGTGCCCGGACCGGAAGGGACGAGGCGGGCCCCCAGGGTACTCCGGGGGGTGCCTGCCTCGGGATCGTGCCCGGCCGTCAGCGTGCGATGAGCG
>RCMY010006196.1_pt1 | contig 10039 bp, 7 predicted proteins | sample 2041341 | NCBI WGS metagenome assembly RCMY01 (sample SAMN09708234, study PRJNA481090) | Marine sediment metagenome, whole genome shotgun sequencing project.
TTGTACAGAAATACCGCGCAAGGTATCACCGCTCACGACCGCGTAGACTCGATCTTGCACCAATGGGGACTTGGTCGCCTTTGGAGCCGAAGAGCTTGATTTTGCGCTCGGCGCACTCGGCAATAATCCGCATGTGCTGATGCTCAGACACAAACTGAAAGGTATTAATAACAAACGGTTAAATTGGTTGCTCTTCACTATTTTTGACTCAAATTTTGGTAGATAACGATTCGATTGTAACGCGGAAGCCGCCTCACGCGCGACGTTTGCTTATTTAACAGACTCCCAAATCGCGTCCATCTCCACCAGCGACAAATCTTCCGTTTTCTGGCCACGCTCGAGCACGGTCGTCTCCAGTCGCCGGAAGCGTTGCTCAAACTTACGGTTGGCGGCGCGTAAACAGTCTTCAGCGTCGAGCTGTAAATGGCGAGTGAGGTTGACGCAGCTGAACAGCAAGTCGCCGGCCTCTTCCGCAATGCGATCCTGATTGGCATCGCTGGCCGTGTCGATTTCGTGCTGTAACTCCTGCATTTCTTCGCTTACCTTCGCGATCACATCGCTGACTTCACTCCAGTCAAAACCTACCCGCGCGGCCCGCTTCTGCAGCTTGTGTGCGCGCATCAGCGCCGGTAAGTTGCCAGGCACATCGTCCATCGCGCTGTGTTGTTGTTTTTCCTCGCGCTCTGCCGATTTTATGTTTTCCCAGCTCTGCAACACCTCGCCTGCCGTATCGCGCGACTCGTCACCAAACACATGCGGATGCCGGCGCACAAGTTTGGCGGCTATCGCCCCGGCAACTTCACCGAAGTCAAACAGCCCTGCCTCGTTTGCCATTTGTGCATGAAACACAACTTGCAGCAGCAAATCACCTAGCTCAGTTTTTAGCTCGTCATAATCTTCACGCTCGATCGCGTCGGCTACTTCGTAAGCTTCTTCAATCGTGTAGGGGGCAATAGTTTGAAAGTTCTGTTCAAGATCCCACGGGCAACCGCCGTCGGGATCGCGCAGGCGTTGCATCACTGCCAGCAGGGCTTGCATGTCTTTCAATGTTGCTTCTCCATAAATATAGCGAGTGCTCGTAAGGCAACGCGCCCCGGCAGGCTATTCGCGACTAAAGTCGCTCCCACAGGCACAAGCTGTGTATTTTGTTGTGGGAGCGACTTTAGTCGCGAAAGCGACTCGAAAGAATTTGGTCTCACGACGGGCGCTGCGGTCAACTTGGGATATCAGCAGTAGCCGGTGGCGCTTTTTTACCTGGCGTTCGCGTTACCACAGCAGCTTTAACGGCTGCCTGGTTCGGGCTGCTTTTGCTGGCCTTTTGTGTGACAGCTTTGGCTTTAGCCCTTATTGCTGCACTGGTATTGGTGCTAACAGCCGCTTTCGGCTTAGCCCTCGCTTTCGGCTTTGCTTTTAAGTTCGATTTGGATTTGCCAGACCCCAGTGCGGCTTGCTTCAACTCATCAAACGACCGCTGTAAACATTTCGCGTAAAACTCCGGGTCGGGCATCATGTTACGGCAGGCTTGAAACGAGATGCTAATCATGCCGTTGTAGCTGGTTACCGGCTGAAACAACCCCATACTGTCAACGCACGGCCCGGCACCGAGGCTGCGCACCATTTTTGCGCCGCCCATATACATGGGAACCTGCGCACCTGGAACATTGGTGACAATGGTATTAAAGATCGGCTTCATATTAGCCACCAGACCAGCGGCCGACGCGGCACGGCCTGCCATAACTACCAGGCTTGCCGGCAAGCTTTGGGTCACGTCGGCCATTAAGGTTGAGCCAATCGCATTTTGGTAGGCCTTCGATTGCACTGCGCCGGCATGCACATCGTGCAGACGTTGCAGCGGATCTTCGACGTCGGAGCACAATGATACAGCCATCATGGATACCATATTACCGCCGCTGTGCTTTTGATCTTCGCTGCGCACGTTGACCGGCGCGCCTGCCACTAATGATTTCTCCGGCAGTTCATCTTTGGCGGCCAGATAATGGCGCATGCCGCCGCCTACCACACTGAGAATCACGTCATTGACCGTCGCACCCTCGGCTGCCTGCTTTATCTGCCGCACTTCCGCCAAGTCAAAAGTCACTGCGCCAAATACGCGATGCGGCGAAACAGCGCCATTGAAGCGAGTACGCTCTTTTTCGCCCAGGCTTTTGAAGCGATTCTCCTTTTTACCCTCGCGGATGCGACGCAATACAGGCACCGCCCTGCTTATCAGGCCAGCCAGTTTCGCTGGCTGGCGCAGGTTGTGAATGTAGGCACGGGTTAGCAACTCCAACGCGGAGGGGTCGCGATCGGCTGTCCAGTTGTCTTCGAATTGCGTAGTTGCGGGGTTGGGAGACAGGTCGTGAATGGCACCCATTAACTCAGTGCCGGTGGCACCATCCATGGCTGCATGGTGAATTTTCAGAAAAATTGCGAAGCTGCCGGGCGGCACTCCGCCTATGCCGTCCAGCCCCTCAATCACGTAGGCCTCCCACAGCGGCCGTGAGCGGTCCAGCGGGCGGGCGTGCAGGCGCGCGACCAGAATACACAGCTGACGCCAGTCGCCGGGTTTGGGCAAGGCGATATGGCGCACGTGAAATTCAAGATCGAAGTCGGCGTCTTCAACCCAGTAAGGCTGGTCTAACTGCATGGGTACCGCCGCAATTTTGCGGCGGAATACGGTTGAACGCCCGAGCCGATTACGAAAAGTTTCGAGAATATCTTTGTAACGTACGACGCCATTTGGCGCGGTCGATGGATCATAAATAAATAGCGGCCCGATATGCATTGGCGCGTTGTCCATTTCCTGATGCAGAAACATGGCATCCAAACCGGAGAGTTGTTGCATGAATTTTCCTCTGAGCGAACTTCTTGTCACTCCCGCGCAGGCAGGAGTCTAGTGTAGTTTTCTGGGTTGCCGCCTCGGCAACTGCTCCTGCGTGGCTCTACCTCCTGCATCCATGCAGTCGTGCGCGGCAGTGACTATGGTTTACAAGCCCGTACTTATCAAAAAGATGTTTCAGGCAGCGCCATGACGGACTCGCTACCCGCTATTGCGGCTTCAAAATAACCGGCCGAGCGCGGCATGATGTGCTGCGCGTAAAAGCGTGCGGTGATGAGTTTGGCCTGGTAAAAAGACTTGTCGGAGTCGCCGACCTGCAATTTCTGATCGGCAACCAATGCGGCACGCGCCATCTGCCAGCCGCCGGCGACGGTGCCGGTAAGCATGAGCATATTAAACGCGGCCGCAGCGTCTGCGTTAGCATCGTCGGGGGCATGTTTCAGCAGCCACTGGGTTGCCTGCTCAAGGCGCTGCACACCGGCGGCAAGCGCCGTTCGTACGGCGTCCAATTCGCTGCTGCTGGCTGCAAGTTCGGCATCCAGCACACGCATCTCATTCAGTAATTCGGTCATCGCCGCGCCGCCATCGAGCAATATTTTACGCCGCACCAAATCATTCGCCTGAATACCGGTGGTGCCTTCGTAAATGGTGAGAATGCGGGCGTCGCGCATATGCTGGGCAGCGCCAGTTTCCTCGACGAAGCCCATGCCGCCGTGAACTTGTACGCCAAGTGATGTCACCTCCTGCGCTACTTCGGTCATCCAGGCTTTAACCACCGGGGTCAACAGTGCGGTGCGAGTTTGCGCCTGCTGGCGTTGTTGCGCATCTTCGCAGTGGTGAGCAAAGTCGGTGGAGGTCGCGGTGACGTAGGCAAGTGCGCGCATCGCCTCGGTATACGCTTTCATCAACATTAACATGCGGCGCACATCAGGATGGTGAATGATGGTGACTTTACCTTCGGCACCCGGCGCCGTGCCCTGCACTCTCTCAAGCGCGTAGGATCGGGCAAGCTGGTAAGCGCGCTCGCTGACGCCCAGGCCCTGTATACCGACGCCTAACCGCGCATGGTTCATCATGGTAAACATGCAGGCCAGGCCGTTGTTTTCTGCGCCAAGCAAATAACCGACCGCACCCCCATTCTCGCCAAAACTCATCACACAGGTTGGGCTGGCATGTATGCCGAGCTTATGCTCAACCGATACAGGGAACACGTCGTTAAGCTCGCCACTACTGCCGTCGGCATTGAGCAAGTATTTGGGCACAATAAACAACGAAATACCCTTCACACCGGGTGGTGCATCCGGTAGCCGCGCCAACACCAGATGAACGATATTGTCGGTAAACAGTTGGTCACCCCAGGTGATATAGATTTTTGTGCCAGTAATTTTATAGTGGTCGCCAGCCGGCTCCGCCTTGGTTCGCACTGCCGCAAGGTCAGAACCCGCCTGCGGTTCGGTCAGGTTCATGGTGCCGGTCCATTCGCCGCTGATGATTTTGGGTAACCAGGTTTGCTTCAGCTCGTCGCTGGCGTGCGCCTCGATGGCGGTGGCAGCGCCAATATTTAGCAACGGGCATAGCGCAAACGCGATGTTGGCCGCTTGCCACATTTCGGCCGTGGTTTGCGCAATGAGTTCGGGCAGGCCCATACCGCCGTAATCGGGCCCGAAGCCTAGCGCCGGCCAACCCCCTTCTACAAACTGCTGGTAGGCTTCGGCAAAACCCTCCGGCACTACCACAGCCTGGTTCTCTACCCGGCAGCCAGTTTGATCACCAACACTGTTTAGCTCGCCCCAGACTTCGCGTGCGAATCTAGCCGCTTCATCGAGAATTGGCGCGACCAAATCTTCGCTTACATCGGCAAAGGCTGGCAGTTTGATAACGTTGTCGAAGTCCGCCAGTTCGTGAATGACGAATTTCATGTCTTTTAATGGCGCTTTGTATTCACTCATATTTGACCTTCTTTCGTTTGATCTGTGTAGGGTGCGCTGTGCGCACCTTACGTGATTATAAATCGGGTTTTAGTCAGGAATGCTTATAGCCCTTAAACTGCTCACGCAAATCTTTTTTGCTGAGTTTCCCGGTAGCAGTATGCGGCAACTCGTCGACGAAAACTGCATCTTCGGGTACCCACCATTTGGCGACTTTTCCTTCGAGGTATTCCAGCACCTCTTGCTTGCTCAATTCTACGCCAGGCTTTTTGACAATAAGCAACAGTGGCCGCTCGGTCCATTTAGGATGAGGTATGCCGATCACGGCCGCTTCCGCTACCTTGGGATGACCGACGGCGGCATTTTCCAAATCGATTGAACTGATCCACTCGCCGCCCGATTTAATCACATCTTTGGTGCGGTCGGTGATTTGCATATAGCCGTGCTCGTCCATGGTCGCAACGTCACCGGTAGCGAACCAGCCTTCATCATCGTGGGCTGTGCTGTTGTCCACTTTAAAGTAGCCGCTGCACACCCACGGGCCGCGGATTTTGATTTCACCAAACGCCTTGCCGTCCCATGGCAGTTCATTACCGGCTGCATCGACAATTTTGATTTCAACACCGTAAATGGGGCGACCCTGCTTGGCGCGAATTTTATCCAGCTGCTCTTTTGGCAAGCTCTCCATGCCGGGCTTCAAGGTATTGAACACGCCCAGCGGCCCGGTTTCGGTCATGCCCCAGGCGTGGTGCACGGTAACGCCGTGTTTATCGGCAAACTCATCCATAATCGACAGCGGGCAGGCAGCACCGCCGACAACAACGCGATTCAACGACGCTATGGTTTTACCGGTGTCGGCCAGATACTCAAGCAGCGCCAGCCACACGGTAGGCACACCGGCTGACATGGTCACCTGTTCAGTTTCGATCAAATCCTGCAGAACTTCGCCGTCGGCCATTTTCGGACCAGGAAACACCAATTTTGCCCCAGCGACCGGCACGGCAAATGGCACGTTCCAGGCGTTCACATGAAACATCGGCACAATGGGTAACACAACATCGCGGCTCGACAAATTCATCGTATCGGGCAATGCAGCAGCGTAGGAATGCAACACCGTTGAGCGATGCGTATACAACACGCCTTTCGGATTGCCGGTTGTGCCCGACGTATAACACAAAGCACTGTTGGCTTGTTCATCTAGTTCGGGCCAGTCAAACTCGTCGCCGTGCTTACCGATAAACGCCTCGTAACTTTGCACGCCTTTTAACTTGCTGTTCGGCAAATGCGCGTCGTCGCACAACACAACGTATTTTTCCACCAGTGGTAGCTTAGCGCTGAGCTTTTCCAGCAAGGGTACAAATAAGGGATCAACAAATATCAGCCGATCTTCGGCGTGATTGATGATGTACTCGAGCTGCTCGGCAAACAGCCGTGGGTTGACGGTGTGGCAGATGCCGCCGCCGGCAGAAACAGCAAAGTAGATTTCAAAATGGCGATAATCATTCCAGGCCAACGTAGCTATTCTGTCTTCGGCTCGCATACCAAACTCGGCCAGCGCGTTGGCCAGCTGACGCGTGCGTTTGAAGGCATCTGCGTAGCTATACCGGTGGCGTGGATTGTCGGCCGTGACCGACACGATCTCGCTGTCAGGGTAAACTTGCTCAGCAAAACGCATGATACTGGTAATGGTCAGCGGGCTGTTCATCATACCTGGCAACATGGCTAGCACTCCGAGAATAATAGTTAACGGCGCATCGAACATTCGCACACACCACATAGGCTCGTCAATCTGCAAAATGCGCGTTGCGAATGCGTTACAATCGATGCTCTTTTACAGTGTAACGCCCTGAACGTATGGTCGACCATGACAATCGGCGCAGTTAATCGCATAAAGGCAAAGCTGGGCGCTAAAGGCTATCGCGAGCAGCCTGCTGACATGGCGGCCTATTCTGCAGACTGGCGTGGCCTGCGCAATGGTAAGCCGCTGCTGGTTGTGCTCCCGCAGACTGTCGAGGAAGTTGTATTTGTGCTGCGCGTTTGCAATGAGTGCAAAATTCCGCTTGTACCACAAGGCGGCAATACCGGCTTATGCGGCGCGTCGGTGACCGATGAGTCGGGTTCACAAATTTTACTCAACCTGCAAAGAATGAATAATGTTCGCACGCTGGATGTTGACGGCAATAGCGCCTGCGTTGAGGCCGGTGTTATTCTGCAAAACCTGCGCACCCTGGCCGAGGACAACAATCGCTATTTTCCGCTGTCGTTGGGTGCCAGAGGCAGTTGTCAGATTGGCGGCAACATCGCCACCAACGCCGGCGGCATTAACGTATTGCGCTACGGCAATACGCGCAACCTGGTGCTGGGGCTGGAGGTCGTGCTGGCCGATGGCCGCGTGCTTAATAATCTCACGGCGCTGCGCAAAGACAATACCGGCTACGACCTGAAGCAGCTGTTTATTGGCTCGGAGGGCACGTTGGGGGGCATTACCGCCGCCACGTTGAAGCTATTTCCGTTACCAAAGGAGTTCGGCACAGTATTCGTTGGCCTGCAGCGGCTCGAAGATGTCATTGCCCTATTCTCGCTATGCGGTGAGAACGCTGGCGATGCCCTGTGCGCGTTTGAGCTGGTATCGCAGCGTGCGTTGCAGGCATCCAGCAAGGTGTTAGCTGAAAAAACGGTACGCCTTGCAGACGATTTCCCGTGGTATGTGATCGCGGAACTGTCTGCGCCGCGCGCCAACGTCGACCTGCATACGCGACTCGAAGGTTTACTCGCAAGTGCGCTGGAGAGCGGTCTCATCGGTGACGCTATCATTGCACACAGCGAGGCGCAGCGGGCTGCTATTTGGCTTACCAGGGAGAGCATTACCGAGGGTCAGGGGCGATCGGTACGGCACGATATCTCGGTGCCTATAGCGTCTATTCCCGCCGCCGCTGCCGCCCTGGATAAGGCAGTAACGCAAGTATGCGAGCAGGCAGATGCTATCGTTTATGGCCATGTAGGCGACGGCAATTTACACTATAATATTGGTTTGCCGCTAGACTGGGAAGAGGCACAGCTGCAGCATCAAGCGGAGCGGATTAGCGCGGCGATATACGCAGTTACCGCAGAATTCAACGGCAGCTTTTCGGCCGAACACGGTGTTGGCACTACCAAAATCGACGCATTTAACAACTATAAAGATACACAATCAAAAACACTAATGCTTGATTTAAAACGCATGCTGGATCCGGCTAATATAATGAATCCAGGCGTTATCTTTTCAGCATCCCGTTGAATGCCGGCGCCTTCTTGTAGCGCATAGGAAACCGAATTGGTCAGGAAAAACCCACAATGATAATGAAAACTGCAGCGCGATTTATACCCACAGCAGTTATTGTGGGCTGCGCCTTTATTTACGGGCTAGTGGTTGGCACCTATAAAGTCTTTCCGTTTGAGCAAATTCTTTACGTCAAGGAACTCGTTGCCGGCAAGGCCGTTGTTGCCGAAACCGCTAATGAGGCACGGGAAAGCGAGCGCTACCAAGTGTATTACCTCGACAAAAAATCGTTTTTTGAAAAGCAAGCCACGCAGGCCGATATCGTCATGGTTGGCGACTCGCTGGTTGATGGCGCGGAGTGGAGTGAACTGCTGCCCGGCTATTCTATTGCCAACAGAGGCATTGCCGGCGACTCCATTGAGGGAATTCTTAACCGTATGGATTCTATTTATTCTATAGGCGCAAAGAAGGCAGTCATCATGGCCGGCTATAACGACGTGCGTAAGGCGCGCCCGGTTAAAGCTGTGTTTAGAGACTATAAGGCCGTCATTGACGGACTGCTTGCGCATGGCACGAAGCCGTATGTGGCGTCCACAATTTTAGTAGGCAACGAACTCAATGAGTGGAATAACGAAATTAATGAGCTAAATGAAAAGCTGGAGAGGTATTCCCGTAAGAAGGATCTGCAGTTCATTGACCTCAACGAGTTTCTGTCACCGCAAAAAAAGCTGGACCTGGACTTCACCAGAGATGGTATTCATTTGAACGGCAAAGCGTATAAGTTGGTCGCACTCCAGATTAAGCCATACCTTAGTACAGATTGATTCAGCCATACTAACGCTTAATCCAGCGTGTTATTAGCGCTGTTTTTAATTGGCGAGCTGCAACTCGTCCATCACGCCTGGCAGCATGCTGTTGGCCGGCTCTAAAGTACTGCGGTAGCGCACGCAGATACAGTTCAACTGCCCGCAACGGGTCGCCCAACTCGAAACAGCGCCGAATGGAGTATTGCAGGCTGCGCGTCAGCAGGCTTGCGCGCTGTGCTCTACGCGCTTTGCCGCCAGGATACATAGCGGCACGTTCACGCCCAAGCAACAAGCGAGCGCCTCTGTACAGCGGCCCGGTATCACGACTCTGCGTGACCGCATGCTGCCGGTACGCATAGGCCGGCGGCGCGCTCACCATTACAAACCCTGGTGCCAAGCCCAGGCGCAAGTAAAGATCGTGCCCCTCAGAGCAAATATTTTCCACCGCGAAGCCACCTACCTGCTGCAGTGCCTCGCGTTTAATTGCGCCGGGAATAGCGATTGGATAGCGAGCGTCAGCAGCCTGCAAGTAGTCATCCCAGCGGTGCGCGTTCAGCGGCTCTTGCATAAGCTCGCCGAGATCGCCTTGCTCACTAAATTTGGCCATGCTGCCAAGAATGAGAGCCGGGTGGTCAAACTGCTTAATCACCTGCTGATAAATTGCCAGCGTCCAGGGTACGAAAAGATCGTCGCTATCCAAAAACGTGATGTAGTCGCCACGCGCCTTTGTTACGCCGTAATTGCGCGCCTGACTCGGCCCCTGGTTTGCCTGGTAAAGATACTGAATTTTATCGCCATACGCAGCCAGCGCTTGCTCGGTGCCGTCGCTAGAACCGTCATCGACAACGATGATTTCATAGTCGCTGCAGCGCTGTGCAAACACTGAATCCAACGCCGCACACAGCAACTCTGCGCGATTGTAGGTGGCAATGACAACACTGAAAAGCGGCACGGCTATGCGCTACCAGAGCGAGTCGCTGCGAGCTGAGCGCGAACTCGATTAAGCAGTTGAATCTCTGGCTCAAGCAAAGCCTGGGCGCGCTCAAGGTCTGCTTGCGGCGGCCGGGGCAAAGGCGTAGAGCGACGTTCATGCCGCAGTCGCAGCGGCAGGTCTAGCTGCCGCGCCAGCCGCTCAAGGTCGGCGCCGAAGGTTTCGGTAAAACAAACGGCGGACAGATTCAATATACTTTGGGTCGCCTCCTCTACA
>RCMY010006198.1_pt1 | contig 10038 bp, 6 predicted proteins | sample 2041341 | NCBI WGS metagenome assembly RCMY01 (sample SAMN09708234, study PRJNA481090) | Marine sediment metagenome, whole genome shotgun sequencing project.
AGCCGTCGCCGCGCCCGCCGCCTGGCGAGGACGCCGCGGGGTCGCGATCGCGGCAGCCGCGGCAACCGCGGTCGGAGTGCGTGACCTGGTCCAGAAGAGCCACGCGATCCTCCGCGCCTACCCGCTCGTCGGCCACGCCCGGTACGCGCTCGAGTCGATCCGGCCGGAGATCCGGCAGTACTTCATCGAGTCCGACACCGACGGGCGGCCGTTCAACCGCGACGAGCGCAGCCTCGTCTACCAGCGGGCCAAGGGCGAGAACGACAAGGAGCCGTTCGGCACGGAGCTCGACGTCTACGCCCCCGGCTACGACCTGGTCGCGCACTCGATGGCCCCGATCCCAGCGGCCGAGGTCGCGCCGATGGTCCGGGTCGGCGGACGCGACTGCACGCAGCCGCACGACTTCTCGCTGCTGAACATCTCGGCGATGAGCTTCGGATCGCTGTCCTCGAACGCGATCACCGCGCTCAACCGCGGGGCACGCGACGGCAACTTCACCCACGACACCGGCGAGGGCGGCGTCTCGCCGTACCACCGACAGGGCGGCGACCTGCTCTGGCAGATCGGCACGGGCTACTTCGGGTGTCGCGCCGCCGACGGGACGTTCGACGTCGCCCGCTTCACGGACACCGCGGCGGACCCGGCCGTCAAGGCGATCTCGCTGAAGCTGTCGCAGGGGGCCAAGCCCGGCCACGGTGGTGTGCTCCCGGGAGCGAAGGTGACGCCGGAGATCGCCGCGACGCGCGGCGTCCCGGTCGGCCAGACCGTGAACTCCCCCGCGGCTCACAGCGCCTTCTCCACGCCTGTCGAGATGCTGGAGTTCATCGCGGACATCCGGGAGCGGTCCGGCGGCAAGCCGGTCGGCATCAAGTTCTGCGTCGGGCATCGCACCGACGTCCTGGCGATCTGCAAGGCGATGATCACGACCGGGATCCAGCCGGACTTCATCCAGGTCGACGGCGGCGAGGGCGGGACCGGGGCAGCACCGCTGGAGTACTCCAACCATGTGGGCCGCCCGCTCACCGACGGGCTCGGCATCGTGCACGATGCGCTCGTCGGCACGAACCTCCGCGACGACATCGTCGTGGCCGTCGCAGGACGGATCGTCAGCGGGATCGACATCATCCGCCGCATCGCGCAAGGCGCGGACGTCGCCTTCGCAGCGCGGCCGATGATGCTCGCGCTCGGCTGCATCCAAGCTCAGGAGTGCCACACGAACCACTGCCCGGTCGGCGTCGCCACCCAGGACCCGTACCGCACCCGGGCGCTCGACCCGACCGACAAGGCCGAGCGTGTGCGCCGATACCACGAGGCCACGGTGCGGAGCGCTCTGGAGATCATGGGCTCGATGGGGCTGCGCTCACCATCGGAGCTGACTCCGGACATGGTGCTGACGCGCACCGATGCAGGGACGCTGCTCAGCCACGCCGAGCTCCACCCCGGGCTCGGCGCGGGTGAGCTGCTCGCGGAGCCACCGACCGCATGGGAACGGGACTGGCGAGCGGCCACCGCCGATCGCTTCTGATCGGTCAGGTGGTGAAGATCGGGCTCGTCGCGAGACGGTCCGCAGACGCCTCAACACCGACGCGGTGCAGGGCCGCCCACAACGGGTAGAGGTGGTGAGCGACCACCGGCTTCCCCGAGGTGAGCAGCGCGCCGGAAATCCCGCGCTCCGGGTCGGCCCAGCCAATGATGTTCGTGAACCCGAGGTGGCCGAAGGCGTGGATCGTCTTCGGGCCGTAGAGGCTGAACGCCTTGGCACCGAGCATGAAGCCCATCCCGTACCGGAACGGCAGGCCCAGGGTCATGTCGACCTCGAGGTAGGACTGCTCGGAGATCGCGCGACGGATCGTCCGAGCCTCGAAGATCTCGACCCCGTCGAGCGTCCCGCCGCGCAGCAGCAGCTCGAAGAACCGAGAGAGCTCGTTTGCCGTCGTGACGATGTTCGCCGCCGGGACGGTCCCCGTCAGGAAGCGCGGGTCGTTCATCACGGCGGTCACCTCGTCGAGCGGCAGACCGAGGGCCCGCTCGAACAGGTTGGTCAGGGGAGGGAGCAGGATCGGCCCCGTCGCGGCGTTCTGCACGACCTTCCCGACATCCTCCGGTGCGACGCCGTAGTTGCCCCAACGGAAGCCAAGAGGGTCGAGGATCTCCTCGGCGAGGAAGTCCCGGAGCCGCTTCCCCGTCACGCGCCGGATGATCTCCGCGAGGATGAACCCGCCGCTGACCGCGTGGTAGGCGACGAACCTGCCCGGCCGCCACATCGGGTCCTTGCTGCTGAGCGTCTTGATGATGAACTCATGATCATCGATGCGGCCCATGTCGAAGACGTCGCCGGAGATGTTCGGGATCCCGGCCCGGTGCGACAGGACATGGCTGATCGTGATGTCGGCGAGGCGACCGGTCTTGAACTCCGGCAGGTAGTCGCCCACCCGATCGTCAACGTGGATCAGCCCACGCTGGTCCAGCAGATGCACCAGCATCGCGGTGATCGCCTTCGAGGCGGACGCGATGACGAACGGCGACTCATGGCTGATGAGTTCCTTCGGTCCGTCCACCGGATCGTTGGGTGCATTGCCGCGGACATGGCCGATGGCGCGGTCCATCACCACCTCGCCGTCCCGGCGCACGCACAGCGCGATCGCCGGATGGATCCCCGTGCGGTAGACGTCCTCGACGCTCGCCCAGACCCGCTCCAGCCCTGCCGACGTCATCCCCACCCGCTCGGGGTCAACCTCGGCGTCGGTGTTGATCGAGGTCACCGCCGGCAGGTCGGCACCGATGCGCGCCCTCCGCAGCGGGTCAGGCAAGCCGATCCTGCGCGGGTCGGCCATGCTTGCGAAATCGTTCAGGGATGGCAGACGCACGCGATGCCCTTGGTCAGTTCGCCGCCCAGCGCGGCCCACACCGATCGTACGGTCACCCGCGCGGCCGGGTCGTCACACGAGCACGGCAGCCCAGATGGGGAGGCTGACCGCCGCGATCAGCACGCCGAGCCCGACCAGGCCGGCGGCGAGCCGCTCGTCGAGACCGCTGGCTGACGCGACGACCCCGGCCGTGACCATCGGCGGCATCGCCGACTCGAGCGTCGAGGTGGCCCAGACAGGCGCCGAGGTGTCCAACCCGCCAACGCGAAGCGCGAGAAGCACGAGCGCGGGCGCGACCACCAACCGGAGCCCGAGCCCGAACGCGAGCGGGACGCTCACATCGGACGCCCTGATCCGCAGCCGCATGCCGACGGACAGCATCGCGAGCGGCGTCAGCATGGCGCCGGCCGAGGTCGCGACGTCCTCGACCACCATGGGGATCGGGACGAGCCGGAGGAAGAAGGCGGCGACCAGCGCGACGAAGGGAGGGAAGGTCAGGACCCGGCGAACGGTCGCGCGTGCGTCGAACGCTCCCCCGTCCCCGTAGGTCGCGGCGATCACGGTCCCGTACGTCGCAAGGGCAAGGAACGAGCCCAGCTGGTCGTAGACGACGGCGTAGGGGACGTGATCCGCACCGAGCAGCGCCTCGGTCGCCGGGATGCCCAGGAAGCTCGTGTTGCCGAGCGGCACGACGAGCAGGAGCGTTCCGAGCACCCGTCGGTCCCAACCCGCCGCACGACCGATCGCGAGGACGATCGCGGCGACCACGAGGAGCTGGCCCCACGCCACCGCCACCGGCCCCACGGTCTCGACGTCGAGCACCAGCGACGGGATACGGGCGACGATCACGCCCGGAAGCGCGACCCGGATGATGAGCGCATCGATCACCGACACGGCGCCGTCAGGCAGCAGGCGCCACCGTGCGACGCCCATGCCGATGAGCAGGAGGAGGACAACGGTGAGCATGGGCGGACGCTACCGGCCGCTCGCCGACGGACCGGTCAGGCAGGCACCCACGGCAGCCCTTGGTGCGCGAGCGTGACCGCGAAGTGCGCACCCTCCCCCACTGCCGTCCGGAGCACGATGTCCCCACCGTGGGCCCGTGCCAACGTCCTCACGATGTGCAGGCCCAGACCGTTCCCGCTGCCCGGGCGAGCGCCAGAGCCTCTGACCCGGGCGTCGAACACCCGCGCGGCGTCGTCGTCGTGGAGCCCCACCCCGTCGTCGATCACCCGGATCACGAGGCCGTGGTCGGTCGGCTCCATCCGCACCTCGACGACGATGTCGTTGCCGGCGTGGGTGAGCGCGTTGCCGATGAGGTTGTGCAGGATGCGCTCCAAGGTCTGCTCCGAGCCCACGAAGTCGTGATGCTCAGGCGCGTGGAGGCGGAGCCGACCACGTGTCGCGATCCGCGACAGGTCCGCGACGACGCGGTGCGCCGTTGCGCCGGCATCGAACGTCTCCGCGCTGCTCGGCCCCTCGGCCGTGAGGAGGCCAGCGGCCAGGTCGGAGGAGCGCCGGAGCTGACGGTTGAGCGCCTCCAGCAGAGCCTGCCTCGCTTCGGCGTCAAGCGCATCGTTCTCGAGCAGCGACGCGGTGATGGACGCCGCGGTGACCAGGGGAGAACGCAGATCGTGCGAGATCGAGGAGAGCAGGTTGTCGCGATCGGTCAGCGCGGCGTGCAGCGCTTCGAGGTTGCGCAGTGACCGGATCTCGGCGCGAACGAGCTCTGCGAGGTCCTCGAGGTCATCGAGATCCTGGGTCGTCCATGCGCGTTCCTCGCGGTCGATGACGCAGAAGGCTCCGATCACCTTGCCGTCGCCGTCGGCGATCGGGACCCCGCAGTACGCGCGGACGTCCAGGTCAGTGATCGCGCCGTTCCCACGGACCCGCACGTCCGCGTGCGAGTCACGTACGACGAACGGCGCCTCGGTCGCCACGACGTACTGACAGAAGCTGTGGCTGAGCGGTGTCTGTCGTTGTGTCGCCCACGGCTCGTTGAGCCCCGTGGCCGCGGCGAAGATCTGCCGGTCCTCGGTGACCAGCGAGACCAAGGACACGGGAGCCCGGAACAGCCGGCTCGCGAGTCGGGTGGCGCGGTCGAAGGCCTCCGTGGGAGCGGGGATCGTGACGGAGCCGGGTCGCAGCGGGTGGTCGAACACGATGGGGAGCGCCTCCAGCGGATCCTCCACGCGCTCGTCCTCTCTCGGATGACCTCCGGACCGACGCGGCCCAGTGTGCACCGGCGCGTCAACGTCGCTGACGACGGGGCAGGGGTCCGAAGCCGCATCTCCCCGCCGAAGGAACCATGCCGGGATGATGGTGTCGACCTTCTCGCACCGCTACGATCAGTGGTGTCGCTCCTCCGTCGACTGCACGTGTCGGGAGGCGCCACACCGGACCGCCGCGGGTGCCGTGCCAACAGGTACGCCCACGTCGCGTCGCTCCGGACCCGCTTGACGCTGGTGGCACCGCGTCTGGCGGTGATTGCACCGTCGGCAGGCCGCCACCGCCCTCCTGCCGTCCGTACCGGCCCCACTCGCCGAGGACATGACCGATCAGCACGACACACCTGCTGCCGATGGACGAGATCGAACGTCTCGCCCATCGACACCTTGACGGCGACGCGACCCCACGCGACCGCGAGGAGCTCGAGCGTCATCTTGACGACTGGGTCCATGTGCTCGAGCAGTTCCTGCACGACACCGACGCCGTGATCCAGAAGACCCGTGGCCTGCCCAAGGGGTGGGGGCGCACCGCGGTCCTCGATGACTTCTCCGACGAACGCACCCGGATCGCCGGGCTGCTCGAGGAGCTGACGGGCGTCCACCCGGACGGGGCTCGCACACCGGCCCAACCAGCCGCGCCACCCCCACCGGCCGAGGAGGAACAGCAGGACGAGGAGCCTGGCACCGTCCAGCTCCAGCTGTCCTGGTCGGACCGCACGATCGTCGCGTGGGCCGGTGGACACAACGCCGAGACCGCAGATCTCGACGGTGTGCTGGAGCTGCTGGCGGCCGCGGGCGTCGGGACCAGCGCGTGGTCCGACCATGACGGCGTCCGGCTGCCGGACGGTGCTCGCGCCGCGGCGGCCACGGCCCCGTTGAGCGCCACCCTCGGCTGGCTCGTCTCGCTCGGAGCGGAAGCGCACGATCCGTCGGTGGGCACCAGCGTCACGTGGATCGGCCGCGTCGCGGCGATGGCCGTGCGACAGGTCGCTCTCGGACGCATGGTCCCGCGCCTGACCAAGGCGTCGTCGGTCGGTCGGGTCGACTCCGGTCAGGCACGCGGCGGGCGCGGGGACTTCGTGGTCACGTGGGAGCCCGCGCTCGTCGACCCTGACCGGCTGGCTGCCCTGACACGCTCCATGCCCGGCGCCGTCACGGCGCTCGGCCTCCAGGGAGACGCGAAGGCCGTCACCCAGACGATCCTCGGCGACCTGACCGACGCGATCTGCGCGGATGCGGCGTCGCGGATCGACGTCCCCGCGCCACCACCGCGGCCGCGCTCGACCTCCGAGGTTGCCGAGGCAGTGCTCGCCCGACTCGACGGCGAGGTCTTCGAGGCTCCCGTCCAGAACGCCACGGAGCTCGGCCGTGCCATGCAGCGCTGGGCTCGCCCGGTCACCGGGACCAACCGCGTGCGTCTGGTGCTGCAGCTCGATCCGCCGGACGAACTCAACGCGTGGCACCTGCGTACCCACGTCGCTGACGGCAACCGCAAGCACGAGCACATCGACGCGGCGATGTCGAACTCCTCGAGCGCCCGACGTGAGCTGCTCAAGCGTCACATGGACCGCCTCGAGATCCTGTACCCGCCGTTGCAGCGTGGGCGATCCCGTCGTCGGGGCGAGGTCATCCTCAGCCAGAACGAAGCGTGGGAGCTCATGGCCGAGCACGGCCCGACCCTCACCGCGGCCGGGTTCGACGTTCGCGTGCCACCGCTGTCCCGACGCAAGGCGAAGCCCGGGCTCAAGCTCACGTCCTTCGGTACGCAGGGCGAGTCCGTCGTCGGAGCTCAGCAGCTGACGGCGGTCCGATGGTCTGCCGTCATCGGCGACGTCGAGCTCGATGCGCGCGACATCCGGCGGCTCGCCCAAGAGTCACGACCACTCGTCCGGGCCCACGGGCGGTGGGTCGAGGTCGACCACGCCGACCTCGAAGCAGCTGCGCAGGCGCTGGCCGAACGAGCCCGCGGTGCACAGGAGCTCACCGGCGCGGAGATGCTGCGCTACGCGATGGGCCTGGAGTCCTCGGATCTCGGGCAGGTGGCGCTCGACGGTGACAGCTGGGCGTCGGCGCTGCTCGCGTCCGCCAACGACATCCCGGAGCACCCACCGACGAGCCCCGAGGGCTTCGACGGCGAGCTGCGCGCGTATCAGGCGGACGCGCTCGCCTGGCTCGAGTTCCTCGACGGTGCCCGCCTCGGCGGCTGCCTCGCACTCGACATGGGTCTCGGCAAGACCCCGACGATGCTCGCCCACCTCAACTCGGTCCGGGACAAGGGACCGGCCCTCGTCATCGCGCCCCCGGCGGTGGTGGGCAACTGGGCCTCCGAGGCGCGGCGCTTCGTACCCGGCATGCGCATGCTCGTCCATCACGGCGCCAGCCGCGCCCAGGGCCGCACGGACATCACGAACGCCGTCGAGTCGGTCGACCTCGTGATCACGACCTACGGGACAGCGCTGCGCGACATCGAGGCGCTGTCGGAGATCACCTTCGGGAAGGTCGTGCTCGACGAGGCACAGATCATCAAGAACCACACCAGCGAGACGGCGCAGCAGCTCCGTCGCCTGAGGCAGGACACCCGGCTCGTCCTCACGGGAACGCCCATCGAGAACGGTCTCGGAGATCTTTGGTCGTTGATGGACTTCGTGAACCCCGGTCTCGTCGGTGAGCGCGCGCCGTTCGTGGCGCAGCTCTCCAAGTCCACGATCGGCAGCTCCGTCTCCGAGCAGGCGCTCCGCACGCTCAACGGCGTGCTCGTCTTCCGTCGGACCAAGGCCGAACCGTCGATCGCCGCGGAGCTTCCGGACCGCATCGACGAGCTCGACCACTGTCCCATGACCGACGAGCAGATCGGTCTCTACCAGGCCATCCTCGATGAGCTGGTCCGCGACCAGGCTGAGGACGGTGCCCCGAAGAAGAAGGGGGCGGTCCTCGCCGCGATCACCGCGCTGAAGCAGGTCTGCAACCACCCGGCCGCCTACACCGGCGACGACGGTCCGCTCGAGGGCAGGTCCGGCAAGCTTGCCCGGCTCGACGAGATCGTCGACCAGGTCTTCGCTTCGGGCGAGCGGATGCTGATCTTCACGCACTTCGCCAGGTGGGGAGACAAGCTCGCGACGCACCTCACCGAGCGCAAGGGCATCCCGGTTGGCTGCTATCACGGTGGCCTGTCCCGCGGCGCCCGCGACGAGATGATCAAGCACTTCCAGAACGGCACCGGGCCGGGCGCGCTCGTGCTGTCGCTGAAGGCAGGCGGCACCGGGCTGAACCTGACCGCGGCGAGCCATGTCGTGCTCTACGACCGGTGGTGGAACCCCGCCGTGGAGGACCAGGCGCGCGACCGCGCCTGGCGCATCGGCCAGACGCGGACCGTCGTGGCCCACCGGCTCGTCTGCCCCGGCACCGTCGACGAACGGGTCGAGGAGGTCGTCCAGGGCAAGCGTCGGATCGCGAACCTCGCGCTGCCGAAGTCCAGCACCGTCAACGACCTCAGCGCCAGCCAGCTCCAGCAGGCCCTCGGACTCGACACGTCCGCCCTGCTCACCGACGACGAGGACTGACCATGAGTCGCCGACGGCGCCGCGGGCGCAACCAGAACCAGAGCGCGAACGCGTCCTCGGGCAACGCGGGCGGCAACAGCCAGTCGCGCAAGAAGGGCGGCCAGCCCAAGGGCTCGTCACAGCGCAAGCGGCGTCGCAACAAGCGCAAGGACCACAAGGTCTTCTGGGGTGACCCCGAGACGCTGCCGGAGGCCCGCCCGGACGTCCGGATCACCGCCGATCCTGCCGCTGTCCCCCGCTCGCTCGGACCCCCGCCGCTGGCAGGCCATGATGCGATCGCGGAGCACTACTTCGCTGCGATCTACGACCGGGCCGTGACCACGGCCGGGGCGCTGGCCGCCGCCGGCGGGATCATCGAGCCAGAAGAGCTCTTCGAGGAGCTCGCAGACTGAGGGTCACTCCTCCTCGTCGCTCCCCGAGCCGTCACCGTCGGGGAGCCGCGAGTACTCGCGGATCACCTCGTCCACGATGAACCGCAGCATCTTCTCGCTGAAGGTCGGGTCGAGCCCGGACTCCTCCGCGAGGCGTCGCAGGCGCGCGGTCTGGAGCTGCTCACGCGCAGGGTCCGCCGGCGGCAGGCCGACGTCGCGCTTGTGGAGCCCGACGGCCTGGGTGACCTTGAAGCGCTCAGCGAGCAGATGGACGAGCGCCGCATCGATGTTGTCGATGCTTGCGCGCAGCCGCTGGAGCGTGGGGTCGGGCGTCGTCTGGTTCATTGCCTGCTGATCACGAGGGAGCCGAGGACGTGGCGCGACGCAGCATCGCGGCGCCGCACGGTGGACAGGATGCCACCGACGCGGGCGCACGTCGTCATGCGCTGACCGGGGCCTGGCTCGTCATCGCCGCAGCACTGCTGTGGGCCGGCATCGGACCGATCGCCACACCGCTGCTCGACCGCGGATGGGAGCCGGCCCAGATCGCGTTCTGGAGGGCCGCCATCGGCGGCGCCGCCTTCCTCGTCCATGCGGCGCTGACCCGTGACTGGGCGCACCAGAGCCGTGGGCTGTTGGCCGGCTTCGGGCTCATCGGCGTGTCGCTCTTCTACGTCGCGCTCCCGGCGGCGATCGACTCCGGAGGGCTCAGCCTCGCGTGGCTCCTGCTCTACACGGCGCCCGCGTGGGTCGCGCTGCTCGCGCCACGGATCGTCGGGGAACCCCGAGATCGACGCACGACGCTGCTCGTCGCGACGACCGTGCTCGGCGTGGTGCTCGTCGCGGCCGGAGGTGGCGACGGGATCACGGTCACGCCCGCATCGATCGGATGGGGTGTGACGGCGGGCCTGACCTACGCCTCGTGGTACCTCGTCACCCGTCGCAGCGGCACGACGCCGGTCGCAACCGCCGCGCTCGCCCTGCCCGTGGGGGCGTTGGGGCTCGCCCCGTT
>RCMY010006199.1_pt1 | contig 10038 bp, 10 predicted proteins | sample 2041341 | NCBI WGS metagenome assembly RCMY01 (sample SAMN09708234, study PRJNA481090) | Marine sediment metagenome, whole genome shotgun sequencing project.
TTTTAGGTCTAAAAACTAAAGAAATGCAAAGGATAGCAGGTAAAGTAGTATGGATTACGGGTGCTTCATCAGGAATTGGCGAAGCATTAACGTATGCACTGGATAAAAAAAACTGCAAGCTGATAATTTCGTCAAGGGATGAAGCCGCCCTTACAAAGGTAAAGGACAATTGTATTCATAAGAATAATATTGAGGTATTACCATTGGATTTGAATGATTTCAACCATATGAACCAAAAAGTTGAAGAAGCCTTTGCTTTTAATGATGGCTTGGATATTCTAATCAATAATGCTGGGGTTAGCCAACGTTCCTTGATTGTTGACACTGAATTTGAGGTCTATAAAAAGTTGATGGACATCAATTATTTAGGGACTGTGGCTTTGACCAAGGCGCTCCTACCCTATTTTATTAAGAATAAAAAAGGCCATTTTGTAACTGTTACTAGTTTAATGGGAAAATTCGGATCACCCTATAGATCAGGGTATTGTGGAGCAAAACATGCCCTGCATGGATTTTTTGATGTTTTACGGATGGAACACGAAAAAGACGGTATAGATGTTACCCTTATCTGTCCTGGATTCGTACAGACCAATGTGGCAAAAAATGCTTTGACTGCAGACGGAAGCCTTCAGGTCAAAGATGATGAAGCCACCCAAAATGGCTTATCCGTAAGTGTTTTCGCTGATAAAATGATCCGGGCCATTGAACGAAAAAAATTCGAAGCCTATATAGGAAAAGGAGAAATAAAGGGAATTTACCTAAAACGATTTTTCCCTAAACTCCTTCACAAAATTGTTTTACGCAGTCAGGTTAGATAGTCATCGAAGCCCCTATATCCAATAAATGTAATTTCTTGCCTGCACTATTGAATTTTTTAACGGCCAAATCGTGGTCAATTTCAATATATCCAAAAGTGTCATAATGGTAACCGAGAATGGTATCGCATTCAACAAAGTTTGAAGCAAGAACAGCATCATCGATTCCCATAGTGAAATTATCCCCTATCGGTAAAATTGCAAGATCTAAACTGGTAGAAATTGGTATGAGTTTCATATCCATATTCAATGCCGTGTCACCAGCAATGTAGATGTGTTTATCTTCCGTTGAAAGAACAAACCCTCCCGGTGCACCCCCATAAGTGCCATCGGCAAATGATGACGTATGGATGGCATTCACGTATTTCAGGTTCCCAAAATCGAATTTCCAATTACCCCCGTGGTTCATAGGGTGCGCTTTTAAGCCTTTAGCTTCATAATGCATTGCTATTTCATAATTACTAACAATAACCGCACCAGAGGACTTGGCTATGGCCTCAATATCCAGGACATGGTCCTGATGCGCATGTGTAACAAGAATATAATCCGGGTTTAATTCCTGAATATTGATTTTTCCAGAGGCCTTTTCGTTCCCTGAAATAAATGGATCAACTAAAATCGATGAATTTTTGGCTTCTATTAAGAGTGAAGCATGACCAAGAAAAGTAATTTTCATTTTTGAAGTATTTAGTACTTCAAATTTACTGAACTCTATTTAAAATTGAACCAAAATCGAACGCCTTCCGACATTTTATCTACATTTAAATTGGTTTGCAGCTGATTTGCCAAACGGTTCATTAAGCGAATCCCCATGGAAGATTTGGCCCGTTCGTCTGTGTCTTCAGGTAAACCAATACCATTATCAGTATATTCAAAAAAGCCTTCCTGCCCGTTTTGTTTTCTAAGATGAATGTAGATTTTACCGTTTTCCTCGTCATGCGGAAAGGCATATTTGAAGGAATTAGAAACCAATTCGTTCAAAATCAACCCAAAAGGAATGGCACGGTCAATATCAAGCTCAACACCTTCAGCATCTATGGTGATGTTGATACTATGTCCGCCTTTTTTATAAACGGATTGCACACTATTGATCAAGCTTTCAATATAACCCTGCATTTCAATTACCGAAAGATCATCGTTTTGATATAACTTTTGATGGATTAGTGCCATGGCCTTTACCCTACTTTTGCCCTCTTCCAAGGCCTCAATGGCAGCCTTGCTCCGTGTATTTTTAGTTTGAAGACTCAACAAACTGGATACCATCTGCAAGTTGTTCTTAACTCTATGGTGAATTTCTTTCAACAAGGAGTCTTTCTCTATCAAGGAATTCTCAATAATATGCTTTTGTTCTGCGATGAGTCGTTGGTTCTTTATACTCTTAAGATAAGCGTATACCAATCCTGCAAAACCTAAAAGTGTAAAAACCAATGAGATAAAAACCATGTTAATTTTCTCATCCTGGGCCGACATTTCCAATCTTTGCTGCTCAAGGTCCTTTTTCTGTACTTCAAGCATGGCATCTTTATTATCCAGATCTCTGGCCATTACAGTAGCCAATTGCTGCCTTCTAAGTTCAGAATTATTAGTGTCTAAAGAGTCCCTAATCCGCATGTTTCGTTTGAGGTACGAAGCAGAATTTTGAAAATCGCCCGTTTTATCATAATAGGATGACAGCAATCTATTTCGCCGTAGAATATGATCTGTTTTATTCGATCTTAAATCAGAACTTAAATATTCCACTGCTTTTTCATAATTTTCCAATTGCAGGTAACAATTGGCAATTTCCAGGTTGTTTTCTACAATTTCAGATGAAAATTTGCCTTTGCTATTTTCGGCAATAGCAGATATTCCGGACTCTAGATAAGGAATGGCAACCTCATACTGATCAAGTTTGGAATAACATTTTCCAATATTGCCATCAATAATTCCCATGAGATTATTGGCACTGATTAATTCACTTTCAGTTTTAATCAATGTAATATTATTCAGAAATACCGTTAAATGGCCTTTAGCCTCTTTGTACTTCTTAAGGGCTACAGCAGGTGAATTATCCAAGCGTAGATAATTACCAATATTATTATGATATTTTGCCAAACCGAACTGATCATCATCAGCAAAGGTTTTTCTAACCTCGGTGATATAGACTTTCATTGCTTTATTGTACATTCCTAAGTTGGAATAGATATCATAAAAGGCAATGTCCTCTATAATTCCAAGTTCTTTCTTTTCGTTACGTATATCTATTTGCTCGGTATACAACCCTAATTGGGAATAGGTACTATCCATTAGACCCAATAACTTGGTTTTATAATCAAGATTAAAACTATCCTTGATGTCATAAAGTTCCTTTGAAATAGCCAAACTCCGGTCATAATCACCTAAATCATAATAAACTTGCGATTGTATTAGCATATAATGCCTGAGAGCAACTGAATCCTTGCTTTTAATGGCATCATTTAAATATTGATTAACAGAATCTAACCAATCATATGGTGAATTCTGATTATATCTATTAGGTGTATTGAAGAAGAATGAAAATCGCTCTACTGGTTGGTCCTGATCCTGAAAATTCTGGTAAACATTATCTAGTAGCGGAACCGAATCCTGTGACAGAATGTCCACAGAAAAAAATAAGCATAGGATGCTAAGAATAAAAAATTTGCCAAGTAGTTTTTTCATATGTAATTAAAAACAAAACCAAACTTAGTGGTAATTGATGGTTTCATTAAATTTTTGTTGTAAACCAAATCTAGGATTTGTAAAGTTTTAATTGAATTAAAACGTTTGTTTACAATTTTGATTGTTCCCGATACTTTTTCAAACACCATTTTTTATTAGATTAATTCGATGTATAAAAAATACAATCCGTTTTTCATTTTCTAATAAAACATAAGGAGTTGAGCTAAAAATAAGCTCCTAATTCTAGGTAAGTAAAAGGCAAGCTTTGGGGAAGCAAATTGCTAGTCAAAAGTAAAAGATAAGAGTGTAGCTATTTCAATATTGTTGTGTAACCCTCATTATTTGTTGTGAAATGAAACAATCAACATTTTCAATGTATTTCAACGGATTTTTATGCATTTTATGGAGTTTTTGTAGTGAAAGTTCATCCATAGCAATTAATGTTGAATTTAAAGGAAAAGAAGTCGGAACTGACCTAAACTAAAAAGAGCCTTGTTCTTAAAAACAAAGCTCTTTTACGAGAACACTATATGAAAATGAAAAATCTTATTTACTTTTTGATGCCATACCTCTTTCAGTATCACATTGCTAATGTACAGTGAAAGTTGAGCAAGCTAAACTAAATGTTGTGAATTTGTATATTCCTGTGGTGTAGTATTTACAAGTTGTTATAAAAATAAAAAGAGGCGCTAATTGCGCCTCTTTTTACAAATTATATTTCTATATTAAGAATTCATTGCGGATATAATAAACTCTTTAAAATCCTTTGAAATAGGAATTAAGTTATTATTTATCATAACATCCTTTGAATTGATAGCGTCAATATGATCCACATTAACAATATACGATTTGTGTGCTCTATAGAATTTCTTCTTTGGTAGCTTTTCCAAATAATCTTTCAATGGTGAGCGTACTAAGAACTTCTTGTCAACTGTGTTCACTTCCAAATAAACATTATCAGCTTTAATGAATTGAATATCTTCAAACTGTATTCTATAATATAAATGCTGTTTCTTAACGAAGATCGAATCCTTTAGAACAGAATTGGACATAGGCACGTCATCATCACTCATGCTCCCTTCAGAAGAAGATTTGGCGGTACCATACGTAAAATTAGAAAGCGCTATTTCTATTGATGTATATAAATCTTGCTGCTCAAATGGTTTTACCAAATAACCGTTAGGTTTAACGGTTTTTGCATTTTCTACGGTAGCCCTATCCGAGTTTGAGGTCACGAAAATAAAAGGAATGTCATAATTCTCGCGAATATGCTTACCGAGATCAATACCAGTTTTATCCGAGGCTAGGATTATATCAATCAAAACAAGATCTACTTGTTCTGCTTTCAATACTCTTTCGGCTTGCTCATAAACAATAACATTGTCAACAATCTCATAACCAATCTCCTCTAGCATCGATTGCATATCGTCGGCAATGATTACATTGTCCTCAACAATAAGTATTTTAATAGGTCGTTCCAAGGTGGTAGTGATTTAGATTGTTATAACTCAAAATTACAAAAAATATTATTACTGATGTAAAATAGGAAGGCCAATAGAAATATACTGATGGCTAGCTTTTTAAGTTCTGGATCCAACAATGACGGATTTTTAGCTTTATATACTCGTTTTAAATGCAATAATATCGGAAAGAAAACTACAAGTGGTATTAACTGTATATTACATTGAAAATTCAAGATTATAAAAGCCAGAATGCTTAGTAAACCAACTATCAATAGAACCGTGTGATATTTAATGCCATTGGCATATCCCATTTGAACCACAAGCGTATTTTTGTTGGCATTTTTGTCAGAATCATGGTCCCGCAGATTATTCAAATTCAGAACGCCTGTACTTAAGACACCCATAGATATTGCCGGAAGAAATGACAATGAGGTTATATTTTTAGTATAAAGAAACATTGACCCCAAAACTGCAAGCAATCCAAAAAATGCAAAAACAAAGATATCCCCTAATCCTCTGTATCCGTAAGCCGATGAACCAACGGTGTACTTTATGGCTGCCCAAATACTTAATCCACCCAGTGCCATAAACAATAATATATATTCAATGTTCTCTAAACCAAAAGACAAGTAGACAACTGCAATAACCAAGATGATATTGATGATAATTGAGACTATGACACCTCTTTTTAGGCTTTTTCGGGTAAGTAAGCCACTTTGCAGCGCTCTCTTTGGGCCTATTCTATGTTCATTGTCAGTGCCCTTTACACCATCGCCATAATCATTGGCAAAGTTGGATGTGATTTGAAAACCGATAGCAGTCAACAAAGCCAGAATGAAAATGGAATAATTACTCTTACCATAAAAATTGGCAAGTGCTGTACCGACTAATATTCCAGAAACTGATAGTGGAAGTGTTCTTAATCTAGCCGCGTGGATCCAAGCAGAAAATTTCGGCAATCTAGTACGGGTCTTCTATTTGTAAACGTTTACCTTCTTTGTAAGAAGCTACGAAAGCATCATTAAAACCTAAATCAACCAATTGCTTACGAAACTTTTGAGCTTCTTGCAAGGTTTCAAAATTACCAAGCGAATATGAATAGAATGGATTTGTTTTAACAAAAAGGGTATTTGTCAAAGCCTCAGATGCCAAGGTAACATTGTTATCTACAAACGATTTTATCTGAACGGAATAAATCTTCTCCTTATCCAGGAAATTCTTGGCCAAGTAAAACTCCTTTACCAAACTCAATTCCTCGTTTTGCTGTCTTAGATTATCAATTCGTGCCTTATGGGCCTCTAAACTGTCTATAGATACTAAAAGATTGTTACTATTTTCAAAGTTGTTTGACGTGGTTAAACCAGCCGTGTATGACATTATGCCTAAAGTTCCTATAAGGAATAGTCCAGTAATCCCAGCTAAAAAGTTACGCTGGATCTTGCTTTTTTTAAGCTCTTTGTTTTTAATTTTTATTTGATCTAAAAGACGTTCATTAATAATCTGCGCCTTGTCGATATCTTTATGCAATTCGAGTAAATCGCTTTCTTCAATAAATGGCATGTGACAATAGGTTTTTAGGGGTCTTATCGGTTAAAGGTAACCAAAAATGTTAAATGATTTATCAAAATATTTAATTAAAGTTGTAAATATATAGTTTTTTGTGGTGTAGCCAAGAAATATCGCTGTATTTAAGCGATATCAGGTTGATTAACAAACTTTTACAAACACCTATTTGAATCATTCCAACCATTTATGATTCAATTGCGTAAATCCCATCACCCTTAATCTCAATCTTTCTTGCCTTGTATAAAGTGCCAATACCTTTTTTGAATGTTTTTTTACTCATTTGGAGCTCTGCTTTAATCAGTTCAGGATCCGATTTGTCATGTAAGCCTAAAAAACCACCATGGGCCAATAGTTGTTCGTAAATTTTATTTGCAGCCGGTTCCAATACTTTCTCACCTAGCGGTTGTAAAGAAACATCGACCTTATTGTCGGGTCGTATTTTCTTGATAACACCTTTGGTATTATCCCCTACCGATATTTTCTTGAATATCTCGTTGGCATATACCAATCCTTTATGGCTATTATTAATGATTACTTCGTAACCCAAATCTGTTTGTCGAGAAACCACCAATTCAACAATATCGCCTTCTTTAACCGATAAGGTGTCATTATTCAAAAACTTATCAATTTTATTTGAAGCTGCCAATCGATTACTTTGAGGGTCTAAATAACAAAACACCACATACCATTGTCCTTCTTGCATTTTATCCCGTTGTTCCCTAAAAGGCACCAATAGGTGTTTTTCCAAGCCCCAATCCATAAAAGCACCAAATTCATTAACCTCAACCACCTTTAGTAATTGAAATTCGTTAACGAGGATTTCGGGCTCCAAATTAGTGGCCACAGGTCGCTCAGAATGATCCAAATAGCAAAATACGGTCAGCGAATCACCAAGTTCATAGGCTTCAGGAACATACTTGTTTGGCAGTAAAATATCATTGCCTTCACCATCTCCTAAAAAAAGCCCCACACTTGTATCCCGAAGAATTTCCAAGGTATTATAAGTTCCTAATGCTATCATGTTGCAAAAGTAAGATTTATATTGATTGGACATAAAAAAAGCCGCCCTGACGATATTGTCAGGGCGGCTTTAATTTTAGTTTATAGTTTATTTATAAACAGATGCTTTCTTAAAATGGTTGCAAAGCATATAGTATACTACTGCTCTATGTTTGTTTCTATTGGAAGAACCATACTTGTCCATAACTGTTTTAACGCCTTCCATTAGTTTTGGGCTATCGCTCATTCCTAATTTTTTCATTAAATAGTTCTTTTTAACTGTTTCCAATTCCTTTTCATCAGAACCGGACACTTTGGATGCATCAATGTTATAGATAGATGGTCCTAAACCTATGGTTACTTTTGTTAAAAGATCCATGTTAGCTGATTCACCGAATTTGTCTTTAATGTCATCGGCGTACTTTTTGATTAAATCATCTCTTTTACTCATAATAGTTAGTGTGCTTATATAATATGGTTAATAATACCCGAAGATATAAAATCAAAGTAACCAATCAAAATTTTATTGTTCATTATTCTTGGGGTCTTAATCTCCAGAAGTTTGGGCATAGCTGTACCTGCGAAGAATTCGTTGAGCTCATTTTTAAGAGAATTTTCCTCTTTTACACATGAATATTCAATGCCGTACATTTTACATAAATGAGCCGCATTTAGGTTATGTGTAGTCTCAAAGTAGGTTTCAAAATTAACTGTTTCCTCTTGACCAGGTAGAATCCTGAAAATGCCACCGCCATCATTATTGATCAGAATAATCCTAAAGTCAGACTTTATATAATTGTTCCAAAGTCCATTACTATCATAAAAAAAACTAAGGTCCCCAATAATAAGTACGGTCTGTTTAGCATTGACCATCGAGGCACCAATTGCAGTGGAAACGGCACCATCAATGCCACTTGTTCCTCGATTACAAAAAACTTCAATCGATGGTTTTAGGTTGAACAACTGGGCATATCGTATGGCAGAACTATTAGCGACCTGCAATTGTATGTTCTCTGGGGTGGTTTCAAATACCTGCTCAAAAGCAGTTAAATCTGAAAACGGAATGCGCTGTAAATATGCTTTACGCCTTACTTCATATTCACCTTTAATCTCCTTCCAAAAATTAAAATACTCACTTTCAACATTTTGTACGGATACTAAAAATTGATCAAAAAAGGTATTCACTTTGGTTTTAAAATGATGGGATAGGACAAAAAAAGTATTATATGCTTTTTGCTCATCAATATGCCAATGGTGTTTAGGCGTATATTTTCTTAGAAATGCCTTTACTTTCTTAGAAACTACCAATCCGCCAAAAGTCAGCAGTATTTCAGGCTGTAAGGCTTCAAAAAGTTGTTCTTTGTTATCTGATTTTTCTAAGGGCGCTATAATGCTATCTATGCTAGGGAAAAAGTTGGGATGATGCATATTCGAAGTAGTTTCCGTTAAAACTATCACAGAAGGATCATTGGCAAGTTGATCCAAGTACTTTTGCTCAACCGAACTAGGGTAATTTACACCTACCAAAACCATTTTACGTTTAGCTGAATTCCAATGATCTAAAAATGCACCCAAATCCTCTATTATAGCATCGCTTTTAATAATTTCATTGAAATAAGGCTTAACCGTTGCTTCTGGTATTTTTCCATATAATGGCTCCTCAAAAGGAACATTGATATGTACTGGTAATTTATGGCCAATTGCCAAACTTAGAGCTTTATTCAACTCCCCATCATTAAAACTTTGTATCTTGACTTGTTCTGAATCTACATTACCATCAAAACTTTGAGGGGCATATTTTTTTACTTTCTCCGTAGCATGTAATACATCTTGTTTCAAATTGGCAGAATAGCCTATATGCCTATCAAAAACATGGTCTTGGCGAATAGTTTGACCGTCACCTACATCAATCTTATATAAAGGCCTATCCGCAGATATTACCACTAAAGGAATATTGCTATAAAAAGCCTCCGCGATGGCCGGATAATAATTCAACAAAGCACTCCCTGAAGTACATAAGACCGCTACGGGTTTCTGTAATTGCTGAGCCATTCCCAAAGCAAAAAAAGCCGCGCAACGTTCATCTACAATACTAAAACAATTAAAAGAAGGGTCTTCGGTAAAACCTATGGTCAAAGGGGCGTTTCTTGAGCCAGGGGATATTACAATATCAAGTATACCTTTCGCTTTACAATGTAGGACCACAGATTGGGCCGACGGAATGTTCGAACACTTCATTAAAGCAAAAATACAAAGCCCAATTTTCTTAACCCAATGTTACGCTAAATACTAATTTTTGGCCAGTATACTCAATACGGTTTTACTTTTTGCAACAGTTTCTTCCAATTCTTTTTCGGGAACTGAATCTTTGGTAATACCTCCGCCAACATAAACAATGGCTTTTTCACCAACCATTTGCATGCAACGAAGATTTACAAAGAGCTCGGTTTTGGTTTTAATAGCCCTATACGATTTGTTTTCCTGATTTCTACTGCTTGGGGCTCTTTCAATTTCTT
>RCMY010006200.1_pt1 | contig 10037 bp, 7 predicted proteins | sample 2041341 | NCBI WGS metagenome assembly RCMY01 (sample SAMN09708234, study PRJNA481090) | Marine sediment metagenome, whole genome shotgun sequencing project.
CGCGGGGGGGGGGCTGGCGAGAACGTCTTCCAACCAGTGAATAGAGGTGACACAGTAGGCGCATTCGCAAAATCCGCGCAGAATTATTGACTGCCGGCTGACTGTCTACGTCGCTGATCGGAAGCATAATACTTGGCTTCTGTCACTGTTAATATTTGACGAGAGTTATTTTGGGTACGGAATTTGATGGGTTTGGATGATTGAATGATACGGACGTCTCCTGTTTCGGATGTCGTACTTGCTGTTACGTTGACGGTCCTGTGCGCTGCCATCGCTTGGGTTTTGGCCCTCGGCCTCCCGCTAATAGGCATTGATGATGCCGCCATAACGCGGTCGTACGCGGAAAACATCGCGAATGGTGCTGGCTACGTTTACAACGTCGGGGGTGAACGGGTCGAAGGATCAACTACCATTTTGTGGGTTGGTGTTTTGACTGCGCTTTATTCCCTCACGCCCGCTCCCGAATTGATAATTATCGCCTTATGCGCTGTCTTTACCGCCGCCGCAGTTTTCTTTGTGCTGCGACTAACCCGATTGATTTGCGCCCGTCTGTCATGCGAGGACCGTCCTGCGATATGGATACTGTCGATTTTTCTTTTGGCAAGTCCCAGCTATTTCATGTGGTCGGTTTGGACCATGATGGAGGTCGCGCTTTGGTCCATGCTTCTGATCTGGCTGGTATTTTTATTGGCGCAAATGACCGAGCAAATTGGAATGCCGGCACCTGCTTACACACTATGTCTGGTGGCGTTGCTACTGCCTCTCGCGCGGCCGGAAGGCATCATGATCGCCTGCGGCCTGATTGGTCTGGCAGGCTTGCTCGCCCGGCAAAACTGGCGTGTGACGGTCGTAGCAATAACCTGTTCCATCGGCTCTTTCGTGGCGGTGACGGCATTCAGGCTCTCCTACTTTGGTCAACCGTTTCCGAATACCTTTTACGCCAAAGTGTCTTCTGATCGTTTGCAGGACATGAAAGACGGCGCGAAATATCTCATTGATTTTGTGCTTTCCAGTCCCTTTGCGGGCGTTTTTGTTATTCTTTGGGTGGGGGCGGCGGTCTGGGCGTTCGTTGGGCTACAAAGGGCTCAACGCGGTGCGCGCGCCGTCTTGCTCGTGGCGGCAGCGACACTTGGCACGCTGTGCGTCTATGCGGTGCTGGGGGGGGATCATTTCGCGTTGTGGCGGTTCTATCAGCCCGTTTTACCTCTTTTGCTCATCATTCTTGCGGTTATTGGCGCAATGGTCGCACAGGCTATTGTGGGCACGCAAAACGTTAGAGCTGCGCGCACGGATCGCCTTGCCATCGCTACTGTTATGATCGGCGCGGTGCTTGTTGGATGGATTCATTATTACCAAGCACGGTTTGATGTGCGCAAGGAGTTTTTACTTGTCGAGCGCGGGCTGGGCTTTGGTGACATTCTGAACGGAATAGCGCCAAACCCGACGATTGGTGTCGGGCCTGCCGGAGGTATTGCTTTGGCTTATGATGGCGTGATCCTTGATCTGCTTGGGCTGAACTGGACTGAAATGGCGCATGCAAATCCTGTCAAAATTGGAATGCGCAATCATGCGAGTTTCGACGCGGCAACATTTTGGAAACATGCGCCAGACGTCGTTTCGGCGTTTAATAGAGCGTGCACAACGGGCCAGCCACTGCGTTTTTGGGAAACCGATGATGCCGGTTTCGGTGGGCTTTTCTCGGATACTAAATTTCGGCAAACATACGTGCCAATTAGTTTTCATAACGAAGGGAATTGTTGGCCTGGTTTTGCAAAGCCTAGCTGGATCAATAGCTTAGAGAATGAAGGTCGCGTGAATATATTTGAATGGGCTGATATAGAAACACTGCGTTGAACGATCACCCCCTGCGGCAGTGCAATCGGTAGGGGTGGTCCTTGCAAGCGACGCGGGGCCAATTTTATGTACAAGTGTGACACGAGGATATCACACCTGCGCGCCGCTAGCTTGAGTATCCAACCCGTTGTTGACTGAAATCTGTTTCAGGTGTCGTATGAGCACCTGAAGTGTCTTTCAATCTGCGCAATTTTGACGGAGTTCCCTTTACGCGATGATTTTTACATACTTAATTTTCGGTGGACTAATATGAACGAGTTACTTGCAACCGACGTCCCGTCTCGCAAAAGTGCTTCCCGTTTCGGCCGCGCGCAACGCCAGAACATTGATCTATGGGATGTTTTGACGGCCCTGCGGCGCAGGGTATTATTGATTGGCGCTGTTGCCCTTCTATTTCTCGGCACGACAGTTTTTACCCTGTCGCAGGTAACGCCGACCTATGCTGCGTATACGCAAATTCTGCTGGGCGAGCAGGGGTTGAGCGACCAGAACTCGTTTGATCTTGTCGAGGCGCAGGGCCTCAGCAATTCCGTTATCGAAGGCGAAATTGCCATCATGCGCTCCGACGAGGTCCTTGCAAGGGTGGTGAAGCACCTGAAGCTTGATGCCGATCAGGAATTCAATCCCCTTTTACGTGAAGCTCAAACGCCAAACTTTCTGGTTAGATTTGCTTATGGCATCAAGAATTTTTTGATGCCGCAGCGCCAAACTGCGCAGCAATCCGGCCCGGATTCAGGGCTGAGCGATGAGGTGCTGGAGGCCGCTTCGGCGAATGAGCGCTCCATAGGGGAAATCGGGAGCGTCGTTAATAACGTGAGAAGGGGGCTGTTTATCCGGCAGCAAGGCAGCAGTTTCATTCTGTCAGTTCAGTTTACGTCCGAAAATCCTAAAAAGGCGGCGGCGATTTCAAACGTGCTGATGGACGAATATATCGCCTTTCTTGTCGACAAGCGCTTTCAGGCAGCCCGTCGTTTTACGGGATGGCTCGAAGGGCGGGTTGAAGAGCTGGCGATAAAGCTGGAAGCGTCTGAGCGTGAGGCTCTGGCCTTTCGGGCGACAATGGACGCCGATGCGGACAGCAGTGTCCGGCTGGAGCAGCAGATGCGCGAATTTACCACCAAGCTGGTAAATGCACGTGCCGAACTTGCCGAAGCGCAGGCCCGCGCGTCGCGTGCGGAGGAGATTAACCAGACTGCGGGTGCGCTTGCGACGGCGAATGTCCTCAGCAACGAAGCCATCATTGAATTTCGCAAAGACCTGCTAACACTTCGTCAGGAAGCTGTTGCCACAACGCGAAATTTCTATGTTGAGTCGCGCCAGGGGGAATCGATCTTACGGGCAATATCGACTGTTGAGGCCGCGATCGTGGCGGAGGTGGATAATCTGCTGTTTGAGCTCAAAAGCCGTGTTGAAATCATGTCGATAAACGTCGCAGCCCTTGAGCAGAGCTTGCGCAGTTTCGAGGTCATAAATCTTGCACGCTCGAACGAGCAGATTCGACTAAACCAGTTGCAGCGTATCGCGGACGCAAACCGGATTGTCTACGAAGGGTTCCTTGGCCGGTACAAAGAAACGAGCGAGATCCAAAACCTTCAGAGTTCGGATGCGAAGGTGCTATCTTATGCGTCGCCGCCAGTTGCGCCAGCCTATCCGCGCAAGCGTGTTGCCGCTGTTCTGGCTCTGGTCGGTGGCCTCTTGATCGGGTCAGCACTGGCGCTTCTTTTAGAAATGCGCTCCAAGCGGTTTAACAGCACGCGTCAGATTTCAGAAGAAACGGGCATGTCTGTTTTCGGGTCGATGCAGCGTTTTGGTCGCGGCGTGAAAGCCAATACTTATCTCAGGGCGCTTTCAGCTGATCCCCTATCTGCAGCAGGCCGGTCTGCAATGGCGCTTGCCAATAATGTCAGCTTGCACAGTGGTGCCTCTTTTAGGTCTGTTTTTGTGACGTCTCACGGTGCATCCGCCGACAAGACGTTAACGTCTGTCGGGCTGGCTTGGGCTGCTGTGCGCAGCGGAAAAACTTGTATCCTGCTTGATGGTGATATTCGGACCGCCCGGCTTACAATTGAACTGAGAATGACGGAAAACGCGCATTTTCTGCCTGCCGTTTACGGTGAAATGCCGCTGAACGAAGCGGTATTCAAAACCTCGGAAGGGGGGTTCGATTTCATCGGTACGCAAATCATCAGCGCGGATCCTTCCGTTATCTACAATACAAAAAATACCCAATGGATTATCGCCGCACTTGCCAAAATCTATGACGTCGTAATCGTCGACGGGCCGTCGATGGAAACAACGGCAGATTCTTCCATGATGCCGGAGGCTCTGGATTTAGGAATTTTCACTATTCCGGCTGGAAAAGTTGGTTTGCGCAACATCGAGAAAAATCTGTCTATTTTCAGAGAGATGGAGCTTCATGATGCGGGTATTGTCCTGACTGAAACGAAATAGGCTTTCGGTAGCAGCCTCATTTAGTCTGTGGGGAAACTCTTCCAAGGCAGGCTTTCTCGTCCGAGCATTCTGGCAAGATCGCGCATATCCTGAGCGAGTTCGCGTGCAAGTCGCGTACGGGTCTCAACGGAGAGGGGCGGGGCCTCGACCCGAAGATCACGCTTGTTCAAGTTCATGAGCCTACGGATAGGCGGAATGGATTTTACCGCTTCAAGACCTGCGCCAAAACCCGCGCGGCGTAAAAAGTTACCACCTTTTTGCAAGGATAGTTGAAGCCGGTCATTGCGAAAGGCGATACTCTCGTTGGAGCTTTTTCGCGTCAGGTCCACCTTGCCCTCAAGATCAACGCCGAGGAATTGATATACTTGGCGAATGGCAGCCGTTGGATCAGCTGTAATTTCCTCAAAGATGAGCGGAAGTATTTGGGCCTGAGGGAAATACTCGTACCATGTGCCGAGATGTTTTGCGTAGCGGCTCTGTTCTAAATAGCATGGGTTATTTAGCAGACCGTCTTCGAAAAACTCGCTTGACCGGAAGTGCCACTTGCGGAGTTCGTGCAGGTGGTTAGAAAATGCCCGATCCACCGGATCGCGGAAAATCACAATGATTTTCAAATCTGGATTATAAACCTTCATGCGGGATGGTGCAGCAGGATGGTAGAAATAGGACGGTGAAGTCTCACCCCGCGCGGTGACGTCACGGCCAGGGGCAAAATGCGTTTCATACCATTCATAACCTCTATCATAAAAGGCGCTGAAGAAGTCAGTTTCCTTGGGGTCGGACGTGAAGACCTCATCATGCGCGTTCAACACCTCGTGCAGCCAAGAGGTTGCGCATTTTTGTACGCCGATCCCGACGAATGTAGGTTTGGCAGTGGATACATCTTTGATACTCATGATCCCTCGCAGACGCGCTTGAAATAGGTAAACGTCAGTGGATTGTCGATGAACCGGATGGTGGCCGCCTCAGGCATTGAATAGTCCAAAATCTCCACCTGTTTTTCGTAGCATTGCGCAAATCGTTGGTCTTCAATGATTTCAATGTCAGAGAGGAACCACGGATCAGTCGCGTCGCGCCCCTCGGCTGGGCCTAAAATAATATAGTCGGGACGCGCGTCCAGAACGATCTTGCCGTCTCCCTTGGAATGTCCAGACAATGACTGCCTTGCGGTTCTGATCGGGACATTTTCCCGTTTCGCGATACCGCGGTGATTGAGACCCAGCATGTCGATATAATTGCGGTCTGGCGCGGAAAACGGGGTGGAGCCCGCAGTGTTGAGCGCAATCACCGCATCGTCAGGCCATGTTTTATCAATATGGTTGCCGACGACGAGCCCGATATAGGCTGCCGGATTCATTTTGAACGGAGAGCTGAGCAGGGGGCCAACAAGGAAGCCGGCAAGCACAGTGCAGATGGCAATGGGCCGCAAACCGGTCTGCACCTGACTGACCCCTGCGACCAGCAGGAGACATCCCGGCCCCAGCAGACCGACCAGAACACGGGCAGCCGGCATATGATCGCCGCCAGACCAGACAACATAGGCGCCATGGCCAATGATGCACAGTGTCAAGAAAGCGGCTTGACGTGCAACATCGCCCTTTAGGTTTCTGCGCAAAAAAATGAAAATCAAGCTTCCGAGCCCCAGCGAAACCGCTGGTAAATAATAAATTCCAGCCTTCAACACATATTTAACGATCCCGTCCAGACGCGTCGCCATCTCGATGCCTACTTTGGCATAAAATGTATTTGGCATCAGATCGCCGTAGTAGTTGATCCTCCAAAGCATGTGCAGCACCAGAACTGTTGCTGGAATAGCGCCAATAATCACACATTGCAGCAAGCGGCGCCCCAAGCCTGCGCGGCCAAACCCAAGTACGCCAAGACCCGCCATTGCGGTCATAATCACAGCATCCGGTCGCGTCAGATAAGCAAGTGCGAAAAAAATCCCTGCATAAATACAGCGGTGCAGCCTTTGCGGATCATGCTTGGAAAAGCACGGCAACAATAGTGCGACGGCACAAGCCAGAAAGCCCGCCACAAGTACCGTTTCCAACCCGCCAAGAATCCAGACCGGCACGGAAACGGAGCTAAGCACGCCAGCCACGCCCAACATGCGTACCGCAAACTGTGTTTGATCCGGTGCGATCTCTCGCGCGCCCCACGTCACGCCACCCACCAACAACAAGGCACCAAGGGTGTTCACAATACGGGTCGCAAATACCGGATCAACTCCGCTACGCATCAATTCGGCCACCGAGATCAAATGCAGAAAGTTCGTATAGCCTTCCACCTTGTCACCCGGGTTCCACGACAAATCACCAAGTGCCACAAAATTCATGGCGTAGCGTAACGAAATAAAAGCATCGTCGTGAAAGAAAAACTGATTTTGGGTGGAATTATAAACGAAAAGCAGTATGCCAAATACGATAATAAACAGACCCAATACCCGCGCCGACAGTGGCGGAAAGCCACGTCGGAATGCCTTGAAAAGTGATGGTTCTACGGATGATTTCTGTGATGACAAAATGTAATTACCTCATAGAATTGGACAAATTGTAATTAAATTGTATTTTAATGATCTGCTTTGTGATAGCATTAGCATATTATTCGCCATTTCTTATTTATTTTTTATGCGTTGTGATCAAGAACTCTATAAGGCGAACGACTTTTTATTTGGATACAAGCCGTGTCAAATGTTGAAATTCCCAATACAATTGTATTGAATTCTGTGCGCTCTATGGGTGATGCCGTTCCTTTGATAGTGGATCTGGATGGCACTCTGACAAAATCCGACACAATGCATGAAGGGTTGCTTTCGCTTATCTCGCGGCATCCGGCGCGGATCCCCCGAATTTTGCTTTGGCTAACCAAGGGGAAAGCCGCGTTTAAGGAAAAGCTTGCCAAAGAGTCGCTTGTCGATATTGAAACTTTGCCTTTGCGCGGCGAGGTTATTGCGCAGATTTCTGCGGCGCGTGATGCGGGACGTCAGGTTTTGCTGGTTTCTGCGTCGAACCAACGACAGGTTGATGATGTGGCAAAGCAGACCGGTTTATTTGATGAAGCGGCGGGATCAACCGCGACGCGCAACCTTGCGGGGCAGGAAAAGGCACGCTGGCTGCTAGAGCGCTTTGGCGAAAAGGGCTTTGACTATATTGGTGATTCACAGGCCGATCTGCCTGTCTGGGCCTGTGCGCGCAAGGCCTACATCGTTGGGGCAAACCAATCGCTGTACGCGGCCGCGATAAAATCCAACCCGGAGATCACGCAACTATTGCCAGATGATTTAGGCCCGCCGATTAAGGCGTATGACTACCTAAAGGCAATGCGGCCGCATCAATGGCTCAAAAATCTGCTGGTGTTGGTGCCTGCGCTGGCTGCTCATAATATCTCTGCTCTTTTGCCCGCCCTCGTCGGTTTTGTTGCATTCTGTCTTGCGGCATCAAGCATATACCTGATTAACGACATGCTAGACCTTGAGGTGGATCGTCGGCACCCGCGCAAATGCAATCGCCCGTTTGCTTCTGGTGCAATCCCCGTGGCGCATGGCGTCTTGCAGGCAGCACTATTGTTTGTGGTCGCGATGGCAATTGCCGCGGCACTCGCACCGGCGTTTTTATTGGTTCTGTTGGCATATATCGCTCTGACGTTTGCCTATTCACTTATTCTCAAGCGCAAGCTGATGATAGATATATGGACGCTTGGCACGCTCTATACGATCCGTATTGTGGCAGGTGGATTTGCCAGCGGGGTCCCGCTTTCTGAATGGCTACTTGCCTTTTCAATGTTCCTTTTCCTATCGCTTGCGGCGGTTAAACGCATGTCAGAGTTAGCAGATTTAAAGGCGCAGGGGTTGGTGAGTGTTGATGGCCGTGGCTACCGCGTGACGGACCTGCCCGTTGTGCTAGGGGTTGTGCTTTCGGCTGGCTATTGCTCTGTGGTGATCCTCGCGCTTTATATTTCCAACGCCAATGTTGTGAGCCTTTACGGCGAGCCAAAGCTTTTGTGGTTCGTTTGTCTTATGCTGCTTTATTGGATCAGTCGGGCGACGATTATCTCTTATCGTGGTGAGATGGACGATGATCCAATCGTCTTTGCTCTGCGAGACCGCATCAGTTTGTTTGTCTTTGCCTGCTGCGGCGCCGTTTTTCTGGTAAGCGCACTTATATGAATCTGACCAGTCTCATTCTTCGCTACAGCATTTTTGCTATTGTTGCGACGGTTGTGAATCTTGCGACACAACGTCTGTCGCTTGGCCTATATGCCGGCTATTTTAGCGTGCCTTTGGCGATTTTCATCGGCACCTTAGTCGGCTTGGTTGTAAAGTTTTACCTCGACAAGCGCTGGATTTTTCGCGACGTGTCGACGTCTAATGGCGAAAATACCCGAAAATTCGGGCTCTATACACTGATGGGTATTGCAACAACGATCATCTTCTGGGGCATGGAGTATGGTTTCTGGATAGTCTGGCGTACAGAAATGATGCGAGAGCTTGGGGCGATAATCGGGTTAAGTATTGGTTATGTCGTCAAGTACCAACTCGATAAGCGCTTTGTTTTTGTCGGCAGTTCTGCGTTGCGGAGAGCTGCATGATCCGCGCACAGATGCTCACGGGCTGGGGCCGCTGGCCGCGTCGTATGTGCCATACTGAACTGTTGCACGATGTCGGCCCGCCCAAAGCGGCTGCCGTCACCCACGAGGGTATGATTGCCCGTGGACTAGGCCGATCTTATGGTGATGTCGCTCTGAACCCTGCGCTCACGTTGATGGCCGCTGGACGCAAACGCATTTTGTCTTTTGACGACCAGACGGGTGACCTGACCGCTCAAGGTGGTTTGAGCATTGCGGAGATACTGGAGGTATTTGTCCCGCGTGGCTGGTTTCCACCCGTGACACCCGGCACGAAGTTTGTCACGCTTGCGGGGCTCGTCGCAGTTGATGCACATGGCAAAAACCACCACAAAGATGGCAGTTTTGGCGATCACGTGAGGGGGTTTGATTTGCGCTGTGCTGATGGTGTGGTACGTCACTGTTCGCGCACTCAAAACACTGCGTTATTTAATGCGACCCTTGGCGGTTGCGGTCTGACGGGGCACATTTTGACCGTGTCGATACGGATGCTTGCGGTGCAGTCAGCCTATATCATCCAGCGCACCCTTCCTGCCGCAAATCTTGATGCCGCGATCGAAATTTTTGAAGCCCATCAGGATGCAACCTATTCAGTGGCCTGGATTGATTGTCTTGCGAAAGGGGCCGCGCGCGGGCGATCACTTGTGTTGCTGGGGGAACACGCAGCCCCTGCCGATCTTTCCACGGCGGATGCAGGCCACCCCTTTCATTTTCCGCGCCGCAAAGTCAAACGGATGCCGATTGATGCGCCGTCATGGGCGCTGTTCGGCTCCGTCGCCAAGGCGCTTGATGCGTCATTGGAGCGAACAGAACGTTTTGATCGTCAAGACCATTTCGCCGGGCAGCATGCCAGTGAATTTGCCGTGACGATTGGACCAATTCACCGGGATCGCGTGGCTAGCCTGGCCGCTGCTTGATCTGACCAATTCATCTTCTGACCGACAATCGTCCTGGGAGACGCGCTCTATGACTTTGATCAAAACGACTTCACCACTTGCTACTTTCGACCGCGTTGAAAGCCGGGTTCGCTCCTATTCACGCAGCTTCCCCAAAATGTTCAACAAGGCCGTTGGCGCGACAATCTTCGACACCAATGGCAAGGCCTA
>RCMY010006201.1_pt1 | contig 10034 bp, 8 predicted proteins | sample 2041341 | NCBI WGS metagenome assembly RCMY01 (sample SAMN09708234, study PRJNA481090) | Marine sediment metagenome, whole genome shotgun sequencing project.
ATCCCGTGGATGAACCATCGCGGATCGCCGCCGCGCCCGTCGCCGTGCAGCCCTTCGCGGTAGAGCCAAAGACGCTTGCCATTCTGATCCTCGATCTTGAAATAGTCGCGCAGCCGTGTGCCGGGGCGATCCTTCCACCATTCCGGGGCGATCCGTTCGGGGCCGGCATAGCGCGCGACCTTGTGGGTTTGCCTGCGCCAGATGAATTGTGCCGGCGGGCCGTCCGGGACGGCATAGACGACGCGCACCTGCTCGGGTGTCCAGAGCAGGCGGATGGGGCGCTCCTTGATCAGGGGCGCTGCCGTGCAGTCGGCGTCTTGCAAGGCGCCGATCACCCTTTCGGCGCGTTCGGGCAGGTGGCTGGCATTTAGCACGGGGCGTTTGATGGACCGCTCACCAAAGCGCGCCACAAGACGGTCGATCAAATGCGGCAGTTGCAGATCCTCGTTTGATCCGCCGCCCAGCCGCGTCTGGATACTCTCGACCGGCTCTATCACTGCCGCCTCGAGCGTTATCAGATCGAAGCCAAAACCGGGATTGATCCGCTCTAACTTGTCGTCAAAGAGGCGGCGCAGATGGCCCGGATCGCGGCTGGGGGCCGCGGTGGCCGCAGTGATCTCGCTGACCTCGCCATCGGTGCGAAAAACAGTCAGAGAAAGGCGGCGACAGCCAAGGCCATGAAGGGTCAGCTGAGCGCAGAGATCCTCGCAGAGTTCCGGCAGATAGGCGGTCGGATCCTGTATCGGGTCGGGCAGCTGGGACTGCGCCTTGATCCTTGGGCGCGCCTCTTTGCTGGCGACAGGTTCGGCCAGATGCCCCATGGCCTGATCCAGCCGCAGCAGCGGATTGGCATGCAGTGCCGCGCGTGCAAAGCGGCGGGTCAGGGACAGGCGCGGCACCTTGGCCAGCTCGCCCACAGTCTTGAGCCCCAAACGGCGCAGCAAAAGCAGAGTGGCTTCGTTCAGACGCAGGGCAGGGACCGGCAATGGCGCAAGCTGCGCGGCCACCTGATCCGCTGGGCAGATTGCTCTGACCGGCCCATAGCGCGCCAATGCCCATGCCGCGCCCCATGTCGGAGCGACAGCAAGCCGGGCGCTCAGACCCAGCAGCGACAGGCGTGTCTCCATATCGACCAGCATGGCCGCCTCTCCGCCCAGCAGATGGTCCGCGCCAGTCGTTTCCAGGATCAGGCCGTCCGCGCCGTCCGGGGCGGTCCACGGACACCAGCGCCGCGCCCAAAGGGTCAGGCGTTCCAGCGCCAACCGATCCCCCGCGACATCGGCATATTCCACCCGCAGATCGGGGCAGACGGCCTTGATGTCCACCACGCGCGCCCCGGTGCTGGCGCCCATCAGACGCGCAGCGCGGTTGGTGGCGTGGATCACAGGGCCATGCTGGCCTTCGGTCGCCAGAACGACGGCCACCTCATCGGGCGGCGCGACGTTCGCGCGCTCCATCGCCCTCTGCCATCGCTCCATCGCGAAATGGGGCAGACATATCGATACGATCCGCCGCCCGGTCATAGGCCGCGATCCATGTGCCGGGCGGTCTGTATCGTGAGCGAAACAGTTCCACCTGCCAGCGCGGATCGCCGGGGGCCTTTGGATCGTGCGGATGCGGCAGCGACGGCAGTGACGTCACCCGCCAGCGGTCGCGCGCCGCGCTCAGATCGGGCGAGGCCGCGCGCCGGATCAACCAGCAAGGCACGCCGTAGCGTTCCGCGCGCATCACGAGCCGCTTGGTCGCGGTGAAATCCAGCGTCTTTGGATTTCCCCAGATCTCGCCGATTACCGCGCCGAGGGATGAGCATTTCAGCGCTTCCTCCATCGCCCACAGCACGTCGATGGGACGGTTCACATCGACGCGGATAATTGCCTGGTCGGACAAGCCAGGCAGATAGGGCAGGCCCGTCTCTTGGCGCGAAAGCCGGTCCTGAACCCAGAAAAGAGGGGCCGCGCCGCGAGGCAGTCGGGCCAGCCCAAATCCCACACAGGCCGCATCCATAGCGCTGGTCGCAAAGACCTCGGACAGAGCGCGGCCTTCTGTTAGTGAGGGCGTCGCAATACCGCTGTTTCGTATGATCGAAGAGTCGCACAGCACGAGTGATTCCAATAAATGTTCACTATACGTTCTAATCCCTCAATTTGGTGCCGACAACTCGGAATCCTCTGGTCACGCCAAGAGAGTGGGCGCCTCGCAAATCGGGTTCGTTGCTTTGTGCCAGACATATCAAAGGCTTCTATTGATCTCGCCGTCGATCCGCTGCCTTCGGCAGTCGCTGCTTGTAGCGATGAGAGGGGAGATAGCTGTTAACGGCGGCGAAAAACCTGCGATTGAGGCGGCGTAAAAGTGGCCAGTTGATGCAGCGCCTTGGGGCGTGATTCCATCAAGTAGCACGTACGTTCCAAGGCGCGTTGGCCGAGAGGTTAACGTATGATGGGTTAAGTTTTGGCGAGCCGGGATTTGCTCTGATTAAGCCGGTAGCTTTCGCCGTTCATCTCCAGAATGTTCAGGTGGTGTATCAGCAGATCCAGCAGCGTGCCGGTCAGGTGTTCGGTGCCAAATGTTTCGGTTCATTCCTTGAACGGCAGGTTGCTTGTGATCAGTATTGAGCCGCATTCGTAGCGTTTCGAGATCGGTTCGAACAGCAGATCCGCACCAGTTTTGCTGCGCGGCACAAACCCTAGTTCGCCCACTGCCCGGCATGCCATTGCGTAGCAATGTCCCGAGAGGGAGTATCGGTAGTTTGACCTCTGCCGGTTGCCGCTGCAATCGTAACAGGGGCTTATCGTCTCTGGCTTCCATCAGGTCGTGAACCAGTGGGGCGGCAGTGACAAAGTCGACGGGTAAAGGCGTAGCAGTGATGTTTTCGGCGTGCGGCCGTGACAGGCGCGGCGGCGTGATGTGGCACACAAGGTTCGGGCAAATCATTGCATATGGCATTGGCCCTCCGTTTGGGCGCTGCTGGCAAAGGACGATCCGGTCAATCGGGATCTTGCCCGCCGGAAAGCGCATCCAGATCGGTGATATGCAGCATGCCCCTCTGAAGCGAAATCAGCCCGTCCGCGACGAGGGTGGCAATCTGCTTGTTCACGGCTTCACGCGTGACACCCAGCATGTCCGCCAGTTCGGCCTGGCTGAAGCGACGGCAAAACCTTGCGCCTTTGCCATCGGGCACAGCATGGGATTGCGCCAGTTGGTGGAGCTTTGCGGCGACCCGGCGGCGCAGGGGTAGCAGGGCGATACTGCCCACATGATCGGTCGACAAGCGCAGCCGCTCGCACAGCAATGCGATGATATGGCGGCCAATCGCGGGGTCGGTCTCCATCACTGCCAGAAAGGCCGGGCGGCGGATCAGCAGGGTGGTGGCGGCGTCCATCGCGGTCACGCTCGCGCTACGTGGCGCGCCGTCCAGCAGCGCGATCTCGCCCAATGCATCGCCCGGCTCTAGCAGAGTTAAGGTGATCTCGCGGCCCTCGGCGCTGGACACCCAGACCCTGAGCAGGCCACCTTCGACGACGCGCAGCCCGTCGGCGGTATCGCCGCTCTGAAACAATAGCGCGCCGCGCGGCCAGCGTTCCGTGACGGCCTGAGCGGCCAGCATGTCCAGAACATCGGGGGCAAGACCGGCAAAGAGCGCCGTCTGGCCCAGCCGCGTGGCGGCATTGGCACGGGCGCTCATGTCGCCACCCAAATATGGACCGGGACCGACAGGCCGCGCAGGGATTGCGCGGCGCGATCGGCTAGGTTCAGTCGCTGGATCCATCCTTGGCCATCGGCGCTACCCTTTAGCAAGTCCTGCGACACGGCGATGACGGCGCCGGTGTCACGGGCGAAGTCCTGCAAGCGGTTTGCGGCGTGGACCACGGCGCCAGTAACGGTGACATGGCGATGCGCGTCACCGCCAAGAACGCCCGCCTGAACCGGGCCGTAATGCGCGCCCATCCGCACGTCGATTGGGGGATTGCTCTCTTTCATCGCGCCCAGCAGTGCCGCTATGCAGCTAAGCGCCGCTTCGGCGTCGCTGGGTCCCGGCTGCGGCAGGCCGAATATCACCATCGCGCCGTCGCCTGCGAATTGCTCGACCATGCCGCCGTGGCGCGTTGCCGTACGCTCGACCGTGCGGTGAAATCCGGCCATGAAATCGGCCGCGCCGGAGGGTCCGGCCGCCTCAACCCGCGCGGTCGAGGCGACGACATCGACGAACAGCACCGCCGCCTCCTGCGCGCGCCGATCAAAAGTGGGATGAGGCTCCATCGCCAGTGTATCTGCCAGAATTGGCGAGTGATACTGCCTGAGGTTTGCGGCCCGGCGCCGGTGGTGTAGCAGGCGTAGCGTCGATCCAGCCGCCAGCCCTGCGGCCAGCGCCATCAGCAGCGTTGCGCCGTCCAGCCACCAGCCCGCGACAAAGGCGCCCTGAAGCAATGCGGCGGCAGACAGGACCACCCCGGTCGCAACCAGCACCGCGAGGGCAGGGCGCTCGATGCTGGCAGCGGCGAATGCGGCCCATGCCGCGATCAACGCAATGGCAATATCGGCCATCCAAGCCACCCGATCACGCCGCAAGGTGCGCCCTTCGATGGCATTGGCGGCAAGGGTTGCATAGGCCTCGACCCCCGCAAAGCCAGCATCGAAGGGCGTGACATGGCGGTCGCCGACCCCTTGCGCAGTCGCCCCGACAAAGACGATGCGCCCCGCAAGGTCGGCAGTTCTGGCCTCGGCCAGCGGCCATGTGGGGATCGTCCCTGCCGGGCCGTAGTAGACCAGCGGTATTGCACCGCCGCCATCCAGCAACAGGGTGCGGCCTGCGCCCTTAACCATTCCACTCGCGCCAAGATGCAGCTCCAGCGGTGCGTCCGCATTCGCCTGCCGCAAGGCCGCGATGGCCAGGTTCGGAACGAGGATTACATCGCCCTCAGGCCCAAAAGGGGCCACCGCAAGCAATCGGCGCAACGCGCCGCCCGCATCCGTGATGATGTTGACATGACCGAAGGTTGCAGGCGCAGCGAGCTGTTCGGATGGCCCCAGCACCGCATGACCCTGCACGGCGTCCGGCGCGCCTACGGCGATATCGAAACCGCTGCGTTGCAAGGCGTCCGAGCGTCCCCGCGTCTGGGGGCTGCTGCTGCTGGCGGCGATGGCCAAAACCGACCGGCCATTGCGGGCGAGGGCGGCGATCAATGCGCTGTCCTGTGGTGTCGTCTGGACCAGCAACAGATCCAGCGCCACGGCCAGCGCACCGCCAGCGGTGGCCGCGTCCACCGCGTCCGCGATGGCGCTGCGTGGCGGTGGAAACTGGCCCAACCGGTCGATATCCGAATCCGTCAGCGCCAGGATCGCGACGCCGTCGGGTGCAGGCAGCGGCCCGCGCAGCGCAAATCGCGCGTCAACGAACCGCCCTTCGATCCCGCCCCAGAACCCGCTGCTGTTGCCCGGATGCCAAAGCGCCGCTGCCAATGCGGCGCCCACCGCGAGGCCAAGAAGTAGGCGGCCGAGGCGGTGAAAGACCGGCGCGTGCCTCACCAGTAGTGGCCGAGCAATTCATTGCAGAGATCAATCCGGGCCTGCCCCCAGCGCTTGACGGGCTCGGCCACGCTTTGATCCGACACGTCAATCCCGTCGCCGGGGCCGAGTGAGCCGCCCCCCTTGCGTGCGGTAACATCGACACTGCCATCACGCACGAACACAGACGTCGCGCCCGACTTGACCTGCATCACCCATTCGGTGGACCGAACGGCCGCAATCGCCGAAGGCGTGCGTATCTGGAACACGCCCGGTTTGCGCCAATTCAGCACGAACCCGGCAATCCCGTCGAAAAGGCGTATCTCGCCCTGCTGCGGGGCGACTTGGTCGACCGCGATCCATGTATCTGGACCAATCGTTACCACAACGCCACTTGTGCAGCTCAGCGTCATCCGCGACGCGTCGCCCGTTCTGAGAGAGTCCGACGATATGATGTCCATGCCGCTTTGCGCCGCAAGGGACTTCCCCTCGCGCAGAACGTAGGCCGTGTTCCCTTCGACCCTGCTGAGGGCGCAGGGCGCATCCGATTGCGCCAGTGCGGGTGATGCAAATACCAGCAAATATGCACCAAAGACCCAAGGCATTGATTTCATCGCACCATTCCTTTCGCTTTGCCTGCCGACCGATGCGGCAAATTATACCACATCGCGGCGCGCCCGTATGCCCACGGTGTGAACCAGATCACAGACGCGGCGGCACGGACCGGCGAAAATTCTCCCTATCGTCGGGGGAGGAGATCAATGACCATCGAAACCTGGATCGCTTTTGCCCTTATGAACTTCGTGTGTAGTCTGACACCGGGTCCGAACGCGGCGGTCGTTCTGGCACAATCCGCGCGCGGGGGCCTGACTGGCGGCATTTGCGCATTGAGCGGTGTGATCCTCGCGCGGGCAGTTCTGGCCATACTGGCAATTCTGATCGTTGTGGGGGCGCCCGAGATCGCACAGATGGATGGGCCGACCCTGCATCTGATCGGCGCAATTGCCCTGCTGGCACTGGGCATGGTGATGCTGCGCGCGCGAAACGCCCCCGCGCCGCAGCTGGCCGGTTTCGGGCATATCCCTGCCGCAGGACATATCCGAACGATCTTTGGCGCGTTCCTGATCGCTCTTTCAAATCCACTGTCGGTGGTCTTCTTCATCTCCGTCGCGCCAGTGTTTCTGGGTGCCGACACACTGTCCCCCCAAGCCGTCGGAGCGTTCCTTTCTGCGGCACTACTGCCATGTGCCGCCGCCTATACCCCGTATCTGGCTATGGCCAAGCTGAACCGGCCCGGTGCCACGAGGTTCGTGGATCGCAGCTGTGCGACGGCCCTTTGCGCTCTGGGCCTTTGGGGAATTGCACAGTCCTTTTAAAACGCTGAGCGGATCGACAATCGCTGGGTGAGGGGCGGCCAACCATATGTTCGAACGATCGAACAGCCACGCAAGTCGAGCGCGATCCCGACAGGTTATAGCGCCAGTGAGGCATGGTGGCACCGCGATAGCCGACCGATGTCCGGGATGGGCGTCACATTCGCGTTGAACGAACCGTTGGCGCAGGATATCCGTGGCAAAATCAATGACACACCTCTTCTCGGTCGACGACATGACGACGCCTTGAGAACGAACGACAGGCGGGCGTGATGATCATCGGAATCGATCTGGGAACGACCAACTCCCTCGTGTCAGCCTTTACCGATGCGGGACCAATTCTTATCCCCAAGGCGCTGGACGCGGTCTTGACGCCATCTGCCGTTCACATGGACGCCAGCGGCTGGGCCATCGTCGGCGTGTCGGCCAAGGATCACCTGATCAACAGCCCGGATGCCACCACGTCGCGGTTCAAGCGATTGATGGGGACGAGCAAGGTGACCCGGCTGGGTCGCAAGGATTACAGCCCCGAGGATCTGTCCAGCCTCGTGCTGCGCGCCCTGCGCGCGGATGCCAAGGCCTATCTGGGCGAGACGGTGAGCGAAGCGGTGATTTCCGTTCCGGCTTATTTCAACGAAATCCAGCGCAAAGCGACGATCCATACCGCCCAACTGGCCGGGCTGAAAGTGCGCCGCCTGATAAACGAGCCGGCGGCCGCCGCGCTGGCCTATGGTTTGGAGGACAAGGAGGCCGAGAACACCTTTTTGATCGTCGATTTGGGCGGCGGCACGTTCGACGTGTCCATCCTTGAGATGTTTTCCGGCGTTATGGAGGTCCGCTCACCCGCCCGAGACGCATTCCTGGGAGGCGAGGATTTCACCGACCGCGTCGTAGGCCACTTCGCCGAGCAGCTTGGCCGCAAGAAAGGCGATATGAGCGCGCAAGACCTGTCGCGCCTGCGCTCGGTCGCCGACCTGGCCAAGCATCGTCTGTCCGAAGAGCCGCGCACCGGCGTGCAGTACCGTGACGGCGACACCGAGCGCGCGCTGACCCGGTCGCGCGACATGTTCGAGACGCTGACCGAGGATCTGACCAACCGCATGAAGGTACCGCTGCAACGCGCCATTGGCGATGCTAACCTGACGGCGTCGGATACCTACGCGGATGTGGCCCAGCAGGCCCCGTGGCTGTGGCACCTTGGCTATCTGACCCGCGATCAGATGCAGCGCAAGCTGCGCCGATCTGGAGCGGGAGATGGCGCTGCGGTCTGACGCAAGGCCGCTGGCCGCGAAAGAAGACGCGCGATTGATTTACCTGCGGCAATATTCGGACAGGGTCGCAGAGGTGACGCTGCTGATCGACGCGCTGACCAACGTTCGGGGCGATCTGGACAGCCTTTTCGCCAAGCCCGGCGCGCGCGTTCCTGTCGCACAGGCCGGCAGCTTTGTTCTGGAGCATTTCAAGACTCAGGCCGCTGCGGATCTGGACGCAGCAAGGCGCGACAAAACGGCGGCGGCCGGGGCGGTCGCCGGTTATCTCAAGGACCGCGGGCTTGAGAAAGGCGACATGGACGATCCGGCCTATGAAGATCTGCGCAAGGCCGAGCTTGCAACCGATGTGGCGGTGCGGTTTGCGCTGAGGCACGTCAACCGCATCATGATGGCGGGCTACAGCATAGCAGAAGAGACCTCTGAAAGCGCACCAGACCGCCAGTTTCCGACCTACGCCAAGCCGCTGCCGATCTACGATGTGCGGGTGGTGTCACCGTCGCCGGGCGATCCGCTGACCGGGCCGGGCCCGTCCCTGTCCGTGATGGGGGCCTTGCGCAATTTGCAGGACGCGGTGACCAGAAAAAGGCGCGCGAATGCCAGCGTGATCGAGGAACAGCGCTGCGCCTTTGTCGTCACGGATGACGATGGCGCACCCGCGCCGCAAAAGCTGTGTGTGGCCGTGATCGCACTGCCGATCGACTATGATCTGACCGGCGAGGATTGCGGCCCTGCCAGTATCGCAAACGTGCCGCTGAACGAACTGGTCCTCGACGGAACCCGGATGGCGCCGGGCGCCTGCAAGGAAAGTTGGACGTTCCCGCATCTGAACGTGGTCTATGAGCTGGGCAAATTCACGGTTTATGCGTCGCGTCCGGTGGGGATTGCTGCAGACGATTCTATAGATGCCCCGCTCAGCGAGTGGCACGTGACCTGGCACGGAACCGAGAAGCCACTGACGCCGTCGGCCACCTTTGAGTGGGACGGCACGCGCAAAATCCTGCGCGAGCTGTCGTTGCGACATGACGTGCTGTCGCAGGTGCGCGGCGCGCGCATCTGGCGCGATTTGCGTCTGGGCAGGGGTGGTCAGAGTGTGGATGACACCATCACCGGCGCGTCGCAGCGCGAAATTCACGCCTTCGCGCCGGTCGTGATCGATAACATTGCGCTTTTCAATCAGTTAGAAATGGCGCCCGCGATCATGGCCCTCGGCATCGAAGACGCCGAGTTGGTCGCGATGGGGGGGTGGCAGATGGCTCCCCTGCGCAGGGAGTTGTCGGCGCATCAGGCGCTTGTGAACGACATCGCTCGACTCACCCCGCCACAGTCGCCGCAAGACGAGTCGTCATTGGGGCAGACGGGCGGCTTGGCCACGCGGTGCGACTACTATCGGCACGCGCTTGGATCGCAGCGCAAGGCAGACATGCTGGCGCAGGTGAGGGGCGCCGTGAACAGCGCACCGGTCCATCCTTGCGAAGCCATTCACGGCTACGGCGCAATTCTGGATAGCCTCGAGCGCGGCACCTTCACCGGATCGTGGCACTGGATGCTGGTGACGCCTTGACGACGCGATTTCAATTTGCGCCGACCGGGGAGTGATTGTCCGACCTGACGGCTCTTTCCCTGTCATAGCGACGTGGTTGTTGCCGCATGCGGGTGGCCGGACCAGCCAGATCGTTTGATTCCTCGGCCTTAGCCACCGAATTCTGTCAGTCACCGCTTGAGGGGATCGTCCAAATGGACGCGCTCACCCTAGGCCGTGGCAAGGTTCGCTTGCCTCATTGCGCGACTCCTTTTGCCGCCGCCTCCAGCGCGGCCACGTCGATCTTTACCATTTCCACCATTGCTTCCATCACCCGCTTGGCCTTGGCCCGGTCCGCATCGGCCAGAA
>RCMY010006202.1_pt1 | contig 10034 bp, 6 predicted proteins | sample 2041341 | NCBI WGS metagenome assembly RCMY01 (sample SAMN09708234, study PRJNA481090) | Marine sediment metagenome, whole genome shotgun sequencing project.
TCCGTTGCGTACTCCGCGAACGATCTGCAGTCCCTCGCCAACGGCCGGTTCGTCCTCGGGCTCGGCTCGCAGATCAAGCCGCACATCACGCGGCGGTTCGCGATGCCGTGGTCCTCGCCAGCAGCGCGGATGCGTGAGTTCATCGCGGCGCTGCACGCGATCTGGGCGACGTGGAACGACGGCGCCCCGCTCGACTTCCACGGCGAGTTCTACTCCCACGATCTGATGAGCCCGTTCTTCGCGCCACCGCCCAACGCGCACGGCGCGCCCAAGGTCTTCCTCGCCGCCGTCGGCCCGAAGATGACCGAGACCGCCGGCGCCGTCGCGGACGGGATCCTCTGCCACGGCTTCACGACCGGCACCTACCTGCGTGAGCAGACGCTGCCGAACCTTGCCCGCGGCGCCGAGCAGGCCGGCCGCGACGTCGCCGACGTCGACGTCTGCCTGCCGGTGTTCGTGATCACCGGGGACACCCAGGCACAGCGCGACGAGGCGGCGCAGTTCGTGCGTGGCCAGATCGCGTTCTACGGATCGACGCCGTCGTACCGGCCAGTGCTCGACGCCCACGGCTGGGGTGAGCTGCAGCCGAAGCTCCGCGAGTACACACGGGAGAACCGATGGGCCGAGATGTCGGAGCTCATCACCGACGACATCGTCGACGCGTTCGCGATCACCTGCGCCCCGACCGACGTCGGCGCCGAGATCGTGAAGCGTCACGCCGACGTCGTCGATCGCGTGAACCTCTACACGACCTACCAGTTCACCGACGACAACATCGCGAGCCTCCGCGACGCGCTCCACGCTGCGCACTGAACCCGGGCAGCGTGGCTCAGCCCTGGTGTGGGTGACCGTGTTCGGTGTCCGGCAGCAGGTTCTCCTTGATCGACCGCGGTGACGTCCACCGCAAGAGGTTCAGCTTCGAGCCGGCCTTGTCGTTCGTGCCCGAGGCCCTCGCCCCGCCGAACGGCTGCTGGCCGACGACCGCGCCGGTCGGCTTGTCGTTGACGTAGAAGTTGCCCGCCGCGTCGCGCAGCCGTCGGTGCGCGGTACCAACCGCGTCGCGGTCGGTCGCGAAGATCGCCCCGGTCAGCGCGTACGGCGAGGTCGTGTCGACGAGCCCGAGCGTGTTCTTCCACGCGTTCTCGGCGGCGTCGTCGTAGACGTGCACCGTGAGGATCGGCCCGAACAGCTCGCGCGTCATCAGATCGTGCTTCGGGTCCTCGGCCACCACGACGGTGGGGGAGACGAAGAATCCCTCGGAGTCGTCGGTGGTGCCGCCGACGAGGATGTCGGTCGACGCGTCCTCACGGGCCTGCGCGATCGCCTCGGCGTGCCGGACGAACGCCCGGCGATCAATGACGGCGCTCATGAAGTTGCCGAGGTCGCGGACGTCGCCCACCTGCAGCGATGCTGTTCGGTCAGCGACGGCATCACGCAGGCCGCCGTCCCACATCCGTTTCGGCACGTACGCGCGCGACGCGGCCGAGCACTTCTGGCCTTGGTACTCGAACGCCCCGCGGACGAGCGCGGTGGCGACCTGCTCGACCACGGCGCTGGTGTGCACGGCGACGAAGTCCTTGCCGCCGGTCTCGCCGACGATCCGCGGGTAGGTGCGATACGCCGAGATGTTCGCGCCGATCTTCCCCCAGATCCCTTGGAAGACCGTGGCGCTGCCGGTGAAGTGCAGGCCCGCGAACCACGGGTGGTCGATGCACTGGTCGACGATCGTCGCGCCGTCGCCGTGGACGAGGTTGATCACGCCTGGCGGGAGCCCCGCGGCCTCGAGGATCTGCATCGTGAAGTGCGCTGCGAACGCCTGCTTCTCCGACGGCTTCCAGACGACCGTGTTGCCCATGAGCGCGGGCGCCGTGGGGAGGTTCCCCGCGATCGCGGTGAAGTTGAAGGGTGAGACCGCGAGCACGAAGCCTTCGAGCGGACGCCAGTCCGTGCGGTTCCAGATGCCGGGCGACGACTGCGGCTGCTCTGCGTGGATGTCGCGCGCGAAGCCGACGTTGAACCGCAGGAAGTCGATGAGCTCGCAGGCTGCGTCGATCTCGGCCTGGATGACGGTCTTGGACTGGCCGAGCATCGTCGCGGCGTTGAGCGTGTCGCGCCACGGTCCGGCGAGCAGGTCCGCCGCACGCAGGAACACCGCCGCTCGCTCCGCGAAGTCCATGCGTGACCACGCCGGTCGCGCGAGCAACGCCGCCCCGATCGCGGCCTGCACCTCGCTGATCCCGCCGGCGTGGACGCGTGCGAGCAGCAGCCCGTGGTCCTGCGGGGCGCGCACCTCGAAGCGATCTCCGGTGCGGACCTCCTCGCCGTCGATCACACACGGGGCGTCGATCGGTTCCGCGGACGCCAGCTCCTCGAGCCGTGCCGTCAACGCGGCCCGCTCGGGCGAGCCCGGTGGGTAGCTGAGGACGAGCTCGTTGTGTGGCGTCGGAACCTGGAGAACCTGATCCATGCGCGGATCCTGAGTCGGGTGCGGCGTGACCGCGGACCCTACGCCGAAGCAGCCGTCAGCGCGCGACGCCGCGCTGTGAGCCGACCAGCGGAGCGCCGTTGACGCTCGCGACCGAGCAGGTGACGCCACGGTCGCCGTCTCCGTTCCAGCTGTCAGCGGTCGGGTAGAGCGCGAACACGTCGAGCTCGGACTCGGCGTAGTCGAGCCCGACGAATCGGTCGAACTCTTCGACGCAGCCACCGAACGCCTGTTCCTCGACCGTTTCCTCACCGGGGAACACGTCACCGGCGAGGTCGAACTTCGCGTAGGCCTCGAACAGGTGCTCCTCGGCGCAGTCCCGGTCGTCGACGCTGTCGATCGTGTCGCCCTCGACGGAGTCGAAGCACTGGCCGATCTCGATCGCGCCGACCGCCGTGCTGCCACGCGACAGGAAGAACCCGATCGCGGCGACCACCGCCACCGCGATCGCTGCGAAGGCGATCCCGCGGCCGTTCGATGCGGGCGGGTCGATCATCGTCGGTCCTCGTTCGGTGAGATCAGGTCGTCGCGGCACGCGCAGACGACGACCGTGGCTCTGCGCTGGTGATGGCGCACACCACGGTGCGGTCGTCGGTCCAGGATGATGCGGTCGGATGGAAGGCCACGATCTCGAGGGCCGAGGACGCGTAGGACTCGCCGACGAACCCGCGGAACTGGGGCACGCAGCCGGCCAGCGCGGAGGACTCGACCTCGTCGTCACCCGGGTAGGCAGCGTTGCCGGCGGCCGGGTAGCGGTAGACCGCGAAGGCCTCATGGGTGTGCGGCGTCGTGCAGCTGACCTCGGTCACGCGAACGACCACCGCGGCGTCCGCGTCCAGGTCGAAGCACGCACCAAGGGGGAGGTTCACGAGCTCGGTCCCGGACACGCTCCGCGCGGCGAAGAACGCGACCGCGACGGCGCCGATCACGACCACAGCCGCGACCATCGGACCGAGTCGGGAGCGTGCGGGTGGGTCGTCCACGGGAGGGCCTGGTCCAGAGCGCGAGTTGGCGCAACGGTAGCCGGGCCGGACACTTGGAGTGCCCGATCCATGTTCGTTCCCGCTGCCGAACGCTCCCCGAAGGCGACTGCACATGACCCACCTCGACCAGGCTCGCACGATCGTCACGGCGCTGCGCACCGCGATCGACGCTGCTGCCCAGCACTTCGCCGAGATCACGGAGAAGGACGGCAAGGTCAACGTCGGGAAGATGGACGCTCACCAGACCTCGCTCTATGACTTCGCGACCATCGCGTCGTCGGTGCGCGCCGCTGAGTCGCTCGCCACGTTCGGCGAGCACGGCGACCACGAGGCGAAGCTCGCGCTGGCCTGGGCGGCGGACACCCACGCCGACCTCACCGGTCGCATCGTCGGTCGCTGGGACGAGTGGGGGATCGCTGCTGACGGCGGCGGTCTGTTCGCCGAGGAGGTCGGTGCCGCCGTCTCCGCGGGCCGTGACACCGCCTTCCTCGCAGCCCTCGGAGAGACCGTCATCGCCAACGGCGGTGAGGTCTCGTCGCGGCACCTGTCCGAGGACCTCGAGATGGTCCGTGACACGTTCCGTCGCTTCGCGGAGGACAAGGTCAAGCCGGTCGCCGAGCACGTGCACCGCAACGATGCCGACATCCCCGACGACATCATCTCCGGGCTCGCCGAGATGGGCTGCTTCGCGCTCTCCATCCCCGAGGAGCACGGCGGGTTCGCGTCCGGCGGCCCGGACGACCTGCTCAACATGGTGCTCGTCACCGAGGAGCTGTCGCGCGGCTCGCTCGGCGTCGCCGGCTCGCTGATCACGCGCCCCGAGATCATCGGGACCGCGATCGAGAAGGGCGGCACCGACGAGCAGAAGGCGCGCTGGCTGCCGGAGATCGCCGCCGGCGAGAAGATGTGCGGCGTCATGGTGACCGAGCCCGACTTCGGCTCCGACGTCGCCGGCGTCAAGACCGCCGCGGTCCGTGACGGTGACGACTGGATCATCAACGGCGTCAAGACGTGGTGCACGTTCGCAGGTCGCGCCGAGTACCTGCTGATCCTCGCTCGCACGGACCCGGACCGCTCCAAGGGCCACCGCGGCCTGTCGCTGTTCGTCGTCCCGAAGCCCCGGTTCTCCGGTCATCAGTTCAGCGTCTCGCAGGCTGAGATCGGCCAGGACGGCGAGGGCAGGATGGAGGGCAAGGCGATCCCGACCCTCGGCTACCGCGGCATGCACTCGTTCGAGGTCGCGATCGAGAACTGGAAGGTCCCGCACTCCGCGCTCATCGGCGAGGACGACGGCATGGGCCGTGGCTTCTACCTCCAGATGATGGCGTTCGACAACGCCCGTCTGCAGACCGCAGCCCGCGCCCTCGGCGTCATGCAGTCCGCGATCGAGGAGTCCGCGACGTACTGCGACCAGCGCAAGATCTTCGGCACGATGCTCGGCGAGTACGAGCTGTCGCGCACCAAGGTCGCGCGGATGGCAGCGATCATCGCGGCCAACCGCGCATTCGCCCACGAGGTCGCGCGGATGATTGCCAACGGCGAAGGCCAGCTCGAGGCAAGTCAGGTCAAGCAGCTGTCCTGCCGCACCGCGGAGTGGGTCACGCGTGAGGCGCTCCAGCTCCACGGCGGCTACGGATACGCCGAGGAGTACACGGTCTCGCGGCTGTTCGTCGACGCCCGGGTGCTGTCGATCTTCGAGGGTGCGGACGAGGTCCTCGCGCTGCGCGTCATCGCCCGCTCGATCCTCTCGGACACGCTCGCCTCCTGAGCTGTACGACCCGACGACGCCCGGCGCATGAGCGCCGGGCGTCGTACGTTGCTGAGCGGTCGACGTGGGAGCAGGCTGATGAGTCCGATGCCGTTGCAGGACGCCCTGTTCCTGATGGCCGAGGCGCGCGAGAAGCCGGCGCACGTCGCCGGGCTGCACGTCTACGAGCTCCCCGACGGGGCGGGTCCGGGCTTCCTCGGCGAGATGCTCGAGCAGATGCTCACGATGACGGAGGTCAACCCGAAGCTCAGCCGACGCCCTGTACGCGGGCTCGGCGGCCTCGGGCCGTGGGAGTGGGAAGTCGATGACAACCTCGACCTCGAGTACCACGTTCGCCACTCGGCGCTGCCGTACCCGGGGCAGCCGCGCCAGCTGCTGACGCTCGTCTCGCGTCTGCACGGGACCCTGCTCGACCGCGCGCGTCCGCTGTGGGAGTCCCACCTCATCGAGGGGCTCGACGACAACCGCTTCGCGATCTACACCAAGATCCATCACGCCCTCGTGGACGGCGTGTCGGGCATGAAGCTGATGGAGCGCGCCCACGCGCTCACCCCGGACGATCTGACCCACGCCCCGCCGTGGGCGCCGCAGCCGCGGCCCCCCCGCGCAGAGCAGCCGCCGTCGGGCGGGTTCCCCAACCCGATCAACGTCGCGCGTGACGTCGTCGGTGGCGTGCTCGATGGCGCGAAGTCCGTGAGCGGCGCGTATCTCGCGACGTTGAAGACGGTGCTTCGATCCTTCCAGGAGCAAGCCGCGGTGCTGCCGTACCAGGCACCTCGCTCCGTCCTGAACGTCCCGATCTCCGGTGCCCGACGGTTCGCCGCGGACGACTGGGACCTCGGGCGGATCCACGCGGTCCGGAGCGCGCTCGGGGCGACCGTCAACGACGTCGTGATGGCGATGTGCGGCGGGGCGCTGCGCACCTACCTCACGGAGATCGGCGCGCTGCCCGACGACTCGCTCGTCGCGATGGTCCCGGTCTCGCTGCGTGCCGAGGGCGACGAGGACTCCGGCAACGCCGTCGGCGTCATCCTCTGTCGTCTCGCCACCGAAGAAGCAGACCCGGCGAAGCGGTTCGCCGCGATCCGCCAGTCGATGGAGCAGGGCAAGCTCGGCATCAAGGGGCTCGACCCGACCGCGACGATGCTCGTGTCGGCCCTCACGTTCGCGCCGCTCGGCCTCGGGCCGATGTTCAGGTTCGAGGCCTTCCGCAAGCCACCGTTCAACCTGATCATCTCGAACGTCCCGGGCCCGCGCAACGAGCTGTACCTCCGCGGGGCCCGCATGCAGGGCACCTACCCGTTGTCCATCCCGACCGACGGCCAGGCCGCCAACATCACCGTCACGACCTACACCGACCGGATCTCGTTCGGCATCACCGGCGACCGCGAGGCTCTGCCGAGCCTCCAGCGCATGCTCCACCACCTCGAGCAGGCCCTCGTCGAACTCGAAGGCGTCGCCGGGATCTGAGCCCCGGCGCAGGCTGTAGAGATGGATGGCACGTAGGGTTCGGCCTCAGACGAGGGAGTCACGATGGGTTGCCCGATGACGCGGCGGGCGCTGCTGAAGCACTCCGCCATGGTCGCGGCGACCTTCCCGGCAGGGATGGTGCTCGGGCAGGGGTGGTCGCTGGCAGCGCAGGCACAGGTCGGGATCGCCGTGCCGATGCACCTCGAGCTCGTCACGGTCACGGACACCTCCGCGATCATCACCTGGTTCACCGGCGACCCGACGCAGCCAGACGAGTTCGGACGCCCCGCCCCCGTCGCCGCCGACGGACGCGTCCTCATCGGCACCTCCCCGAACCCGCTCGACTGGGTGGAGGTCGGCGTGCACGCAGCGACGCCGTACCACGCCGTCGAGATCACGGACCTGGTCGCCGGGACGCAGTACTTCTTCCGCGCGGAGTCCGGGGGGATCCCCGCGGTCCCGACGACCTTCAGCCCGATCCAGCCGGACGTCTCCAACGCCGGGACGTTCACGACGCTGACGCCACCGCCCGGTGAGCTCGTCGCGAAGATCGTGTGGATGAACGACCTGCACGTCGGCGAGGGCATCAGCGGGATCGCCTTCAACGGGCTTCCGCCGGGCTACCCGGCGGATCCGGCCGCGCCGTACTGGCGGTTCATGGCGCGGACCTCGTTGGCCGAGGCCACCGCGCGCGGCGGGAGCCTGCTCATCGCCAACGGCGACGTCACCGCAAGCGCGCGCCCCGAGCACCTCGACGAGTGCAAACAGCTGCTCGACGCGTTCGGCCAGCTCGGCGGCGGACGCGACGCGGGCAACGGCGCGAAGCTCCTGCGGCCCGGCGACGCGCCCGCCTACGTCGTCAACCGTGGCAACCACGATCGCGCGCATCGCGGCGCGGACTTCGAGGGCCGCGGCTATCCCGAGGTCCCCGGCCAGCCCGGGCTCATCGACTCCTTCCGTGGGACGTTCGCGGACGGGTTCATCGACGAGTCCACGAACTGGGCGACCGTGATGCAGGGAGCGAGGGCCCAGTGGCGGTTCATCGGGCTGGACTCCAACGACCTCGAGTCGGGCGCGGGTCGGCTCGGCGTCGAGCAGATGGAGTTCCTCGACGCGCAGCTCGCCGAGGGCGATCCGGCCTTCGTGTGCTTCCACCACCCGGCCGGTGACCAGAACGTCGCGACGTCGGTCCCGCCGATCACCTTCGGCGTCGATCTCGCGGAGGCGCAGGCGTTCCGGCAGAAGATCGCGCAGAACGGTGACCACGTCATCGGGATCTACCAGGCTCACACGCACCGCAACAACCGAACGACCGCGTTCGAGACCGGATCGGTCCCGTTCTACGAGGGTGCGGCGACCAAGGAGTACCCGGGCGGCTACACGATCGTGAGCCTCTACGAGGGTGGATACATGACGAACTTCCACCCGACGCTCGACCCGGAGTCGCGTGCGTGGTCGGAGCGGTCACGCGGCGAGTACCTGGGCCTCTACCCGTACTACACGCTCGGGGCGTTCGCGGATCGCAACTGGGTGCACACGTTCGATGCGACCGCCTTCGGGACGCCGACGACCACGACGGAGCCCACCCCCGCCCCGGCGCCGGAGCCGTCAGCGACGACCGATCCGCCCGTCGCTGCGGGTCCGCTGCCAGCGACCGGGGCAGGAGCGGCCCTCGCCGCCGGTGCTGCCGTGGCCGCGGGTCGGATGCTGGTCCGACGTGACGACCGCTGAGCTGAGGAGTTCGAGATGGCTGTGCCGCTGACCCGACGTCGCTTCGTGCAGGCCGCCGCTGGCGCAGGCGGGCTGCTGATCGGCAGCCCGGCAGGCGTGCTCGCCCAGTCGCTCGGCGGCGGTGACGGGACCGACGCCTACGGGACCGTCCGTGCCTCACGGCTCGTCCCGGGGGAGTGGGTCGTCCACGCCGACATGCACAACCACACGCTGTTCTCCGACGGTGACGGCGACGCGGCCGAGGCGTTCGCGTCGATGCGCGACGCCGGGCTCGACGTCGCCGCGTTGACCGACCACGCAACGATCAGCCAAGGGTTGCCGGACTCCGTCTGCGGGGTGTTCGAGCCGGTGGGGCTGCACACCGACTGTCAGGGGCTCGCGGGGCTGCACGAAGGGTCCTGGCAGCAGAGCGCGGCGCTCGCGGACGGCGGCAACGTCGACGGAGCGTTCACCGCGATCCGGGGGTTCGAGTGGTCGTCGCCGACGCTGGGCCACGTGAACGTCTGGTTCTCGAACGACTGGATCGACCCGCTGCACACCGGTGGGATCGGCAGCCCCGAGGACCTCGCGCTGTTCGCAGCGCAGAACGGGCTCGCACCAGCACAGGTCGTCTACGACGCCCTCGCGCCGATCGTCGCGGCCACGCCGGCTGCTGGTGCGGGGATGCAGGGGCTGTACGCGTGGCTGAAGGCCGACCCGTCCACGCCGATCGTCGGGGGAGGTGCGGACGCGATCATGGGGTTCAACCACCCTGGCCGGGAACCGCTGCGGTTCAGCGAGTTCACCCACGATCCTGCGTTGGTGGATCGGTTCGTGAGCCTCGAGCTGTTCAACCGCCGCGACGACTACCTGTTCGAGCTGACCGACAGCGGGGCGCGGTCACCGCTGGTCGCCTGCCTCGACGCGGGATGGAAGCCGGGGCTGCTCGGCGTCACGGACGAGCACGGCACGGACTGGGGCTACCCGGACGGCAAGGGACGGGCTGGCCTGTACGTCACGGAGCTGTCCCGGGAGGGGGTGCGCGAGGCCATGGAGCAGCGGCGCTTCTTCGCGACGAACCTGAAGGGCCTGCGCCTCGACGCGACCGCGAACGGCGCGAGGATGGGGACGACCTTCGGGCACGCCACGGGGACGATCACCTTCGCGGTCGACGTGGATCGCGGGGCGTCATGGATCGGACGGCGCCTCACCATCCAGGTGCTGGCGACCGGCGCGCAGCTGCCGACGATCGTGCACAGCGAGCCCGTCACCGTGCCGGGGCCGTCCGAGCCCGTGATCTCGTTCACGATCACGCACGACGAGGCGGACGGGCGGTGGCTGGTGCTGCGCGTCGTGGACGATGAGTCGAGCGAGGCCCCGGACGGACGCGCAGCCGGGACCGGGTTCGAGGGGCTCGTGGCGGTGGCGTACGCCAGCCCCTTCCATCTCGACCCGGACATGGCCCCGCCGTCGCCCGTTCCGGAGCCGACCGGAACACCTGCGCCTCAGCCGCTCCCGAACGCCTCGGCGCCACCGTCACCGTTGCCGGCGACGGGGGGCGGGATGGTGGCGGCCGGCGCGCTCGCGGCGGTCGCGGCCATGCGGCTGCGCGGCCAGC
>RCMY010006204.1_pt1 | contig 10033 bp, 10 predicted proteins | sample 2041341 | NCBI WGS metagenome assembly RCMY01 (sample SAMN09708234, study PRJNA481090) | Marine sediment metagenome, whole genome shotgun sequencing project.
CCCCCCCCGGGGCGGCGGCTGCTCGTAGGCAGCTTGGCTGACAAGAAAACGTAAACGTAGGAGGGGGCCCGGTAGCAACGCTGCCGGGCCCTTCTCTATCTACCGGCGCCCCTGCGAGGCGCAACCGCATGGCGGCAGTCAGCAAGCTGGGCCCGCACAAGGCGCGGTCAAGACAGCGGGTACACCGCGCCGCCGTCGATTTTGATGACGGAGCCGGTGGTGAAGCTCGATGCATCGCTGGCCAGATACACCGCGGCACCGACGATCTCGTCGGGGTTGCCGGCCCGACCCAAAGGCATCGTCTTCTTCAGGTGCTCGTGTGCGGTCTCGGGCCAGTGGTCGGCGATGTCGGTGAGGAACGGGCCCGGCATGATGACGTTGACCCGAACGCTCGGCGCGTACTCCCGGGCGAACGACTTCGTGAGTGAGTGAAGCCCGGCTTTCGCTGCGCCGTAGGCGGCCTCGCCCGGGCTGGCCTGCGCGGCGGCGGTCGAGCTGATGTTGATGATCGACCCGCCGTCGCCGGCGACCATCCGCGCGCCGAACGATGCCATCAGCCGGAACGGCCCCTGCAGGTTCACCGCCATCACCTTGGCGTAGAGCTCCTCGGTGACCTCGAGCAACGATGGGTACCGGGGCGACATGCCCGCGTTGTTGACCAACACGTCGCAGCGACCGAACTCGTCGTAGACCGCCTCGGTGAGCGCGTCACATTGGTCCCAGTGGCCGACGTGGCATTGCAGTGCGAGCGCCCTTTGACCGGTGGTCTCGGCCACCTCGGCAGCGAGCGCCTCGCAACCGTCGAGTTTGCGGCTCGCGATCACCACGTCGGCTCCGAGCCGGGCGAAGGCCAACACCATCTCCTTGCCGAGCCCTCGACTCCCACCGGTCACCACGGCGACCTTGCCGGACAAGTCGGTCAGGCGCTGTTCGGGATGGCGCTGTTCGGGATGGCGCAGATCTTCGGCCACGGTACGGTCCTACTCGGCCACGACGAAGCGAGCCATTTCCCGACGAGCCGGGAAGTGATCGGCGAGCGCGTAGTGCTGCGTCGCCCGTTCGTCCCACACCCCGAACTCACCCTCCGTCCAGCGGTGACGGTACTGCCAGTCCGGCCGGGCGATGTGCGCATACAACAGGTCGAGTATCGCCGAGCTCTCTTCGGGCCGCAGACCGACGATATGGCTGGTGAACGCCGAGTTCACATTGAGGTAGCGGCGTCCACCTGAAGGATGTTGCTCCACGACGGGCCGCTCGACACCCGGGAACGCTTCCTGCGCCTTCGCGAAGACGTCGGCGCCGGCCTTGCTCGCGAACGCCTTCCCCTCACCCGCATGATGCCAAGCGGTCAAGGGAGCGAGACACTCGCGAAATGCGGGCGACAGGCCCTCATAGGCGGCGTACATGTCGGCCCACATGGTGTCGCCACCGCGATCGGGCATCTCGATACAGCGCAGGCTGCCCACCGTCGGGGCGTCGGGGTCCCAGGTGACATCGGTGTGCCAGTTGTTCTGGAACGGTGGATGGTCGGCGTCGTCAACGATGCGCGTCACCTTGGCGTCGGTCGCGCCCATGACCTTGGCCAGCGGATGCACGTACGGCGAGCCGAGGGCGGCGACGAGCTCCTGTTGACCGGCGTCATCGAGATCGGACGACTCGAACATGACGACGAGATGCTCGTCGAGCAGTTTGCCGAGCTGGGCCGAACCGACCGCCGCGGGTGGCGTACCGATAACGCGCACGCCGAAGGTGGACCCCAGCGGCACCGTGTGGAGGGAAGACATCGCGCCATTGTGCAGCGCCCTGGGCCCGATCGCCAAGAAGACCTGCGCTGGAGAGTCGGGGCTGAACGGCGCTGGGCCGACTCGTAGTCCTAAAGACCCACGCGCACAGACCGACGGAGAACCTACGCAATCGAAAGGTTTGTGCGCCATGCGCATGACACTGCGACACTTCTTCATCCTCTTTGCCCTGTTCGGGGCGATGTCCCTGGCGCCGCTCCATGCCGTCGCGGCCCAAGACGCATCGCCGGCGGTCGACCTGCGCGTGAGCATCGTATCGGGACATGGCGGCAGGTCGGTCTGCCCGGGCTCCTCGAGCCTGGAGGCGAACGACGGCGCTCCCGTCACCTGGTGCTACACGGTGACGAACATCGGATCGATCGCCGTGACCGACGCAACGGTCACCGATACCAGCGTCGACATCACCTTCATCTCGTTCGAAGAGCTCCAACCCGGTGAATCGGAGACGTTCTTCCACAACACGACAGCCAGGGCGGGTCTCACCAGCTCGGGCACGGTTACGGTGCAGTCGGCCAGCGGGACGGCTTCCGCGAGTGGCACGGCGACCATCACCGCTCCCCCGCCGCCGACCACCTCGACGACAACAGCTCCCACCACGACCGCCGCGCCAGCAACAGCTGCACCGTCAACGACGACCACCGCCGCGCCCACCACGACCGTCGCGCCGGCGACAGCCGCACCGTCAACCACCGTCCCGTCAACCACGGTCCCGATCACTACCGTCCCGTCAACGACCGATGCTGATGCCACGCTCGACCCGGCGCCAGCGGCCATCGCGTTTGCGGATGAGCCGCCCAGTTCGAACGTCTGGGCGTACCTGATCGGCGGCGGCCTCACCGCCATTGGCCTTTCGTTGATGTTCATCGGCGCCAAGCGCGACCACTTCATCTAGCCGCACGTCATCTCGCGGCACACAGCAGAGAATCTGGCTAGCTCGGTTGCTTCCACTCGTACGTCTTCGGCGGCCCGGCCATCGAGCCGCCGTCGATGATGAACTCCGAACCCGTGGAGAACGAGCTGTCGTCCGAGGCCAGAAACAGCACCAACCTTGCGACTTCGTCGGCCTCGCCGGCGCGTTGCAGGGGCAGACGACCGAACCTATTCTCTGCGTCGCGCCCATCCTTGGGCAACGGAAGCATGTCGGTGTAGATCGGCCCGGGGTGCACCGAGTTGACCCGAATGCCGTAGGCGCCGAACTCGGTCGCCGCCACCTTGCTCAGACCCCGCAGGGCCCACTTCGAGGCGCCGTAGGCGCCATGGTACGGAATGCCCTGCAGGCCCGCCGTCGACGACACGTTGATGATCGAACCACCTCCACCCGAACGCATGGGGGACAGCACCGATTGCATGCCGAGGAAGGCGCCCACCACGTTGACGTCCAACATCGCCCGCAGGTCGTCAGCGGTTTCGTGTTCGATCGGTCGCACCCAGTGGCGCGCTGCGTTGTTCACCAGCACGTCGACCGATCCCCACGACATCGCCTGTTCGATCGCCGCATCCCAATCGCCTTGTGCCGTGATGTCCATACGCAGCCCATGAGCGGAGTCACCCAACGCCTCGGCCGTCGCCAACACCTCGTCCTCGAGCACGTCGCCGAGAACAACCTTCGCCCCGTGCTCGACGAACATCGCCGCCTCGGCCGCACCTTGGCCGCGAGCGGCGCCGGTGATGATTGCTACTTTGCCATCGAGTCGCATGCGCCCGTGCTAGCAGACCGCCCGCCCGTCCAGCCACCGCAGCCCAACGCACGCCCTGCTTCCCGGGGGTGGGGGGCCGGAGAAGTCATGCAACAATCGGAGGCGATGTTTGCTCCACGAGAACCATCACGTACCGAGTTGCGTGCGATCAACGACACGCACGTGCGCTTGTGGGAGTGGGGCGACCCGGCGGCCGTCCCCGTCATCTGCATACACGGGGCATTCGACCACGGCCGCATGTGGGATGGCTTCGCTCCAGCGATAGCCGATCTGGGTTATCGCGTGGTCGCGATCGACCTGCGCGGCCATGGGGACAGTGGTCGCTTGCACAGCGGCATGAGCTTCGAGGACTCGGCCCTCGATGTTGCCGTCCTGGCGCAGCACCTGTGCAACGGAGCCGGTGGTGTCACGTACGACCGGGTTGGCCTCATCGGCCACTCGATGGGGTCCTCGGTCGCGTTCACGGCCGCCGGCGCCTTCCCTGAGCTCGTCGAGTGGATCGTCAGCCTCGACGGCCTCGGACCACCGAAGGCGGCGTTCGCGGCACCCCTGATCGACGAGGTCGCGCGCGAGGGCTTCGCACATGCGATTCGCACCTTCGGTCGCCCGCCACGGGTGTTCGCCACCAAGGCGGCGATGGCCGAGCAACGCGGCGCCATCAACACCCGATTGCCTCAGCCGTGGCTCCACCATCTGGTCGAGCACGGATCCGTTGCCGTCGATGGCGGATGGATCTGGAAATGGGACCCAGCCTTCAATACCAACATCCCCAGCGGCTTCCGGGAGTCCACGGTCTTGGCCGAATTCGAACGGGTGCAAGCTCCGACGTTGGTCCTGACCGGCGCCGCAGACGACATGTGGAGCGAGATGTCAGCTGCGGAGGTCGCCAGTCGGGTCGCCCTCATCGACGATGCACAGCACGGCGCGATCGACGACGCCGGGCACTACTTGCACCTCGAACAACCCGCCGAGGTGTTCAATGCTGTCTCCAGATTTCTGGATGGCCGTCGAAAGCAGGCCCGATGAGATTGTTGGTCTTCCCCGACTACGACGCGGACACGGCGATGTGGTTGGCCGCGTTGCGGCGACTCGACGAAACGGCCGACATCACGGTGGCCGAACACGGCGAGGGCACCGCAAGCCCGAACACGCTCGACCCCGCGTTCTCACTCGCCCGACGCCTCGTGGCTGAGCCCGACGCCCACTACGACGCCGTGGTCGGGATCGGCAGCGGCGGCTGGTCGGCCCACATCCTCGCGCTCGCCGGGCGCGCAGACCGCCTGTACGTCATCGATGGCCTGAGCGGGCCGTTCCTGGCGGCCGATGATCGGGCCGCGGCTCGATCAGCTCACCTACGCGCTCGGCTGTTCGACAACCCGACCCAGCCGCCGCGCCCACACCACGACCTCGCCGTGGCCGAAGACGCGGCCGCGGCGATGCCGGTACCCACGACGATCGTCGAAACGCCCCTGTCACCACTCGAACGACACGAGGTCGAGGCACTTGCGGCCCGGTACCAAAACGGAGCAACCGTCACCGAGGCAGCCGACCACACCCCCGCCGCCGTGGGGCGGGCACTCGGCCTCACAGAAGCGCATGATCCACACCCACCGACCAGAGGTTGAAACGATGGCGACCAAAAAGCAGGCACCAGAGCATAAGCAGTTCCCGGATATCAGTCCGACGGCATGGGAGCATCCGGCCGACCGGGCGGCGCTGAATGCACTGCGCCGAATCCCGGGCTTCGACATCGTCCTGCGCAAACTGGTCGGTCTCTTCGGCGAGAAGTCGATACGGCTGTCCTTCAAAGCCAACGCCGTGCGCGTGAGCGCCACCCAGTACCCCTGGATCCACGAGGCGCTCTTGCGGGTGTGTGAAACCCTCGACGTCGAACGGCCTCCCGAGCTGTACGTCTCCCAGACCCCACTGGTCAACGCGGGTGCCGTCGGGTTCGACGAGCCCTTCATCATCTTGAACTCCTCCACGATCGAGGTTCTCGACCGGGCGCACGTCGAGGCGGTCATCGGACATGAAGTGGGCCACATCCTCAGCGAACACGCGGTGTACCGCACGATGCTGATGCTGATCACCAACCAGGCGCTGCGTCGCTACCCGATCGCCGGGGTCGCCATCACGCCGATTCGCCTCGCGTTGCTGGAGTGGTCCCGAAAGGCCGAACTTTCGTGTGACCGCGCCGGCCTCCTCGCCGTGCAGGACCCACGTATCAGCATGGGCGCGCTCATGCGTATCGCCGGCGGCGCCCGCGGCGAAGAGCTCAACCTCGACGAGTTCATCGCACAAGCCGAGGAGTACCGCAACGACGGCGACGCCATCGACGGCATGTACAAGGTGTTGGCGGCACTCGGTACCACGCATCCCTTTGCCGTCGCTCGTGTGGCCGAGCTGCAGCAATGGGTCGAGTCAGGTGAGTACGACGCGATTCTGTCCGGCGAATACCGCACGCGGCGCGACGATGCCGAAACGGCATACCACGAAGACATCGGCGACGCCGCCGGCGGCTACAGCGCCGCAGCCCGCGGGCTCGTCGACGAGGTCGGGAGCCGGGTTGGGTCGGTGGCGAGCAAGGTCGGCGACGCCTGGAAACGCGCCGGCCAGTAGTCAGAACAGCTGCTGGGCAAAGAACTGCGGTCGGGAACGGGTCCGTTCGTTCACCCGCGCCAGCGATTCGACCGCATCGATGTCGATGTGGCAACCCTGCACGTGGAGCGGGTCGCTTCGAGGGTTTCCCGCGCGACCGTGCAACACCCGTCGCGTGTCGAACATCATCACGTCGCCGAGCCCAAATGGCAGCTCCAGGATATTCGCAGGCTCGTTGGCGATGGCACGGAGCCGCCGGTACGCGGCGTAAAAGCGCCGCGCAGCCGCCCCGGAGATTTGCGGCGCCTCCATGTGCTGATGATCCAGATGGACGGCGCGAACCACCTTCGCGCTGTCGGTTTCGAGAATGCACTGTCGCGCTCGAAGGTCGGTGTCAGCCGACGAATGACGAAACTCGACCGGCGTTTGGACCAAGCACGAAAACGCGTCCGGATCGATCGACCGAAGCTGCTCGGCGGCCGCAAAGCCGTCGACGAAGCGGGCCACGCCGCCCACCGGCGCGGGCCGGAGGCAGTGCAGGATCTGCACCGACGGCTTCGGGTCCCGATACGGAGCGTCGGTGTGCAGTGAGGGGCTCCTCGTGGTGCACCCCACGTCGGCGGCGCTCGTCGATGTACGGAGATCGAAGATCTCCCCGTCGCTGCTTTCCCGCACGAAACCGAGTGCGTGGGCCAGTTTCAGGACGGCCCGATCAACCGGTTCGAGCTGCGTGCCAACTGCGATGCCGTATCGGATGAGGTCGGTGGCGAGTTCGTGTACCCGCTGCGCCACCGGGACGACTCGAGATGCATCGACCAGCTCGTCTCGATGGAGGCCGGTCCACGTGCAGCGGATCGGGCCGGCCGGGGCCTCCAGACGTCGCACGGTGGTACCCCGAACACGGACCCGATGCGCTTCGGTCGATCGTTCGAGATCGATCACCAGACCATCGTCGACCACGACAGCGTGCACGACCTCCCAGCCGCCCAATTCCGACACGTCATGGAGATGCTGGCCCGTCTTCGGATCACGACAGGCCGAGCATCGGCACGCATCGCGAATCCACTCGGTCGCGGCATCGACGGCACACCCATCCCCGAATCGGACGACGACGCCGGCCGCGCCGACGCTCAGCGACTCGATCCTTGTCGCTAACACCATGCCGACTGCAAAGGGCAGGGAAACATCCTCCAAGCGTAGTTTTCGGCGCCACCCGCATCGGTCATGTGAACACGAAGGATTCTCCGGCGGACTCAAGCGCACGGCGAAAGTGCCGATCGATGAGGGAACGATCGAATCAGGTGACGAGAAATGGGAATCGACGACGACGCGCAGAAGCGGCTGACAACGCTCTGCGAGCTCTTGGCCGAGGAATCGGTGCGGGCGGCAACGAAGGCCCTGCCCCTCGGTGGCGTCGTTGCCGTGACCATGCGCATCTCGCTCGCCGGAACGAACGGCCCCGAGCCTGACTCGGTCATCGATCGGCGGGTCGGCGAAGACATCGTCAGTGCCAAGCTGATCCACGGCGCGACGGTGGTCGTCACCGAACACCGGCTCATCGTGCTGTCGATCACCAGCGCAGTGGGCATGCCCGAAGACGTGATGTTCACGATGCCACTCAACGCGATATCAGAAATCGACGTGGGTTCGAAGCGCTCTGGGCTCACCAAGATGCTCACCATGCGCATCCGGGCCAAGGACGACACCGAACTGAACTTCGAGATTCCCAAGTCGGCGACCAAAGACGGACAGCGCGTCATCGACGTGCTGCGCGCTGCGCAGGCCTGAACTACGGATTCGTAGCGGCGCGGTGTAACACTGCAACCGCATGACTACCGGAACAACGCCGAGGGTGCGCGACTCGTTCGACGCGCTCCAGAACCGAGATTTCCGGAAGTTCTTTTTCGCCGCCCTCGCATCCAACAGCGGGTCCTGGCTGCAGGGACTCGCCAGCCCTTGGGTGATGTTCGAGATCACCCAATCGGGGTCGTGGGTCGGCATCAGCGTGTTCTCGCTGCTGTTGCCCATGGCGCTGATGGGGCCGATCGCCGGCCCGTTGGCCGATCGGATTTCCCGACGGACCATTCTGCTGCGCGCCCAGCCACTCCTCGCGGTCGCCGCCATGGGATTCGCCGTGTTGTGGTGGACCGGCGTCACCGAACCGCTTGCGTATGTCGGTCTCAGCCTCGTCTACGGCGTGATCAATGGCTTCGCCATGCCGGCATGGCAGGCCTACGTGTCGGATCTTGTTCCCCGCGAGCTGCTGCCGAACGCGATCACCCTGAACAGCGCCCAGTTCAACGCCGCGCGCGCCATCGGCCCGAGCATCGGTGGTGTGGTCTTGGCCACCCTCGGTCCGGGGTGGTGCTTCGCCCTCAATGCGTTCTCGTTCCTGTTCGTCGTCGTGGCCTTGTTCCAGCTGCCGCCGACCCTGCCATCGGGCAACTCGACGGAGCCACCACTGCGGCAGTTCCGCTTGGGCTACGCCTACGCCCGAACGCAGCCCGGCATCATCACCAGCTACTTCGCCGCCGCACTCGTCGCGGTGTGCGGGGGCACCCTCGTACAAGTGCACCTCGTGCTGTTCGCCGAGCAGGTGTTCTCGGTGAGCGAACGGTGGTTCGGCGTCATGGTGTCGGCGTTCGGGCTCGGCGCCATCGTGATGACCCCGTGGCTCACCACGTTTGCCCCGAAGTACCGCCGGTCACAGGTGATCATCGGCGGCCTCATCGCCTACGGGGTCGGCGAGCTCATTTTGAGCTCGACGAAGGTGCTTGCCGTTGGCCTCGTGGGCGTGTTCATCGCCGGCGGGTCGCACATCACCATGGCCACCACCACCAACAGCACGCTCCAACTCCAAACCGCCGAGGCGATGCGGGGCCGCATCATGTCGATGTACCTGATCGTGCTGACCCTGGGCATGCCGATCGGCGCCATCATCGAGGGGCCGCTCGCAGAACGGTTCGGGCCGAGACCCGTCGTCACCGCCATGGGCTCGTTGATGATCGCCGGGGCGCTCTGGATCTGGTTCTCGGGTCGCGCGGCGACCTTCGACACCGAGTTCGCGGACACGAACGACGAAGATCCCCCACAAGAGCCTGACCCGATCGACCCCGTTGGGGGCAACCGCGCGAAGGCCTGGGATGGCTTTGTGGACGCACTACCCCCGCCACCCATGCCGTGGCCTCCCGGGGGCCGACTCGTGGTCGTTGCGCCCCACCCCGACGACGAGGTCCTCCCCACCGGCGCGACCCTGGCCGCCGCCTCCGATGCGGGTGTCGACATCACGGTCATCGCGGTGACCGACGGCGACGCGTCGCACCCGCACTACGACGCCTCCCAGGTCGCCGAGCTCATCGTTCGGCGGGCCAACGAATCCGCCGAAGCCTACGAGGCAGCCGGCATCGTCGCCCGCCGCATTCGTCTCGGCCTGCCCGATGGTGACGTTGCTCGACATCGCGCCGAATTGCTGGTCGAACTCACAACCCATCTCGCCGACGCCGACCTGGTGATCTGCCCGCTACCCGATGACGGGCATCCCGATCACGATGTGGTTGGCGAACTGGCCACACGCGTCGCTCGTGACAACGACATCACGGTCGTGCACATGCCGATCTGGTCATGGAACTGGAGGCAGGTCGACGACCACGATCTTCCGGCGGCGGGTTGGGCCTATTCGTTCAGCGACGACCTGCTCGCTCGGAAGACCGCCGCCCTCGCGTGCTACGAGAGTCAGGTCACCGAATTGCAGGCCGATGGCCGCCCCGGTCTGCCGCCATCGTTCCTCGAACACTTCACCAGAAACAACGAAGTGTTCTTTCACGGTTGAGCGTCAGTCGCCGATGGCGAAGGGGTCCTTGCCCATCTGGTCGCGCACCGAGACCACCGTGGGGTTCACCAACGACCGTCGCTGCCAGTTGGCGCCGTCGACAACCA
>RCMY010006205.1_pt1 | contig 10032 bp, 6 predicted proteins | sample 2041341 | NCBI WGS metagenome assembly RCMY01 (sample SAMN09708234, study PRJNA481090) | Marine sediment metagenome, whole genome shotgun sequencing project.
TGCGGCCGGGTGCGGCACTCGGATTGTCGTGGAACCTGAAGACCATGTCTCGACCGACAGTCATCGACGTGCTCGCGGCTGCTCGTTTCACCGTGATCGAGCATCCGGCCTCGTTCGAGCACGTCGTCGACCGGTCGATCACCCGTGACCTGGTCGTTGCCCGACGATGATGCCCAAGCGGGCCGACATCGCAACGCTCGGCTTCACGTATTTTGCCGTTGGGGTCACGGTGTCGGTGGCGATGGTCGATCGCGGTGTGTCGAGCGGTGTCACGATCGCGGCGGCGCTCACTGTCTTCGCGGCAACCAGCGAACTGGCCTTTCTGGCGGTGAAAGACGCCGATGGATCGATGGCGGCCGCCATCCTCAGCGGCTGGCTGGTTGCCAGCCGCTTCGGACTCCTCGCCGCCACCCTCAACCACGTGTTTGACGGCAGCACGACTGAACGCGCCGCTGCTGCCATCACCACCTTCGACCCGAGCGTGGCAGTCGCCATGCAACAGCCAACGCGGGCCGAGTCGAGGCGGGCGTACTGGCAGGTGACGGTGGTTCTGCTCGTCGGATTCTGGATCGGATCGCTCGTCGGACTGTTCCTCGGCAACATCATGGGTGACACCAACAGGTGGGGACTCGACGCCCTGTTCCCAGCCGCATTGCTGTCGATCATCGGCTCGCTGTTGCGCCGCCGGGAAGGCTTGCTGGCGGGGATCGTCGGCGCCGCTGCCTGCCTGGCACTCTTCCCTTTCGCTCCGGGGGGCCTGCCGATTCTGGCTAGCGTGCTCGGAGCGGTCGTCGGTGCCGAGTATGTGAGTCGGACGAGATGAGCTACCTCGCGGTCGCCCTGCTCGCGATCGGAACCGCAGGCCAACGGCTGGCCGGCATGTTCCTCGTCGGTCCATGGCTCACCAGGCGGCCGCTGCTGGAACGCATCGCCGATTTGATTCCTGCCGCCGTGGTCATGGCACTCGTAGCGCAACTCTCGTTCACGACCAAAGGCTCGCTCGTCATCGACGAGCGAGCCGCCGGCATCATCGTTGCCGGATTGTTGGTCTGGCGGCGAGCACCATTCATCGTGGTCGTGCTGGCCGCCGCAGCAACGACCGCTCTGCTCCGTGCGATCTAGCCAAACCGATCAGGCGGTGGCCAAAGCGTCGATGATGTCGAGTCGGGCGGCCCGGCGAGCCGGGAGGGCGGCAGCGATGATGCCGCACAATCCGCAGATGACAAGGAGTACGAGGATCCGAACGACCGGGACCGAAAGGGACGCTGCGAAGAACTCGGGTAGGGCCTCGACCACGCCCCAACCGAACACCAGCCCGACGCCGATGCCGAGCACCGCACCGAGAATGGATACTTGCGCCGACTCCCAGCGGAACATCTGCCGGGTTTGGCGCCTGGTCATGCCAACCGCTCGAAGGAGACCGACTTCACGGGTTCGTTCGAAGACCGACAGGGCGGCAGTGTTGGCGATACCGAGCAGGGCAATGATGACGGCAAGAGCAAGCAGGACATTGATCATGACCAACGTCTGATCGACCTCGCTCTCGATGCCTTCACGAAACTCGGCTCGGTTTTCGATGGTCACACCGGGGATATCGATCCCGGCGGCAGAATCGATTCCGGGGGCGAAGGTGGCAGCAGCCCACCCGATGTCGTTGGATCCGAACCGATCAGACCAGTCGTTGTCGGCGATCACCCAGTCGAGATCGAGGATCGCCTTCGACTCGAAGATGGCGCTGACCGTCAGGGTCTCGGCGCCACCGGAAGGGAAGGTCACATCGACCGTGTCGCCAACCGACAGACCTCGTTCGTCGGCGGTGGCCCGATAGACGGCCACGCTGTTAGGCGTGGCGGTGAGCGCACCATCGGTGACATCGGTGTCGAACAACGTCGCGGTCGCTGCGAGGTCGGCACCCATCACGGACTCGACTTCACCATCGACCATCATTTCGTCATACCGATAGCTGCCGACCGTGTCGAAGCTTCCGGCGGCAACGATCTGATCCATGATCTGCTGGCTGATGTCGTTGTCGGACTGGATGACGACGTCTGCCATCACCGAGTCGTCGATCAGGTTCGAGAAGCCGACCTTGATCGACTGGCCAACGACCAGGGCAGCGGTGACGAGTCCGAGCCCGACAGTGAGCGATGCTGCGGTACTTGCCGTCCGGCGTGGGTTGCGTCCGGCGTTCTGGGTCGACAGACGACCGGCGGCGCCGAGGGTCCGCAACGGAAGGCCAAGGACCGCGACGATGGGCCGTACCAGTGTCGGTGCCATCAGTGTCATTGCGGCGAAGACCGCAGCGGCACCGACACCGAGCAGGGTCACGGTGTTGCGCACCGACCCGACATCGGCGAAGAGTCCGAACGAGCCAGCACCCAAACCGGCCGCCATCACGGCGATACCGGTGGCAGACCGGCGGCGGCTCGGCTTCGCTGGTGCCTCGACCGATGCCTGCATTGCCTGCATCGGGGCGATGCTCGCCGCCTTTCGGGCCGGTCCCATGGCGGAGACGAGCGTGACGCCGATACCGAGCACGCAGGCCACCACCACGGTGCGGGTGCGCATGACCAGCGGGGCATCGGGGAGCCCAGCGCCGAGGGCATCGAACAGAGCCTGGAGGCCGACGGTGATGCCGAGGCCGGCCAAGATCCCGAGCAGCGAGGCGACGACACCGATGATGAGCGCTTCGACCATGGTCGAACGTCGAACCTGCGAGGGTGTTGCTCCGATGGCACGAAGCAAGGCGAGCTCAGAGGTCCGCTGACCAACCACGATGGCGAAGGTGTTGGCGATGATGAAGATCGAGACGAAGAGAGCAACGATGGCGAAGCCGAGCATGACGTTGTTGACCACGTTGATGCCCTGATCGAAGTCGGCGCTGGTGTCGGCAACCAATTCGGCATTGTCACGAACCTCGACGCTGTCGGGCAGCGACAAGTCGAGGCCGAGGCGGACGTGATCCATCGTTGCGGAGTCGGCGATGGTGACCACGACCGCATCGAACGATGCGGCACCAAACGAGTCGGCTCGATCAAGCATGGAGGCCAGCGTGTCGGTCGGGTACTGCATGAGCAGCGCGCCCATCGTCGGACTGTCGTCGCCGAAGGCGGTCGTACCAACGAGGGTCAATGCTCGTATTCCCGTTGGCGTCGAGATGTCGTAGACCGAGCCGACCTCGAAGCCGTGGTCTGCGGCGGCCACCTGTTCCATGGTGAACTCGTCACCGGCCGGCGCTCGGCCCTCTCGGATGGTGAACTGACTGAGCAGCGGTTCGTCGATCCACGAACTCGACAGCAGCGGTGGCCCATTGGTGGTCACGAGTTCTCCATCGCCGGTCATCGGCTGAAGACGGTCGGAGTAGATGACGCCTGCGGCGTGCTCGACGCCGTCGACACCCTCGATGGTGTTGAGTATCGAGGGATCGAGCGGGGCGGCGGAGCCGAAGTCGCTCGTCGGCCGCACCTCGAAGTCGACGTCGGCGACGATGTCGTCGGACAGGGTGGAAAAGCTCTGGCGGAAGCCGTCGGTCAGAACGAACGAGGCAACGACGAAACTGACGCCAAGCACGACGGCGAACGTCGTGAGGGCCAAACGGATCTTGAAGGCGTTGAGGTTGCGAAGTGTGAGCCGAAACATCTCAGTTCCCCATGCCCTTCATCTGATCGAGCACCAACTGGGCGGTCGGCTGTTGGATCTCGTCGACGATGCGGCCATCGGCCAGGAACACCGCTCGGTCGGCGTAGGCCGCTGCGACCGGGTCGTGGGTGACCATCACGATGGTCTGGCCCATGGTGTTGACCGCCGAGCGAAGGAACGCCAGGATCTCGGCGCCACTGCGAGAATCGAGATTGCCGGTGGGTTCGTCGGCGAAGATGATGCTGGGACGAGACACCAGGGCCCGGGCAACGGCGACACGCTGGCGTTGACCTCCTGAGAGTTCGTCGGGGCGGTGATGGAGCCGATCGGCAAGACCGACCGTCGCCACCACCTTGTCGAGCCACTCCTGGTTTGGTGTGATGCCTGCCAGGTCGAGCGGCAATGTCATGTTCTCGATGGCGGTCAGGGTCGGCAACAGGTTGAAGGCTTGGAACACGAAGCCGACCTCCGATCGGCGGACCAGGGTTCGCTGCTTCTCCGACAGACCCGCCAAGTCGATGTCGCCGATGAAGACCTGGCCCGACGTGAGGTCGTCGAGTCCGGCGAGGCACTGCATCAGGGTCGACTTGCCTGATCCCGAAGGGCCCATGACGGCGGTGAACCGCCCGGCTTCGATGTCGATGTCGACCCCGTCGAGTGCCCGCACCGAGAGGTCGCCACTCGAGTAGATCTTGGTCGCCTGACGGGCACGAGCAGCGACCGGCAGCGGGTCGAGAGGAACGGGCGGGACGGTTGGAGCGGGTGTGATGAGATCGAGGTTGGTCATGTCGCCATCGTGAGGCCTGCCAAACGATCGGACGATGGGGGCTCACCCCGAACCGACGCTGAGGGCCCCAGGGAAAACCCTGAGTACGATCCGATACCAAATGACAAGCACCGTTCTCGCTCCCCCTCCAGTAAGCCTTCTCGGCGCTTCGAGAGCAATCCTCAGTGCGATCACGATCGTGGTGGTCGGTGTCGGTCTGCTGGGGACGAGTGTCGTCGTCCGGGCCGAAAATGAAGGCTTCGCCACCACCACGATCGGGTTGCTCGGATCGGCGAACTACGCGGGCTTCCTCATTGGTGCGCTTCTCGGTCCACGACTCGTTGCCAGGGTCGGCCACATCCGGGTCTATTCGGCGCTGGCATCGATTTGCGGTGCTGCCACCCTGCTGTTCCCGGCGATCGTGCATCCGATCGTGTGGATGGCGATTCGACTCGTGCTCGGGCTGTCGATGGCAGGCATCTACGTGGTCGTCGAGAGTTGGCTCAATTCGGTGGCGACCAACGAGTCACGCGGTCGACTGCTGGCGATCTACCTCGTGCTCTCCAATCTTGCAATCGGTGCAGGCCAGGGGTTGTTCGTCCTCACCGACGCTGACGCCTACACCCCGTTCCTCCTCGCATCGGCCATCTGTTCGTTGTCGATCATCCCACTGGCACTGAGCGTCGTGCCGGCACCGATACACGACACCGCTCGGATCAGCCCCCCGATTCGAGCGGTGTTTCGCGCCGCGCCGATGGCACCGTTGACCGCAATGATGAGTGGGTTCGGGATCGGCGTGATCGTGAGTCTCGGCGCGCTGTATGCAAGCCAGACCGGCATGCCCGATGCCAGAATCGGCCTGTTCGTTGCGCTTGCCTCGATTGGCGGCGTGGTGCTCCAGGTCCCGATCGGCATCTGGTCCGACCGATATCCACGACGCCAGGTGATCTTGATCGTCAGTGTCATCGCCTCGCTGATTGCCGCCGTCGGTTCGCTTCTCGCCGACAACACGGTCGGGATCTATGCGACCATTGCTCTCTATGCGGCCCTGTCATATCCGCTGTACTCCGTGGCGAACAGCCACCTCAACGATGTCATCGAACCGGAGTTGCGAACCGCGGCGGGTGGCGTACTCATCCTGGCATTCGGTATCGGATCGGTTCTCGGTCCACTGGTCGGGTCGATGCTCATGAGATGGCAAAGCCGTGGCTTCTGGGTGGCGCTCGCCGGTTCGAACTTCGTGATCATGCCCTACCTGGTCTACCGCATCGCAACGAGACCGGCGATTCCCCAACTGGTTCGCAATGTGGCCCTCAACGTCGAGATCAGTGCAGCACCCTCGATCCTCTCCGACACCGACTCCGACACGAGGTGACCGTGACGTCGGGGCTCCTCTGGGTCACCGTCGTTGCCGGACTTTTCACCGTTCTTCTGAGTCTTTCCGGTCAGCAGCGCTCAGCCCGAGGCTCAGCGTTGACCGCGGCACTCGCGGCCACCACCTCATCGATTTGGCTGGCGGCGGCGTTCGTCAGCGAAGACTGGCGCTACGAGTACGTGGCGGATCACACCCGATCGGGCATCGGGACGTTTCCTCGGCTGGCCGGGTTGTGGGCCGGGCCCGAAGGCTCGTTGCTGCTCTGGAGCACGCTTGTTGCCTGGAGCATGGTCATTGCCCTCCACCTCACTCGGGGCACCGAGGTGTGGAGGCATGTTGCTGCGATCGGCGGCACGCTGACGGCTGGGTACGCCGGGATCGTTGCGCTGGTCGCCTCGCCGTTCGTTCTGCTCGACCTTCCGGCGGTCGATGGGCTCGGCCTCCAGCCGATTCTCGAACACCCGGCCATGGTGTGGCATCCGCCCCTGCTTTATGCCGGGCTTGTCGGGCTCCTGGTTCCGTCGCTGATCGTCGCAGCATCGGGGTGGGCCAAACAGCCGATCGACATCAGGCGTGCGTGGTGGGCGGTACCGCTCGGGCTGTTGGCCGCCGGGCTCCTCAGCGGGGCGCGATGGGCCCATGCCGAACTTGGTTGGGGTGGGTACTGGGCCTGGGATCCGATCGAGTCGGCCGGGTTGGCGGCCTGGCTTGCCGGGGTGGCCGCCCTGCATCTGCGCACGCTGTCGGGACGAGCGATGGTTGCGGTCGGGGTCTTGCCCGGCCTCGGCGCGCTCTGGGCGACCACGTTGACCAGAATCGGCATCGTCTCCTCGGTCCACGCCTTCGCCGATCGACCGGCATTGCGGGTGTCGCTGCTGATCGTGGCGGGTGTCGGCTCCGCGTTGCTGGTCGGGGCGGTGCTGGTCGGGGCGGTGCTGACGACGAACATCCGCGTTGGTGGACCGTCGCGAGCACGGGCGGGTGGTTGGGTGTTGCTGGTTGCCGCGCTGTACGTGGCGACCGGGACCTACCAGCCACTGATCGAAGCGGCGACCAGCGGTGATCGACTGGCCATCGCCGGCACCTACTTTGCCCGCATTCTGTGGCCGGTCGTCATTGTCGGTGGTGGGCTGGCGGTGCGCGCCGATCGGCGATGGTGGCCCGCGCTCGCCGGAGGGGTTGTCGGTGCTGTCGCCGTGCCGATCTCGGTTGGCCCGTTTGGGTTGGCGCTTGCCGCGACCGGTGGGGCGGTGGCCGCCTCCGCAGCATCGCTCTTTCGGAGCCGACGACCGGGAGCGGTTGCTCACATCGGCGCTGGGGTGCTGCTCATCGGTGTTGCCGGGACGCTCGGTACCTCGGTCACCGCGGTTCGCCTGGTGGTCGACGAGCCGACCGAGGTGGAGGGTCTGACCATGGTGCACCGTTCGGTCGGTCTCGACGAAGGAGCGGTCATCTCTACCGCCACCGCTCTGGTCGAGGTCGACGGCGACGAACTCACCCCGTCGCTTGTCAGCTATCACCTCCGTGGCGTCTCGACGGCCGAGGTTGCCCATCGATCGAGTGGCTTCGACGAGATCCAGGTCGTCTTGTTGAACGCCGACGCTGATCAGGCTCGCTATCGGGTCAACCGCTTTCCTCGGATTCATCTGGTCTGGATCGGTGGCGGTCTCGTCGTTGCCAGTCTGCTGTTCGGTCAGTCGCGGCGCCGCTTGCGGTCGAGTAACCGGTTGACGGTCGAACCCTTGTCGCTCTCGCCTTCCTCTGCCCGAGGAGTCGCGGGTGCAGGAGGGGAAGAGGGAGGACATATCGGTTGATCGTTGTCCACCGGCGGCCGGGATGGTTGGCGGAGAGTGGGTTCTGCCAGTTTGGGGAGGCGTTGCTTGAGTTGTGAGACGGTCGAGGCGGCCTTGTCGGCGCCGACGGCGAGGGTGCCGCGTCGCCAGGCCAGGCGGCTGGTGGCCACCGCGACGGGCCAGGCGAGAAGGGCGAAGAGCAGGAGCCACGGCGTGAGGTCGATACGACGGTTGCCTTCGAGGGTGCCTTCGGCGGCAAACAGCTGGGTGGGAGCAGGGTCGATGCGACCGCCGGTACGGTCGGCAACTCGTTCGAGTTGGGGGCGATCGGTGGGGCGGGGTGCGTACTCGGCGGGGTACGAACGGGTGGCGAGGCCAACGCCGGACCAGACCGTTTCGTCTCCGTCGCCGACGGTGGCGCCGACGGCGTAGGTCCCGGCTTCGGTGATCGGAACGGTTGCGGCGAAGGTCGACCCGTCGATTCGTTCCAGGACGACGGTGGTCGAGGCGCCGTCGGGTCCGGCGACGCTTGCGTTCGCAACCGCGTCGGCCGGCCAGTCGTCGGCGCCTTCGAGGCGCAGCTGGAGTTGGCCGTCGACGATCTTGGCCGCGATCCCTCCGCCGTCGCCGACCACCGGGAAGGTGTCCTTGATGACCGCGGCCCAGAAGTCGGGGGCGCCGGGCCAGGCCGACCATGGGGTCGACCATCGTTCGCCACCGTCGCTGGTCCATGCCGCCACCCGACCGAGACCCGCCTGCCACGAGGCAAGCAGCGGATCCTCATCGGGACCGATCCGCAGATCCACTCGGGCAGTCGGCTTCGCCGTAGTCGCGATGTAGCCCTGGAGCGTCGGTGACTCGGTGAGGGCACGCACCGTCGGGGCGGATGACGCGAGGATCGGGAGAAATTCGCCCTCGTTGACGAAATCGCGTGATGCAATCACCGCTTCCTGAACGATCAGATCGGGGATCTGGTCGAGGTTCTTGCCCGGGTAGTAGCGGCCGCCACCGGCATCGGCGATCGGTTGGAGGTCGTCGGCCGCTCCCTCGCCGGTGGCAACGACCGACACGGTGATGCCTTCGGCGTAGAGCTCGGCGGCCTGATCGGCGATGAGGGCGAGGTCACCGGGGTCGGTGAAGCCGTCGCTGAAGAAGATGATGTGTTTGAGGCTGGCGTCGGAGGATCGAAGTGCCTCGGCTGCGGTGAGAAGCCCGGTGTCGAGATACGTGGGGCCATCGGGCACGATCTGGCTCAGGCCGTCGTCGATGGTTGCCTGTGCCGGCGCGGCCTGCAGATCGATGAGCCAGCTGTCGTCGGCGTCCATCGAGAGCACCCCGACTTCGTCGGTTGCCTCGAGTGCGGCGATGGCTCGGGCAGCAGCGTTGCGGGCAATGGAGGTCTTGGAGATACCACCATCGATCCGATTCCCGCCTCCCATGCCGTTCTGGCCTTCCTCGTTGCAATGGCAGGCGCCCATCGAGCCGCTGGAGTCGATGGCGAGGACTTCGGCCACGGTTTGACGGCGAAGCGGGTCGGTGATCTCGCTGATGACCGGGAGGATCTCCTCCAGCGGTGAGTCCCGATAACCGCCGAGGGCGTAGGAATGGGTGCCACCGACCACCAGCATGCCCCGGCCCAGATCACGGACCGAAGCGCTCAGAGCGGTGAGCTGGCCATCGCTGAGGTCGCGTCGATCGACATCGACCAGCACCACCGATGCGTAGCGGGTCAGTTCATCGAGTGAGGGAACTCGGCCCGGTGTGACGACATCGTTGGCAATCCCCGCAGCATCGAGTGCGTCGACCAATGGCGCCCCGACGCCCGACCGGCCCTCGACCACCAACACTCGCTCCGCGCCAGCGACGGGAACGGCGGCGTAGCCAACGTCGTTGGCCGAAACACTGTCGCCGACGGCATCGACGGTCGCCTGATAGCGAAGGACTCCCTGATCGGCGGCGACGTCGGTGAAGCGTATGGTCGACTCGCCACTGTCCAGTTCGACGGTACGGCTCTCGACGACCTCACCGTCGCGGCTGAGGGTGACGACTGCCAGGCCTGCGGTCGGCGCGGCGATCCGGACGTCGATTGCAACCTGTTCGCCGTCACGGGCCAGCGATGGGGCGTCGATCCCGGCGATTGCGAGGTCGTTGCCGATCGCGGCGTTGATGACGACGACATCGACCGGGATCTGATCGTCGGCCAGCCGTGCGATCTCCTCGTCGACGTCGCCCGTCGTCGCACGTCCATCGCTGATCAGCACGAGTCGCCTGCGGGCGTCGTTTGGCAGTGCCGCCGTTCCAAGTCGTAGGGCGGCAGAAAGATCGGTGCCCGAGGCGTCGACGGTGACACTCACCCCGGCGAACGAAGGCTCGCCCCGCACCAGTTGCTCGAGGCGAGCGTCGCGGCCGAACACCACGATCCCGGCCAGGTCGCCCTCGGGCTGGTCCAGGAGCGCCTC
>RCMY010006206.1_pt1 | contig 10029 bp, 4 predicted proteins | sample 2041341 | NCBI WGS metagenome assembly RCMY01 (sample SAMN09708234, study PRJNA481090) | Marine sediment metagenome, whole genome shotgun sequencing project.
CGCAGCCGCGTCAGGCCGAAGGCGTCCACGTACAGCACCAGCCGCTGGACGGCCGAGGCGAGCATCACGAACGTCAGCGCGACCAACGCGCCCAGCGCCGCGCTCAGCTCCGGCTTGAGGGGCTCCATCATGGGACTGTGGTAAGGCACCTCGACAGTCAGCATACGGGCGAAGATATCTTCGCCTTGCAGGCGCCGACACAATTCAACAAGCCGCGACTCGTCACCCGCCAAGGTGACGCTGGCGGGGCTGTTGACTGCGGCGATCGAGACGTGCTCTCCCATGTCTTCAATAAGCTCCAGCGCGCGTTGCAGTGGCACGCCGATTGCCAGCATGCCTCCCTGGCCTGCCGCTGTAGCCTGGATACGGCTGCGCTGGTGGCTGACCAGCAGCGCGTCTTCTAACGACAGTGCGCCAGCCGCCCACGCCGACGCAACCTCGCCCACGGAATGGCCGACCACGGCCGCGGGGACGATGCCCTCAGCCTGTAGCGCCTCGGTGAGACCGACCTGCAGAACAAAATTTGCAGGTTGGGCGATCCGGGTAGCGGTGATGACGGAGTCCGCCTCCTGTTTGAGCATTTCAGCTAGAATGGAAAAACCTGCGATCTGCTGGAAGATCGCGTCAGCCCGCTCCACTGCCTGGCGGTAGGCCGGATTCTCCTTGTAAAGTTGCTGGCCCATGCCCCACCATTGCGGCCCCATGCCGGTGTACACGAATACCGGTCCGGGTTTGCCTTCGAAGGGGCGCACACCAGTCGCCGCCTGGGTCGATGCGCCGCTTGCGGCCACGTTGCGCAGTTGCTCGACGATATCCGCTTTGTTGTCGCCCCACACTGCCAGCCGGTGGCGCATATGGCCGCGCCGCCGAGCGGCAGAGAACAGTATGTCTTGCAAGGCTTCCTGGTTGCCGACCAGCTGCTTGGCATAACGCCCAGCGAGGTCTCGAACAGCGTTTTCGCTTTGCCCTGATAAGGGCAGCAATTTGCAGCCTTGGGTGTCGTTTGCTTCGCCTTGCGGCACCCCTTCGCCTTCCTGCAGCTCGGTGGGCAGGCTTAGTATCGCGTGCGCATTGGTGCCGCCGTAGCCGAACGAGTTAATGGCGATGCGCCGGGTTTCGTTAGCCGCCGCGAGTGGCCGGGTCGCCGTGGCGAGCTGCAGGCCATTGTCGCCGAACGGAATATTGGGGTTCGGCGTATCCAGCGTTGCCAACGGCGGGATAACGTTATGCTGGAGCATTAGCGCTGCCTTGACCACGCCTGCAATACCGGCGGCCGCCTCCAGGTGGCCGATATTACTTTTCACGGAACCGATGACACAGGGGCTGGCTCGACCTTCACCGTAAACGCTGGCAATCGCCGCTGCCTCTATCGGGTCACCGACTGGCGTGCCGGTGCCATGCGCCTCGACGTATTGCACCGTTCGCGGATCAACACCCGCCTCCTTTAGCACACGCCGCATCAATGCCTCCTGCGCGTGCTGATTGGGTACGGTAATGCCATTGGTATTGCCGTCCTGGTTAACGCCCGCCGCATCGACAATGGCGAGTACCTTGTCGCCGTCGTGCAGCGCGTCTTCGAGTGGTTTCAGAATGACTATCGCCGCGCCCTCACCCCGGCCGTAGCCGTCCGCGCTGGCATCAAAGCTCTTCGACCTGCCGTCAGGTGCCAGAAATTTACCCTTTGACATGGCGATCGAATACTCGGGTCGCAGCATCATGTTAACGCCGCCTACCATGGCGGCCTGGCAGCGGCCAGCGGCGATGTCCTGCACTGCATAGGAGAGGGCCACAAGCGACGACGAGCACGCAGTGTCAATCGAAATGCTTGGCCCGCGGAAGTCAAACGCGTAAGACAAGCGGTTAGACAGCATCGTCAGCGTGGCGCCGGCCGCGCTGTGTGTACCAATATTCGCTCGCCCGCTAGCGCCTAGCTGGTTGAGCAGGTGATCGGTAGTGAAGCCACCGACATAGACACCAACTTCCGATCCTGCCAGCGCCTGCGCGTCGAGCCCTGCATTCTCCATTGCCTCCCAGGCAACCTCCAGCAGCAAGCGCTGTTGTGGATCGAAAAATTCGACCTCTCGCGGTGCAAAGCCGAAAAATCCCGCGTCAAACTTGCGGAAGTCGTAGTTTATGAAATGGCCACGACTGACGCTGGATTTGCCCGCCACGGCATTGTCTTTGTTGTAGAAACGCCCCAGGTTCCAGCGCGTGGACGGCACCTCGGAGACAAAGTTCTTTTGCTTTGCGAGATTTTCGAAAAATGTTTGTGGTGTATCTGAGTCGCCTGGCAGGCGGCACGCGATTCCGACGAGAGCTATCCTATTGCTGTCTTTCATTGTGATTTCCTATCTGGGTGATCTTTCGAGGGAACAAATACAAAGTGGGGTTGCGTAGGGTCGACGCCGTTCGCAGCGGGGAGGGGTAGTGAAGGGTCAGGACGATTGGAATAAGCGGTCGCGGTCGCGGGTGACACATGAGCAGCCGCGCTTCTACTGTCGAAGCAACGCGAGTCTGTGTCTCGAGCTATTTTATATGCGCCACAGCTATTCACGGCGAAGCAACATCCTTGTGTCTTCATGAATTCTCCTATGACAAAATTTACTCGAGGAGGGAGCGACTCTCAGTGTGCTAGCGCACGCGGATCATGTTAAATATTACCCGTTTGCGCGGCAGCTGCTCGTGGGCCCTTGTCGGAGTACTTGCTTTCAGTGCAATACCCTGAGGTTGTCGCGCTTCTCGTGTTTGAAAATTAACTCTCTGAACCGCTCCCGCGCCCGAAAGATCACTCGGTTAAAGTGTCTATCGCTTAAGCCCAGCGCGATGCAAATCGTTTGTTTGTCTTCTTCGCACAGGTAATACCGCTGCAGCAGTTCGCGATCACGTTCCGAACGTAACTCGGCTAACAGCGCGCGTACAATTTTGGCCTGCTCGTCGCGCATGGCTGCATCGCTTTGCGTGATACCGTGATGGCAGGAGTTTTCTACGGTTGCGCAATCCGCATCGGTTTTGCGGCGCGCCTCCTTGCGAAAATGTGCGATCACGAGGTTTTTGGCAGTCGCGTGAATAAAGCCAGCCAGTTTCGAGGGGTTTTCCAGTCCGCTGACGCGCAGGCGTTCCAACACGATACGGAAGGTGTCCTGGTGCAAGTCGTCGGCCAAATCATCGTTGTTGGTTTTGCGTCGCAAAAAACTCAGCAGTCCTTTGCTATAGCGCCCAACGAAGTCCTGTTCCGCCAGTTTGTTGCCTTGTTGAATCCGGCTCGCCAGAGCGGTGGCGATCTCCGCCTCGTCGGCCGCTTGCGGGTCAACATGTTTTAGTTTTGCAGAGGCAATGTACATTATGACGTTCCATCCAATGGGTAGCGGTGACACAGCATGCTTTTTTATCGCGCTGGGATCGGTGCCTAAATCCAATCCCTTTTAGTGATTTATTTACATTTGTTTACAAAGCGCAGCACTCGTCGGTGATCGCGCGAGAAGGCTTCACGCATTAGCTGAACGATAATCCATCAATATCGTTCATTATCATCCGTCCATTGGTCGAACCCTCTTAAGCGATTGTGAATACGTCACAGCCAAGTCGTGTTATCTGATACAGCGTACTTTTTTAAATTTGGATACTGTAAGGCTCAATAGAGTAGTAGCTGCATGAGTACGCAATCATTAGCAAACGGATTTGGACAATAGAAGTAAGGAGAGCGGATATGACCCAAGGACTTTCTAGCAAAGCACTGCGGCAAGAGAATCTTGCCTATATTGGCACAGGGGCGCGAAGCCAGGAGAATCGTAGCCTGGGGTTCGTTCCGGCCTTTCATGACTGCATATCGCATAAGACGGCGATTGCGCGTTTCTCGAACGGCAAGCCGGCGCCTCTGCATATATTGGATGGCCTGCCAAAAGATTGGATCGTGCGACAGGACCGCTCTGGAAAAGTGACCGCGATCAAATCCAGCATTGTCTCTGGCTTTGCTCGTGCAGGCGTATTCTATACGCGCGAACAGGCCGCTGGTCTGGCCAGCACCGGTACAGCAGCCGCAAACGCGGAGTGCTAGTGGCCGCGTCACCCGAACACTCGGGTAATAAATCACATTTTTGCGGTTAAGTCGTTCCTAATATTCGCCGCGAAAAAGCGAAATACTGGCTCTGTTGCGCGATTTAATATTGCGCATGAGGCTTTCAGGCTTGTTATGGCAGTAACGGTGCATACTGGTCTCCAGGATAAACACACGCACGGAGCGAGGGGATATGAAATGAACGATATCGTTGCAGCCATTGACGAATCAGAAACTGAAGAGCAAGCCGATATATCCGACCAAACGTTTGAAGCCCCAGCCGGCTGCCCCATGCAGAGCCTAAAACGCTCCGGTGGAGCGGGAGGCAGCGACCCTGCCAGTGCCAGCCCCACCAAGCTGCCCATCCGCGATGAGGCGACCAGCCAACATCTGGACGGTACGGTGGAGTTAACGGTAATTGCCGACCTCAAGCCCGGTCTGATCAATGTGCGCGACACAATGACCTATGCCACTCGGCTAAGAATGCTGCTGCGCACCTTAAATGGGCTGCGTAAGGCGCGGACGGAGCGGGCTGAAGAGAGTATCTTTCCAGGCCCGATCGAACATTTGCAGACCATTCATCACGTTAGCTGGACGCTCATCGATAGCGATCAGAAAATGTTGATGTCAGTGGTATTTGACCAGGCGCTGGAGCCCTATATTCGCAAGCTCGTTGGTGATGGCGGGCCGGTACTGAACGCGATCTTATGCCACTGTAAAGGGTACGACGGTGACAAAGGCTATGTTGCCTTTACCGATTTCGTGCGCAAAAATCAGGTGGCGGTCGAAGTGCTCGCTGCGTCGGTTACCGGCCTCACGGTGGATGATAAGCGCTATCTCAAAGAATTTGAAGAACAGCAACGCGCGGAAGTGTGCCCCGATGCGCGTGATTTGGCTGGCGCGGAACTGCAAGTGAGACCACCGCTGGATACGCCGACAGAGCTGTCGCAAGAAACTAAGCTGCGCAGTGCAGAACAAGCGCTGAAAACTATTGCATATATGTATCGGCTGGATGGACTTTTTCCAGAGACGCAAACCGGATACACAGGTGCCGCAGCGGATGAGTGCGCTGCCTCTGCGGAAGATGAACAGCGTGATCGCCGCTTCCTGCACACATTAGTGAAGACGATGCTGCCGGGTTTCGAAACGCATTGGATTCCCTGCTCTCACCAGTTACGAAAACGTTTCGCCAGCGAGCTGGCTTGGTACGAAGACATTGTCTGCGCCCAGGATGAGATGGTGCAGAACAACGCGAACGCATGGGATTTCGAATCATCGTGGGCGCCCCAAGAGAAAATTCAGGGCAATATTCTTGCTGAATACAAGAACATAACCCATGGCTGTTTGCTGCTGCTGCGGTTGGGGACTCCCGAATCTGCGCGCAGTTTTTTGCAATCGCTGCAATCTCGGGTAACGACAGGAGCCACAGAAGAGGGTGACACAACCTTGAATATCGCTCTCACCTGTAACGGCCTCAAAACTCTTGGACTTAGTGATGCGGAGTTGGTCAAGTTCCCCAAAGAGTTTCGCGAAGGTATGCAGGCGCGGGCAAGTCTGCTCGGCGATGTTGGCACCAATCATCCGTCAAAATGGAACTTGCCGCAGGCCAATTGGCCACTAGACGCCGCTGAAGCCGGCGGAACTGTCGCTTTATCAACGGTGGACCTGGTTGTTCAGTTGCAGAAAGCTAACGTGGAGCCGGGTGCCGACAAGTGGAGTTGGTGTGCAGGCCACCCTCTTTATAAGGAGGTTGCGGAGCTGGCCGAACAAGTCGAGCAAACAGGCGGCCAACTGCTCTCGGTAGAACCGCTGCGGCGTAAACTTATCGATGGTAATGTGCACGAACATTTTGGTTTTCGCGACGGCTTAAGCCAGCCCAAACCCGGCGCTGCTCAATGCGACAGCAATCGAGTTGCACTGGGAGAAGTGCTATTGGGCCATGCGAATGACCACGACGATTCGGTTGCGGAGCAGCGCGACCCCCTGCTCCTTAATAGCACGTTTATGGTAGTACGCAAACTGTCACAAGATGTTGCCGCGTTTGAGGAGTTCCTCGACAGTCAGGGTGGGGAAAAAGCTCGCGAAGAGTTGGCAGCGAAAATGGTCGGCAGAAAAACCGACGGAACACCCCTCACAATGCAAGCGTCTGAAAAATACGATTTTAAGAACAACTTCGACTATAAAGATGATCCCGATGGAACGAAGTGCCCTTTCCATGCCCATATCAGACGCACCAACCCGCGTGATGGCGAAGATAAAAGCGAACCTGTACCGCGCATTATGCGCCGTGGGTTTGCTTACGGGCCACGTTATGCAGAAGAGCCAGAGGCCGACCGTGGTCTGATGTTTATGGCCTACAACGCCAATATCGCCCAACAATTTGAAGTCATTCAGCGCTGGATCAGCGGCGGCAATAGTACCGGTGTGCTGAGCGCGCATAGAGATCCCTTGTTAGGCGTTGCGGGACCTGAGCAAGAGCGAACGATGAGTATTGTTCAAGACAATAAAGTGCAGCGCTATAACCTCGGCAAAAAACCGTTTGTTAAGCTTGAGTGGGGTATGTATATGTTCGTTCCTTCTATCAACGCGCTACAAACATTGTGTGAGAGCGAGGCCAGCGCCAAGCCTTATCCACCAGCCAATGTGCAGCGCGGCGAGGAGTTGCTAAAGAAATTTTTGCTATTGGATTCAATTGAATCGCCCGCCGACGCCAAGCTGCGCTGGAAAAAATTACTGGAAGATCGCAGCGCCGGCCGCTATGCAGAAGATGCCTGGGCAGCGATTCGCGCGCAGGGAGGGGCACTACGTACCCCCTATGGTGTTTTAGTAGCGAATGAAGAATTAGTCATGGCAGCATTGCGTGATCAAGGCGAGCTGTTTTCGGTACGTGAATTTTATCCGCGCTTCGAGCAAACGACCGGTTTGGTCTACCTTGGCATAGATGCTAAACCACGCGCGATAAAGGGAGATTCGCAGGCGGGGCAGCAAGACATCAAACAGTGCCCTCACCAACCTACTGATGATTATGTTAACGCGATGCAAGCAATCCAGCCCGGCAACGTGTCTCGATATCACCACGAATCAAAGTCGATCAACCACTGGATTGCTAGCTTCTGCCCACAAAAGGCCTTTGAGCAAGCACGCGCTCGAACCGAAGCGTGGCTTGACCGGCAGCTGCTGGGAGAAGGTACGCGGCGAGGCGAGATCAAGATGAGAGAACTGGTCAGAGACGTGCTGGGACAGCTTGCTGCACAATGGTTTGGTCTGCCGGATGACGGCAGCAGAATACAAATAGGTGGCACCCCAGGCACGAAGCCGCACTGCCCGGAAGATTTTCAGATGGTGGCTAGTTATGTGTTTTATCCTAACCCCACGCCATTTGTCGAAGCCAAGGCACGTGAGCGCGGTCAGGCGATGCGGGCTGAGATTGAGGAGTACGTAACGAATGCAATAGCAGAGCAAACACTACCGGCAAACACGCTGCTGAGTAAATTGCACGCCGAGGGCGCTGCTATCAGTGACATTGTGCGCAACGTTGGAGGATCTGCAGTAGGCTTCGTTTCGCCGACCGCCGGCAGCTTGCTGGGGGCTTTGTACACCTTGATTGCCAGCGAAGACTTCTGGCGTCATCAGCAAGCCTATTTGAAGCAAAAGCTGAATCAAACGCAACAAGCGGGTGATACCTATAGTTATGCCGCTGGCGTTCTCAAATCGTCACTTATTCGCGCCATGCAAGAGCGCCCTGCGCCACCGCTGCCGCATCGTACCGCCGTGACAGAGGTCGAGCTGGGAGGTGTCACTGTTATACCCGGTGAGCGTGTGGTGTTAAGTGTGGTGTCGGCCGCATTGCAGCAGCTCGCAAAGCCGGTCGCCGATGATGAGGCGGCGACCCGATTATTGTTCGGTGGTAATTATGGCGAAGAACCTGGTCAGGCCACGGCCCACGCTTGTCCGGGACAGAGCATGGCGTTTGGCGCGATGTTGGGTATCATTAGTACGCTATTCGAACTTGATGGCACATTGCGCGCCACCGGCGGATTGACCTTGTCGCTTAATGAGTAGTTAACCGCTGCGCAAGCTCCTCGGCGCGAACGTCGTGCCAGCGCATATCCATATCTGCAAAGGCTTGTCTTGCGCTGGTCAGTAATTGGATGGCTTCATTATGTTGATCGAGAGCGGCGTAGACTTCTGCCTGGTGTAAGCGCGTTACCGCTTCCTCGTGCCGTGATCCGCGTGCCTTGGCAGATTTGAGCGCCATTTGCAGGTATTGTTCGGGTGCGGGCCAATCGCTGCCGAGGCTACGGGCAGACACCCGCGCTAGAGCGCGGCAAGCCATTGCCTCACCGGTGCTATCGTGATCGCAGGCACGGTCAAGTGCGCGCTGGCCGTACTCGAAAGCCTCCTGGTCTTCTCCGGCTGCGGCCAGCGCATCGGCAAGCCAGCCGTACGTTAAGGAAATAAACAGGCGTATTTCTCGCGCCTCCAGCCATTCCGCCGTGCTGCGCAGGCTCTCTATTCCATCCGTTGCACCGTCGAGCTTCCAGCGAGCGTAGCCACCCAGGGCGCGGGACATGGCGAACACATAGGGCGCGGAGACTCGCTCCGCTATCACCTGCGTGCGTTTGGCGTCGTCTATCACTTCCTGCCATCGACCCTGCCAGAGCAGTACGATACCGCGTACAGCCAGAGTCGAGCCTTCGATCACGTGTCCTGTTCCGCCGGCTGTGTCCAGTGCCCTCTGAATACATTTGTGTGCTTCGTCAAAATCGCCGCTGTCGCCAACCACCTGGCCCTTGCATCCCATCGCATACACTGAGCCGACCGGCAAGCTAGGGCCGCGTGAGCGTCGATCTTGTGCTTTAATCGCTCGGTTCAGGTGCAGCAGCGCCTGAGGGTAGTCAGCGGCAGCAGCGAAACTTTGGCCTAGAGTGGCAAGTAATTGAGCGACGAGCCTGCCATTTTCTAGCTCCTCGGCAATTGCCAGCGCCTGCTGGCTGTGGCTGATAGATTCCGTTTGCTCACCGAGGCCATAATGAATATAGCCCAGCCAGTAGTGGGCGTGTGCCAGCGCGTTTTGATCATCGAGTTCAAGCGCGTAGTCGGCAGTGCGCTGCAGTATTTGCAGTTGGTCCCGGGCTGGCGCATAGACGCAGGCCAGCGCCCAGCGCAGGCTTATCTCTATCCACAGCCTGCGCACCTTGACGGTTTGGCTGAGCATGGCCAGCGCATCCAATGCTGCCAGATATTGAGCGCGCGCGTTGCCTAGAAACGACGCCGCCATGGCTTTTTCACCGGCACGCCTGGCGTAGCAGAAAGCCCGCGCAAAGTCGCCGCCGCCGGCATAATGGTAGGCCAGCGTTTCAAATTGTTCCGGGCGGCGCGCCAGTGAATAGTAAGCTTTCAGCGTTTGGGCTATCTGTAGGTGTAGCTGGCGCTTATTTGGCTGACCGACTAATTCGTAAATGGCGTCACGGGTGATGCCGTGCTTAAAGCGCAGCGAGCCTTTTATTTCGCCGGCGGCCATTACGTCATTGTCAGCAAGCTGGCTGAAAATAGCATCGTGTGGTTGGTAACCGCTAATACGCTCAAGTAACCAGAAGGGTGCCACATTGCCAATCACCGCCGCCATGCGCACTAGCTGTGCCTGGTCGTCGGGCAGCAGCTGCACACGTGCCTCGATTAACCCAAACAGCCATTTCGGAATATGACCCGCGCCTTCGCTGCTGCCACCTTCAAGCGTTTCTGTAGCGGGTGATTCGCACAACTCCTCAATGAACAGTGCGTTGCCGCCCGACTGCTGCTGTATTCTGGCGATACCTGTGTCCAGGCTTTGCGGCAGCAGGGCGCGTATTTTGCGCGACGATTCAAGTTCGTTGAACGGTTCCAGCTGCACGATTTTCGCGTCGGCCATGGCCGGCACCCGAGTTTCCAGTTCGCGCGACGCCGTTATTACCAAGGTAGGTTGATTTTGCAAT
>RCMY010006208.1_pt1 | contig 10028 bp, 6 predicted proteins | sample 2041341 | NCBI WGS metagenome assembly RCMY01 (sample SAMN09708234, study PRJNA481090) | Marine sediment metagenome, whole genome shotgun sequencing project.
GGTCGCATCGGCATCGTCCACCGGTTGCTCGGAGTGGTGAAGCAGCGCAGCGACGGTGAACGAGGCAAGCCGGGCGTCTGGCGGGTCGGCTCGTGAGGTCAGCACGATCGGTACCGCTGCACCGAGCACCAGCCCGGCGAGCGTGGCACCGGCCAGATAGGCCAGATCCTTGGCCAGGATGTTTCCCGAAACCAGGTCGGGCACCAGCACGATGTCGACTGATCCAGACACCGGAGATCGCAGCCCCTTGATCGCTGCGGCCTCGGCCGAGATCGCGACATCGAAGGCGAGTGGGCCGTCGACGGACTCACTCGCCCCGATCGGCGGGAAACGGATCGATTCGATCCGGCAGGATCCCATGGCGAGCAGGAATCGGTATGCCCGCCCAAACCCTCGAAGGAGGCCATGAGTTGATCCTGCGTTGAATCCACCTCGATCTTCCGGACAACTCGACCGCGCATGGTGAACGTCGGTCGAGTCGGCCGACCTCACGAACCGGCCGGCCCCGAGAACACGAAGGAGCCGGAAAATGCAGCGAATCGTGGTCGGAGTCGACCAGTCTGAGACGGCAGGAGCAGCGCTGGCCTGGGCGGCAAGCGTTGCGTCGGCGCTTCGTCTCGACCTGATCGCTGTCAATGCCTTCCAGCCCACGTCTGCCGAGGTGGCGCCGGACGTCCTCGACCGGATGCTCGATGCACAATGCGACACCCTGGACCGATGCTGGACCACACCAGCACGTGCTTCCGGCGTGCCCATTCGCACGATCGTGCACCCTGGTTCTCCCCAACAAGTACTGCTCGCTGCCGCAGCCGACGAGTCGGCGGACCTCGTGGTGCTCGGTAGGTCCAGCCGGGGCGGCGAGCCAGGGCGCCTCCACCTCGGAAGCGTGGCCGAGTATCACGCCCACCACTCCGACCGTCCGCTCGCGGTCATACCGAGTGGGTTCGGGCTCGCTGCCCGCCGGATCATCGTCGGTGTCGACGGATCGGCAAACTCGCTTCAGTCCGCGACATGGGCGGCCAGACTGGCCGAGGCATTCGGCGCTTCGGTCACCGCCATCGCCATCGACTCCAGCTCGGGGGGCCGCGAGGCCTCTGCTTCGCTCGAGCTGCGGCGGCGGATCTCGGCCTGGTCGTCGCCATTGGCCGGGATCGGGGTGAAGATCGACATCGTCTCCGCTCCCGATACGCCCCCGGCCGACGGTCTTCTGGCCGAAGCGTCCAAACGCGACGCCGATCTTCTGGTCCTCGGGGCGCGAGGGGTAGGTCCGGCAACCGGGGTCCGACTCGGTGGAACGGCACTTCGGACGCTCCACCACGTAACGATCCCGTATGTCATGGTCCCCATCGGAACCAACCACCCCGGCACCAACGGTCGCGCCTGATTCTTCGCCACGTCGAACGACTGACCGCTCATCACGGCATCGAGACCACCTCGATCGTGTGCGCTTCCGGACCGGCCTTCGGGCTGTTCCTGATCGAGGGCCCTGCCGCCACAGGGCTCTGGAGGCACCGTCCCGATCAGTTCAGGACGCTGCCAACTTCGCTTCGGCTTCGGCCACTCGCTGGATGGTCTGGGCAACCGCATCCGGCGTCACGCTGATGGAGTCGATGCCCTCGCCGACCAAGAACGCCGCGAACTCGGGGTGATCCGATGGTCCCTGGCCACAGATGCCGATCTTTCGACCTGCCGCCTTGGCCCCGGCGATCGCCATCGAGCAGGCCCGTTCCACTGCCGGATTCTGCTCGTCGAACAACGACGCCACCGATTGGGAGTCGCGATCGACGCCGAGCACCAACTGGGTCAGGTCGTTCGAGCCGATCGAGAAACCGTCGAAGATCTCGGCGAAGGCATCGGCCTCCAGCACGTTCGAGGGAAGCTCGGCCATCACATAGATCTCGAGACCGTCGTTGCCCCGCTCGAGTCCACACTCTCGCATGACCTCGATCACCTTGCGTCCCTCGTCGGGCGTTCGGCAGAACGGCACCATCACCTTCAGGTTCGTCAGGCCGAAGTCTTCACGGACTCGTCGGACTGCCTTGACCTCGAGCTCGAACCCTTCTCGATAGTCGGGGTGGTAGTAGCGACTCGCTCCTCGCCAGCCCAACATGGGGTTCGGTTCGGAGGGTTCGAAGGCTGCGCCGCCCACCATCCCCGCATACTCGTTGGTCTTGAAGTCGCTGAAACGCAGGATCACCGGGCGCGGCCAGAAGGCAGCAGCCAGGGTGCCGACACCCAGTGCAACCTGATCGACCAGGTACTCCGACGGGTCGGACTGCTCACCGATGACCTCGTCGACGGCCCGCTTCGTCGTGGGGTCGAGCGTGTCATAGCGAGTCAACGCCAGTGGATGGACTCGGACATGGCTGGCGAAGATGAACTCCATCCGGGCCAGCCCGATGCCGGCGGTCGGCAGCCGAGCATGACGGTAAGCGGCCGACGGATCACCGACGTTGACCATGATCTGGGTGGAGGTGGTCGGCAGTTCGGACATGTCGAGTTCATCGACCTCGAACGGCACCGTTCCGGCCAGCACCTGGCCGGTGTCGCCGGTGGCGCACGAGATCGTCGCCTCGGCCCCATCGGTGAGTTGGCGTGCTGCATCGCCTGTGCCGACGATTGCAGGGATCCCGAGTTCGCGAGCGACGATCGCGGCGTGCGACGTCCGGCCGCCTCGCTCGGTGATGAGACCGGCGGCCCGCTTCAGAATCGGTTCCCAGTCCGGATCGGTCACCTCGGTGACGAGGATCTCCCCCGCTTTCAGTTCGTTCATGTCTCGGGGATCGGTGATGTAGTGGAGCTTCCCGCTCGCAATGCGCTCGCCGATGGCCATTCCGGTCAGGAGGACCTCACCAGACCCGGTCAGGCGGTAGGTCGAGGACGTCGCCTGCGTGTTTCGCTGGCTGTAGACGGTTTCGGGCCGTGCCTGGACGATGAACAGTTCACCGGTGCGGCCGTCTTTCGCCCACTCGAGGTCCATGGGGGTCGGCACACCCCTTTTTGCCGAGTAGTAGTCCTCGACGATGACCGCCCAACGAGCGAGGTCGAAAACCTCGTCGTCGGTCATGCAGAACCGGTCTCGGTCGGCCTGAGCGGTCGGATTGTTGACCACGCGGCTCGTATGGATGTCGTAGGTCATCGACAGTTCCTTCGCACCCAGCTGCCGACCGACGAGCGGGCGGAACCCTGCGGCAAGCCGGTCCTTGTGAACGAAGAAGCCGTCGGGGATGACTCGCCCCTGCACGATGTTCTCGCCGAGGCCCCAGATGCCCGTCACATACACGACCCCGTCGAACCCGGTGTCGGTGTCGAGGGTGAACATCACACCACTCGTCGCAAGGTCAGAGCGCACCATGCGCTGGATACCTGCTGACAGTGCGACATCGAGTTGATCGATCCCCATGTCTTGTCGGTAGTTGACCGCACGGGCGGTGAAGAGGCTGGCGTAGCAGCGCAACACCGAGCCGAGCACATCGGTGATGCCGTGCACCATCAGGAAGGTCTCCTGTTGTCCGGCGAACGAGGCTTCCGGCAGATCCTCGGCGGTTGCGCTCGACCGAACGGCGACATCGACCTCGGGGACTCCGGCTTCTTTGGACAGCGCGGCGTAGGCAGCCGTCACATCGGCGACGAGGTCATCGGGCAACTGGCTGCCGAGAATCAACGATCGGATGGCCTTGGTTCGCGAGGTCAGATCCTCGACGTCGCTCTTGTCCCACCCCTCGAAGATCGTTCTGATCTTGGGCTCGAGGTCGTTCGCCGCGAGGAACGACCGATAGGCGTCAGCCGTGGTGGCAAAGCCGTTCGGCACCCGAACCCCCTGCCCGGCGAGCTCTTGATACATCTCACCAAGTGAGGCGTTCTTGCCGCCGACCTGGGCAACGTCGTCGATACCCACCTCGTTGAACCATCGAATGTCACTCATCGCGGGTCTTCCTTCGCATAGGGGGAAGCCCAGATGGCGCGACGCGCCCCGGGCCGTTCCGTGGATTCAGCTGGCCGTGCACTTTGCTCTGTCCTTTCCACTGAAGTCCCAGGCATCGCTGTGATGTGATGGTGCTCGTCGGCGATCAATCCGAGCCCGGCCCATCTTCAACGCAGGATCAACTGCTCCACCTCCACCCCGATGTCGTGCCGATCTTCTCTACCGTCGGGTTTCACGAAGGATCTGGTGGCACCATCCGGGAGGGACTGCTGCCAAGTTGCATCATCGGAGGAACCAGTCATGCGAGTGCTCGACGTGATCACGACCAAACGAGACGGCCATCGCCTCAGCGACGAACAGATCGATTGGTTCATCTCGAACTACGCGTCGGGAGATTCCATTGCCGACGAGCAGGCCGCCGCGTTGGCCATGGCCATCTACCTGAATGGCATGGAGTCCGAGGAGCTGGCCCACTGGACCAGAGCCATGGCCGACTCCGGCGAACGCCTCGATCTCGGCGGGCTCGACCGGCCGACCGTCGACAAACATTCGACCGGCGGTGTCGGCGACAAGATCTCCCTGATCCTCGTACCGCTGGTCGCCGCATGCGGCGCTGCCGTCCCACAGCTCTCGGGCCGTGGCCTCGGCCACACGGGTGGCACGCTCGACAAGATGGAGTCGATTGCCGGCTGGAGTCCCGATCTCACGGTCGATCAGATGCGGGACCAGCTGAACCGGATCGGTGGCGTGATCGCCGGCGCATCGGCCGACATCGCTCCGGCCGACCGCAAGCTCTATTCGTTACGGGACGTGACCGGCACCGTGTCGTCCATCCCGCTGATCGCGAGTTCGATCATGTCGAAGAAGATCGCCGAGGGCACATCATCGCTGACGCTCGACGTGAAGACCGGAAGCGGCGCGTTCATGACCGATCGAGCCGACGCCAAGCTGCTGGCCGAAACCATGGTCGATCTGGGAACGGCGAACGGTGTCGCGACCTCGGCGTTGGTGACGGGCATGGACCACGTGCTCGGGCGCGCCGTCGGCAATGGTCTCGAGGTCGAAGAGGCACTGGACGTGCTCGCAGGAAACGGCCCTGCCGACGTGATCGAGCTCACGGTGGCACTGGCCCGAGACATGTTGGGTCTCCTCGGCATCGATGTCGACCCGGCCGCTCTGCTGGCCTCCGGCCACGCCATGGAAACCTTCGAACGCATGGTGGCGGCCCAAGGCGGCGATCTGTCTCAGGGCTTGCCGCGAGCCGCGCACCGGCTCCACGTCGTGTCGCCCGCCGATGGCTTCGTGATCGGTCTCGAGGCCAGGCGGGTCGGGGTCGCGGCGTGGATGCTCGGTGCCGGTCGGGCACACAAGGAAGACTCGGTCAGTCCGACCGCCGGCGTGCTTTCGTTGGTCACCCCCGGCGACAGGGTCGCCGAGGGACAACCCATCCTCGAGCTGCACGCCGACGACCGAGACCGCTTCGCCCAGCTCGGCGACACGCTCGAGGGGGCGATCCAACTCAGCCCGGATCCCATCGTCTCCTCACCCATCGTCCTCGACCGCGTCACCCCGACCCCGCTCCCCTAGTCGATTCGGATCAGCCCGAATGGATCAGCTCGACTGCTGACTCAGGTGACGGTCGGTGGCCGCTTGCACCGCTTTTTCGACCCGGTCGCCGAGCACCTCCCATTCGCCGCGAGCCGTCTGCTCCGCCAGCTCGAGTCGACGGACCGTGCCCTGGAACTTCGGCTTCACATGCTGGGCGATCAGCTCGTAGCTTCGCTGGACCGCGGCAGGGCGGGCCCACTCGTGGTGCATGAACAGGTAGGTCCCGAAACCGCCATTCGACTGCTTCATCAGGCGGTCGATCTGTTCGATCGCCATCTCCGGCGTGCCGATCACGCCCAGGCCTGACTCGTTCACCCAGGCAATCCGTTCTTCGAACGTCTCCCCGGCCGCTCGGAAGTGCGGAACAGCAAGGATCTTCTGGGTGTAGTGAGCCCAATCGTCGAGACCGTACTTCACGTCTTCGATCGCCTGCTCCATCGTCTCCGCGATGTGCATCGGACCGACCAGCCGCCACTTGTCGCGATCGGCAACGGTGTCGAACTCCTTGGCACGGGCCTCCATCACGTCCCAGTGGTGGGCGAGCGCATCGAAGCCGCCGGCAGCAGTGGCACCGATCGAGAGCAGGCCAACGCCGTGCTTGCCCGCGATACGAGGACCGGTCGGCGATGCAATGGCAGCAACCCCGATGTCGAAGTCGCTGTAGGCGGAGTACTGGGACCGAGCGTTGCGCAGCCGATAGCGGGGCGTCTCGACGGTGAGAGGCTCGTCGCTGCGCAGGAGATGCATCAACACGTCGGTGTCTTCTTCGAGCGCAGTCCGCTGCTCCTCGACTTCGAGCCCGATCATTCCGGCGTCTCCCGGAAGTGCTCCCGGACCCAGACCCAGCATGAATCGGCCGCGCAGGAGCATGTCGAGGAACAACGCACGGTCGGCCACCCACAGGGGGTTGTGATACGGCAGCGACAGCACACCGGTGCCGAGCTTGATGTGCCGAGTCTGCGGGGCGCAGTAGGCGATGAACGACATCGGATCCGGGATCGTCTCGGTGCCCGCCGAGTGGTGCTCACCGATCCAGGCCTCGTCGTACCCGAGTCGGTCGAGAAGCTGGATGACTTCGAGATCGCGCTGATAGGCGTAGATGGGGTCTTGACCCGCCATGGGGTGGAACGGGGCCATGAAAATGCCGAACTTCAGACCTGGCATGAGTGCATCTCCTTCACAGTGACGAATGTCATATCCGCCATCTTCGATCACTCCGCCATGGTCTGGGTGTCCGATATCGAGACACAGCGAAGAAAGACGCGATCAGTCGAGACGGTCAGGCCACCTCGATCTGGAGAGCCCGAAGTTTCCGGTAGAGCGTCGATCGGGCGAGCCCCAGCGCCGCCGCCGTTGCGACCTTGTTGCCATCGTGCTCGTTCAACGCCCGCATGATCACTTGGCGTTCGACCCGCTCGATCGCCGTCCATCGGTCGACTTCATCGAACGTCCGCAGCGCCTCTGGCAGGTGGAACAACGAGATGTCGGAGCGGCCGGCCGCGGCGAGTCCGACCGACAACACCGCCCGCAGTTCTGTCATGTTCCCCGGCCAGTCATGGTGCAGCAGGGCGTCCATGGCGTCGCGACAGACCGCAGGGCGGCGCCCCTCGCCCGCCAGGTCGGCCAGGAGGCGCACCGTCAGGTCGGGGATGTCCTCGATACGTCTGGACAACGCCGGCACCTCCACCCGGTAGGGGAATCGGCGAAGAACATCCTTCGAGCCCTCGAGATCATGGGCAGTCGCCACCAATCGAACAGCCCAGGAATCTACTGTGGCGAACAACTCGTCGAGGTCGGAGGTCGACCAACGGTCGATGTTTCTCACGAGAGCTGCACGGAACTCGGGCACGGACCTGACCGACGGACCCAGCGGTCGGCAAGCTGCGAGGCCGCTCGGGCTCGTGACCAGACACACACCACCGGCTGATTCGCTGCTCTCGATGATGGCACGAGCGACGAACGTGCATCCCGCACCCGCAGGGCCGGCAACGAGCACATGCGATCGATCGATCGCTGCAGACGCAGCAGCTTGTCTCAGCATTCGAGCCGCGGTGGATCGTCCGACGATGACGTCGGCGAGTCTGTCGTCGCGGCGCGGCGACATTCTGCGGCGCTCGGGCTCGACAACTCGACACTCGAGGAGCGCCCCGATCGGCGGGCTCGCATCGCCGATCGCCGTCGCCGACACGGCGATGCTGGTTCCATCAGCACGATCGAGCGTCCGCTTCGCCTCGACTCGGGTCGCCAAGACCTCCCGTGCCCATTTCCAGAGCAGCAGCCGATCTGACGACGTGACCAAGACATCGGCCGCAGGGTTCGCCATCACGATGCCCGTGCTCATCGCGATCACTCCGTTGGACGTTCGACGCGAGCGCGAAAGGAAGGCATCGAGCACGAGTCGCTCCCGCAACGAGCTCGACTCCAGCATTCGATGCTCGATGTCTGCCACCGCGTGCAGCAGAAGCGGCCGCAAGAAGGCATTCGCCTCGTCGATCGAACACGTGACGTTGAGAACACCTTGGGTGACGTTGGTGGTCGGCGAGACGATCGGGGCCGCGACACACACGAGCGACTGCAGGCACTCCCGGAAGTGCTCCGGCCCTCGGACCTCGAACAGTCGCTTCTCCTCGGCGGCGCAGCCGAGACCGTTGGTGCCGACACCTTCCTCGGCATATGAAAAGCCAGGAGCGACACTGACTCGGTCGAGTGTCGCGAGAAACGACCGGCATGCCCAGCGGCGGACGATATGTGCATCGCCGTTCGCGAGCAGAAACGAGGCCGAGGTGTCAGTCAGCTGCGACGCCAACCGGTCGACCACAGGGACTGCGGCATCGAGCAGCCGGCGCGGCGTCGGCACCGCGTCGTCGTACGGCACGTCGACGCTGTCGGGCTCGAGCCCCAACCGAACCGATCGATTCCACGATGTCACGATGTCCCCCCGGACATCGATCGCCACTCCCGCGCCGCCCGCAGCTGCGAGAAACCGCTCGCGCGTCTGCCTCACGGCCGCGATACCGCCATCAGCGAATTGGCTGGTCCTTCGCGAAGGTCTCACCATGTCTCCCCCGAGATGTTGACGAGACCTTACGTACGAGATGGCCATCACACCAGCCGGTCCTCGACGGGGCCGGTCCCGGTGTCCGTGCCGGCATCTTCACGACGTCGAGAAGCTCCCCGGCTCACCGATCCGAGCCGGATCGCTGGACCTGGCCGCAGGTGACTCGCTGTGCTGCCTCGGCGATCGGCAAGAAACCAGCCGAGTGCGACAGCGGGCAGCGCAATCAGATCGGTGACATCGGCGACGACCGACGAGCGACCTGACCACGGCAACCCGGCCAGCCAGCGGTAGAGGTCGGTCACCGCCGGGACGGTCTGGACCGCAGCAAACGCGACCGCAACGACGATCCCCATGACCGCAAGGGTCGTCGTCTGCTGCGGATGCCGTCGACGAATCATCCAACAGCCGGTCTCGATCATCGCTCCCAAGAGGATCGGGGCAAAAGCCAGACCCGCCACGTCACTCAGCTTGCCGGTCATGCGATTGTGGAAGTGGGCCTTCAACAGATGGTCGTTGACGACCAGCAGCACCAGGCAGCCCACGGCGAGAGGGTGCCCCAGCATCGAACCGGGCCTCATGCCGACCTCACCGATGCCGGGAGAACCTCGTCGATGCCGATGGTCATCACACCGATCTCCAGGATGGTCTCGTTGTCGGCGTCGACGTCGCAGTGTCGACCGGGGTCGATCGCTCCGAGACGCAGGTCGATTGCCGTCGTGGCCCCGGGTGTCAGGGTGAGGGAGCGACCGCCGATCTGGTCCGAGACGAAGCTGACCACCTCGGAGAACTCCCCACCGGCCAGCGCGAACTCGACCGGAGCGAAACAGTTGACGTCGGAAAGAATCGGGTCCCTGCCGTCCGAGATTCGAGCGACCAACACGGCTCGATCGGCGAACGGGTTGGTCGAGCCGTCAGGCATCTCCACGTCGATGCCGAGGTCGGTGACCTCTGACAAGAGCGTGAGCGGCGGCAGCGTCATCCACGTGATCTCCGAGACGGGGCTGCTCGCCACCGCAGTCACCGACGCGTCGCTCCCGTCGACCTCCACCGTGAGCATCGGCTGTTCGGAAACTGCCAGCGTGACGGTGAGCACGCACAGGTCGCCGTTGCACTCGGCGCTGTCGGTGGGAACGACCGTGGTGCCCGTCCCCATCGACACGATCGCACCACCGATGCCAGCGGCACCCACGATCGCATCGACGCCTGCCACACGGCTCTGATCGGAATCCGTTCGGGTGATCGACACGGTCGCCGACGTCGACTGCTCGTATCTGGCCTCCACCGTGAAGACCGCGAACGGCACACGCAGGCGGCTGAACGGTTGACGGACCGTCGGCAGGCTCACGGAGCCCGACGGCTGTCCGACCACCGCGGTGGCAACGATGTCGAGATCATCGTCGTCGCCCTCGACGGAGGTGGTCGCCTGCCACTCGACGG
>RCMY010007719.1_pt1 | contig 10026 bp, 13 predicted proteins | sample 2041341 | NCBI WGS metagenome assembly RCMY01 (sample SAMN09708234, study PRJNA481090) | Marine sediment metagenome, whole genome shotgun sequencing project.
CGTCCAGCCCTCCGGCCACCCGCGTTCATCTTCCCGGCAAACACTCCCGCCGGAGGGGTATCATCTTTGTGTCATGCGGTCTCATGACGTCTCATCGGCTTTAAAGTTCCTTTAAGGGTCAGTGGTTTACGGTGTTGCTGTATTCCGGGAAATTCCGGGCAGTGTCATTTGAGATCGTGGATAAAAAAGGAGATAGATCACTGGCAAAATCGAACGCATTCACAGTCGCACAACTCAAATCACTACCTGATGGTAAACACTGCGATGGGCAGGGTCTGTGGCTCCATAAGCGCGCGGATGGCGGCGCCCAGTGGACCTATCGCTTTCAATTGTGGGGCCGTCAACGGGCAATGGGGCTTGGGTCGTTCAAGCGGGTCAGCCTGGCCGACGCCCGCAAGAAAGCTGACTGGGTTCGCCTGCAGGTGCAGACCGATATCGATCCGGTCGAGCAGCGCCGTCTGCAGAGGCAGCAGTCCAACTCCCGGGATGCTCGTCTGGAAAGCCTCGCGCGGGAGGCGGTCGAAAAACACAAGGCGAGCTTGAAACATGGTGGCGCGGACGGACGATGAGTCAGCCCCTGCGCCTTCACCTTCTGCCCAAGCTGGGCAAAATGCCGATTGTAAAGATCGATCGGGACGACATTGCGCATGCACTGGCCCCGGATCTGGCATGAGAAACCGATCACGGCGAAGAAAGCCCTGTCCCGGCTCAGTGCGGTTTTCAAGTATGCGCGGGCCAAAGGCTTCCTTGTAAACAGGGCGGTTATCGAAGAGGCGGTCATTCTTCTGGGGGATGACAAGAAACCGGTCAAACCAAGTCTGGCCCCTCCATGGTATGAGGTGCCCGCCTTCTACGCGACCCTCTCGGATGACGATCCGACGCAACTGGCATTGCGAATGCTGATCCTGACGGGGGTGCGCGCAGATTCAGTGAACAACATGCAATTGGGACAGATCGAAGGACCGATGTGGCAAATCCCGCCTCTGCACGTGAAAGGCCGCGCCACCAATACGGCCGGGTTCGATGTGCCTCTGTCGTGGGAAGTATCCAATGTAATTGAATTGGCGAAGAAGCGGGAACAAAACGGGTACTTGCTTCCCAATTCGCGAGGTGGACCTTTGAACAAGATGGCGATGCGCAATTATCTTGTGGACAAGACTATTGCAGCGCGACCTCATGGGTTTCGGTCATCCTTGCGGACCTGACTGTCAGATCAGACCGATTGTTCTTTCGAGATCGCAGAAGCCTGCATCGGCCATGTCAGAAAGGGAGATGCCGCCATCGATACCTGCAATCGCACGGCATACGTCATGAAGCACGCGCCTTACATGAACGCTTGGGCAAAAAACCTGAACAAAACATAAACCTGAGTTCAATGATGTCCTGTTAATTATGTCTCATAAAAATAAAAAGAGGACATAAATGACAGATAAAATATCAAGACAAAAAGACGTTCAGGATATTACAGGGCTCAGCCGCTCGACAATTTACAGACACGTCAATGCCGGCACATTTCCGGCCCCGATCCAACTGACGGAACGCCTCATAGGTTGGCGCAACAGTACCATCTCGGAATGGGTAGCCGCCCGCCCGGAAGTCTGATCAAGAGCAGATCTTTAGCAGAACCCCGCCCGGCGCTCATCGTGCCGCGCGGGGTTTTGATCTTCATGCGATTTGTAGCGCCAAGTTCAGCCCGGCAGGCTTGCGTCATGTACGCTAACTCCGGTTTTTACCAGTGCCATGGCCGGTCTCCTGGCGTCCGCATCCTGCATGAGGCGTTCGATATCCCGCCCGTCTAGATCTGTGGCGCGCATCAGTCTGTCTGCCAGATTCATGACATGTGCCTTGTTGGTCGCTACAATAGAAAGAGCCTTCTTTTCGGCCTCCAGCAAATGCCGCTCGACGCAGTGCCTGACGACCTCAGGAACGCGCCACGTCTCTTCTGCGGTCGCGGCATCCCAGATGAGGCCACTCTCCCCAACGCCCCACTGCCGATCAACCGCGAAGGCAAGGCTGGTCGCCTGAGCGCGCAGCCGAAATCGACCGATAGAGTCCTGCGCTACGCGCACGCGAGTTCACCTTGGCCCAGAAAATAAACAAAGAAACCCTGGTTTCAACCGAGAACGCTGTTCGTGAACACCCTGAACGAACCGCAGCCTTCGAGTTTATGCGGACACTTGGCACGAAAATCCCGCTTCGAACAATTCGCCACCGCATGAAATGCCTTGTTGAAAATATCTGCATGTAATTTTCCGTCGTTCGGTGGAGTGTAGTACGGCGCCATGCGGCACATGCTGTTTCAACGCCGTGGAGAATGCGCCTTTGAGGCAGAAAAAATCAGAAGCTCTGCAACCACACGACCAGAGCTGCAAATCCGGTCACCAGCAAAGCATAGGCGGCGAGCAGGATCAGGGTGATCACATAGCTTGCGACGGCTTGGCCAAGCCTATCAGAAAAGACATAGTTGAAGAGCCGAAGCAGTGTCGTGCGGCCAGAACGCTTGTCCAGAACGCGCTGAATTGCTGTCGTGTAAAGCGGCAAAGCGCTGACCATCGTCGCATAGAGGTAAACGCCTGAGATATTCTCAAAGAATGCCGACCTCATCAGCGTGGGGCCGACCACGCGAAGCGCCTGCCACCTGTCGCCGCCGAAAGAGCCAAACCAATCGGCGGAGAGGACATAGATCAGACTGTGAAGCGCGACGAACACGATAATCCGGACGGGCAGGTCGACCAGCAGAATAAGTTCAGGCGCATTTATCGAGCGCTGTCCGTCGTTCATCAAGGCGTATAAAAAGAAGCTAATATAATTTACCACGAAGACCACCGGCAGACCGTTCGTTACGACCTGCCGCAGGAATCGGTTTAGGGCCATTCGATTGCCCAGAAGCATGTCGGCGAATCCGGGCCAGAGCAGGATGTAAAGCATCAGCAGCGGCAAGAGGCTGAGACAGCTGACGATCAGCGTGTTTCTGGCGAAGCGCCAGAAAGGCATTTTGATATCGAAGAAGTGGCTCATCACCGGCAGACATTGCCCGAAATAGCTGAGGAGATCGAGATGGCGTGCGCCAATTGCGTGGCTATACAAGAAATCCCCGCACGGGTGCGATGCTGCGCTTCATGGGGCATGCCTTGATGAAGAACCGAAACGGGTTTGTCATGCAAGGTGATCTGACCCAAGCCCCTCTCGGCAGAATGCTGCGCAATGCCTTGCCGGATATGGGTGGTTACGGCAAGTGCAGGGCCGCGCGGTCGACCGCGCCTTCTTCTATCTGTCGCCGAGCATGGACGCGCAACTGTTCTACGTGGCGCTGACCCGGCATCGCGATGACGTCATTCTCTACGCCTCACGCGAGGATTTCCGCAGCAAGGGTGATCTGGTCGAATTGATGGCCCGCGACCGTTTGCAGGATTCCACCGCGCTCTATCGCGACCGGGTCGATTACGCGGACGTCATACGCGGCTTTGCCGAACGGCGCGGGTTCCCGACCACGCCGGTCATCACCGATTTTGTCAAATTCCAAATCCACTATCTGTGCGAGCGGCTCGACAGGTTGGTTGCACGGTTTGATCGCTTGCAGCATCTGGCACCAGAGTGTCGGCCAATCCTTGTCCCGGAAAAGGACGGGGGCAGCGAGGATGTGATGCGCGACCGCCCGCGCAAACGGCCGCCCGAGATGTCGCTGCAACTGGACCAATCTGTCAGCCGCTTGACGCGTAGTCTGGCTTCGGAACATAGCCACGGTCGTAAGGCGCGGAGCTTTGGGCGCAGCGCGCATTACGAGTTGAACCTTGCCACATCGGCAGACGAATTGTGCGCATTCAATGCAAACCTTCGGTCGGTGTTTCCGAAGGACGCGATCCTGAACCACGGCCCGCATGAGCCAAAAGACGACACGCCGGTTCTGGGCGGGCTGTCTGACGGTTGGACGAAGTTCGCGCGGGAAAACTGGTCAGAGATCTTTGCTGCTCAAAGGGCCGAGATCCAAGAGACACTGCTGCCGCTGACGGAGCGCAGCAGGCCTTGGGATGTCGGACGGGCAGCGGCCTTCACCGAAGGGCCGGAGCGCAAGCCAACGAGAACTCAAGACAATGATCGGACACCAAATCGAGTGAGGCACACCATGTCGTCAGACAAACCATTGATCAATGCCGTCCCCGACCTGCGCCATTGAAGGATCGCGCGTTGCGTTCCCGCGCCGTAGAGGACATCTCGGCACGGCCAACCTTAGCGACAGCCAAAGACATTGCCGGACGGATCTATGTCGACCCCCATCAGGTCATCGAGCGGATGATGGCGCAGTACGCCGAGCACGGGGACGCCAGGGCGTTGGTCTCGGAGGTCGAACGTTCGCCGTCAAGTTTTGGCAGCCTACGCGGCACAACCTGCTTCCGGATCACGAACGGGGAGCGTCGCTCAGCACTCGAGCAGGCGCCGATGATGGCTCGCCAGATGGATGCACATTTTGAGGTGCTGGACAGGATTAAGGACCGTGTCGTCGAGCAGCATGAGAGCAGACGCGTCGCCATGCGCAAACCGCTCCCTGACCTGTCGCAGGAGACCGGTGTGTTTCTCGATCAATTTGCGCAGGTGCACAGGATGCCGTCAGGATGGGAGAGGGACCCGAACGCGATCTTGAAGAGGCCTTGGTCACCAAGCTGCAGGACCTCAAATACGAATATCGCCCCGATATCCGTGATCGAGCCACGCTCGACGCAAACTTCAGGGAAAAGTTGGAAGCCATTAATCGTGTCACGCTCACGGACGGAGAGTTCCACCGACCCCTCGACGAGCTTGTCACACAGGACGTGTACGAAGCTGCTCGTTCCCTCCGGAACCGCGAAGCATTTATCCGCGACGATGGCACCCCAAGGGACGGCCTGACAGCGCAGCTAATCATTGCGAAGAGCCCATCGCCGAGCATCACAAGACGCAGATGCTGGAAATGGGCGAATGGCGGGCCACCGCTGCATCAGCCGATCCGCATTGATCGGCTCTCACCTCTCGGCGCTCTATTCGCCGCTGGGCTGGAAAAACTGGGCGCAGATAGCGCGGGACTGGCTGGCGGCGCAGGGTTCGGAAGAGATGCTGCGTGCGGCGCGCAACACGCTGCTGCGCGAATCATGGGTGGAGTCGGGCGATGCGCCGGAATGGCAGCGACTGGCGGAGCGGCGCGAAGTCTTCGGCGCGCAGATCCCGGAAGGCGGTCTGTTCCTGACGGCGGGCGTCGATGTGCAGAAGGACCGGATCGAGATGGATGTCTGGGCCTGGGGCTGGGATAGGACAAGCTGTCTGGTTGACCACATCGTCATTCCGGGCGGACCCGACGACCCACCGCGCTGAATAGATTCTGACCGCGTGTAACGCGTTTTCTTAACAATGGTCATGTCGAGCGAAGTCGGCGAAGGCTGCTATAGCAAAACCCAGAGTGCGTGCGGAGACAGCCAGAATGAGTGTGTCTTTTTTATACTCCGCTACCATCAGGCCAGTCATCTGTACCATTTCTAAGACTGGTTTCGAGACTGCTCTGAAGAAGGCAGGCTTTCCGGCGGCGTAAGGCCTGACAATCGTTCACTTAGACAGCACCTGAATCATCACCAGGCCCACCACCACCCGCCGCCGCACCGCCACCATCGGTGGCTTCATTGATGATATAGCCAAGAATGCCTGCGCCCACTGCAACGCCAATTATGCAAGCCGCAGGATTTTTCTCGCAGTAAGTTTGGGAATCCATGGTCGAGATTGTCGCCGACCGGTTCACGGGAACTCCGTTTACCGTAGCAATGTTGGAACATCCCGCCAGAACTCCGGCGCAAATTGTCAGCGCAATAATTCTTCTCATAATACCCAATACTCAAATGTAAACTTTATTAGCGACGATAGAAACGCTCGCGACTAAGAGCAACCCCATCTACCGCGCGAAATAGAATTTTGTCGCTTGCGGCAAAGCATTCGTCGGCACGTGAAAGAGTGCCGCTAGCGGCCTGTCAGCGTCAGCATCTGCCGAAATCGATCACCATCATGAATCAATGCCTGATTATCTGCTTAAGGGCCGCATCTTCCCGGTCCCTAAAGCCGTGGTTTCCTACGTATACGAGCCCCAAAAAAGCATAACTGCCTTCAGTTTGAATTTTACGCAGAGACCCGTGGTGGGCGCAGAAGCGCTAGGAGCACAATGGCGAGGACTGCAAGCGCTCCCGACAATGCATACGGCACCTGGAAATTGCCGAACTTTTCGGCCAGAAAACCCGCCATTACCGGGCCGATACCCTGACCGGCAGAAAACAGCAGGGTCAGCACCGCAAACGCGTTGGCGGCCGACGACGGCCCAAAGTAGTCGCCGGACGATGCAGCGATGATGACCGGGATGCTCCAGGCGGCCAACCCAAATAATGTGACCGACAGATAAAGCATGAAGCTCGCGGTCCCAAAGCCAACCAGAATGTAGGCGATACCAAGCACCGCAAATGCCACGGCCATCCCTGCGCGGCGCCCGATACGGTCTGATATCCAGCCAAACAGCAGGCCGGAAAAAACGCTGAGCAGGCCAAACCAGGCCCACAGGTTGCCAGACGCGTTTCTGCTCATCTCGTAGCTGTCGACCATGCTGGTAACGATAAATGTAACGTAAATCATATAGGTGGCGCCGTAGATGCCGTAGATCAGCCCCAATTGAAGCAGCAGCCAGAATTTGCCGGATGGGGCGTGAGAGGCATGTTTTGTAGCGCTCTGCGCAGGCAAGCGACCAGCAGGCAATTTTCCGATGTCACGGGGATGATTGCGGAATAAGGCAAGGCTCAGACCGACGGCGACTGCGCTGATCGCCGCAAAGATCAGCCAGGCGATTTGCCATGGCACAAGGCCGAATTGCGGGGCCAACTGCGGCAGGATGAACCCACTGAGAATGATGCCAAAGCCGGAGCCCGCCATGACGATACCGGCGGCAAACCCGCGGTGGGAGGGGTAGAACCACTGCGACATGGCGCTCATTGCTGGCAGGACGACGCCCGCACTGCCGATGCCGGTCAGTGTGTAAAGCACGCACAAGATCACAAAGCTGCCGGTAAACGCCATTCCCGCCATCGAGCCTGCCAACAGGGACAGGCAGACCGCGACTGTCGCGCGCGCGCGCAATCTGGGCAAAACCAGCGGGATCAGCAGAACTCCGATCAGATACCCTGCCATGTTCGCGAAGCCAAGCAAACCGGCCTGAGAATAGCTAAGACCAAGTGTGTGGGACATCGACGGTAGCAACATTCCAAACGCAAAGCGCCCCAGCCCCAAGGCGCAGAACACCGATATGGCGCCGGCCAGAGCCACGGTCCATGCGTAGTTCAGTTTTGGTTCGGCCGGCATTATGTCTTTGTTTTCCACGGGCAGCCTATGATGTGATGCGCAACTGTTTTGGCAACTTGTCTTGAGTGAGGCGCGAGGTGACCGCCAGAGAGACTCGGGCGTTTATTGCGTTCAATGGTATTGGCCAGAACAGGGTGGATGAAGGACTTTTCGATACCGATCAAGTGTCTCGCCGCAGGTTGCGCAGGTGTAGCGGCCGGAAATACGCTCGATCACCGCCTCGTCCTGAACGTCAAGCGAGACTACGATATCGCGCTTCAGTGACTCCTCCGATAGGACTGCAGCCAGCGCCTTGGCCTGACCGACAGTGGGCGGGAAGCCTTCAAAGATGACGCCTTGCGCCACATCCGGCCGGTCCAATTGATCGCTGACGACGGCCGTCACATTATTGTCCGAAACCAGATTGTCGGCGTCCATCACCTCTTGCGCGGCCTTGCCGACAGGTGCCCCTTTTGCCGCCGCCTTACGCAGGAGATCACCAGTGGATAGCTGCAGGAGGCCAAATTTCTCAGCCAGCATCCGGGCCTGCGTACCTTTGTTGGCACCGGGTGTCCCGAGCAAGATCGAGTTGGGCATCTCTACCGTTCCTGTTTTAAATCTCTGAATCCTTCGGCGTCTTCACTCTATGATAGAGTGCACTGCCGTCCTGACCAGATGACTGCATGTTGCCACGTCGGCTATTAGCCGCCCGGCGCTGAGATCGCGCAGTTTTTTCAGCCTCGCGGCTTCTCTCGCGGACCTAATCGAGGACGGGCAGATGATTAAATGGTCGCGGGTATCTTTCAATCGGTCACGCTCGCAACGGAATTTGCCGAGCGGCGCGAAGCGCTTCAAATGAACGCTGTTTCAAGCATGGAGGTGCATGGCATACATGGATTGACGCATGTAAAGGCGTCGCAGTCGTAAAGGGATGGCATGGGGCATTCGGCCATGTCTGTGTGCTTGGTGACCACTTCTCGGTCCGTTATTGGTCAGGCAATCGTCCCAAGCACACAGTTTTTGGCAGTAGCGCCTCTAGCTTTTTTGTTCGGCGCGCAGTTCTACCCGGCGAATTTTGCCCGAGATGGTTTTAGGCAGTTCCTTCACAAAAGTGATCTCGCGCGGGTATTTGTAGGGCGCGGTATACTTCTTGCAGAAGTTCTGGATATCCTTCGCCAATTCATCCGACGGCTCCTGACCCTTGACCAGAATGATGTAGGCCGAAACGATCTGGCCGCGCGTCTCGTCGGGTTTGCCGATCACGGCGCTTTCGGCCACGGCGGGATGTTCGAGAAGCGTACTTTCTACTTCGAACGGGCTGATGCGATACCCGCCAGACCCGATCAGATCGTCGGCACGGCCGATGAACCAAAAATACCCGTCGCTGTCACGCCTGGCAGTGTCGCCGGTGTAGTACCAGCCGTTGCGGAAATCCTTCCGGTTCGGCTCCCCTCCGGTGTAATAGCCGTCAAACAGGCCCGGAGGCATCCCGTTTTTGAGATTAACGGCGATATTGCCAATCTCGTCATCGGGCATCCGGTTGCCTTCATCGTCCACAATCTCCACGTCATAGCCCGGCACTGGCTGACCCATTGATCCGACCTTGACGGGCTGATCGGGAAAGTTGCCGACGATGTTGATCGTCTCGCTCTGGCCATAGCCGTCCGCGACGGTCGTCCCGGTCGCCTTGCGCCAGAAGTTGATTACCTCGGGGTTGAGCGGCTCACCCGCGCCCATGGACCGGCGCAGCGAGCTGAGATTATAGCCCGACATATCCGTCTGCGCGAACATCCGGTAGGCGGTTGGCGGGCCACAGAACGTGGTGACGCCCAATTTCTCAACCAGCTTGAGGTGCTGATCGACGTCAAAGCCGGGAGGATCGTAGAGAACAACGGTCACCCCCATCAGGAACTGCGGAAACACCATGCCCCATGCCGCCTTGGCCCAGCCGGTATCGGTCAGCGTCCAATGGATATCGTCCGGCTGGAAATCCATCCAGAAGAGGCCGGTCGAAGCGTGGGCAAGCCCGTATTCGAATGAGCGCGGCACCATTTTGGGCATCCCAGTCGTGCCGGAAGTGAAAAAGCCCAGCATCATGTCGTCGCAATGTGTTTTGGGTCGATCCTCGGGGGCGATCTCGCCTGGCTGGTCCTTGCACAGCTCTTCGGTTGAAACCCAGCCTTCGCGTGGGCCGCCGATGACAATAAGAAACTCCAGCGTCGGGCACTGATCGCGCACGGCTTCGACTTTTTCGCAATGCTCGGGCGTGACGATGATCGCGCGTGCCTTGACGCTGTTCACGCGGTATTCGATGTCGTGGCCGGTCAGCAGGTTAGTGCCGGGGATCGACACGACGCCCAGCTTCATGCACCCGAACAAGGCGTCATACCATTGAGGGATGCGGCCTGCGATCAGGCAGGCGAAATCGCCCTGCTTCAGCCCCAGTGTCCGCAGCCCGTTGGCCATCTGTGAAGAGGTGCGCGCCAGATCCGAATACTTGATCTCGCGGACGTTTTCGCCGGTTCTGTCCACGGCCAGAACCGCCGTCTTGTCGGCCTCGCGTCCACGGCGATCAATCACATCATAGGCAAAGTTGAAATCGTCCGGGCAGTGGAATTTGTAGGCCTCGCGCGCCTCTTTGTATGTTCTGGGAACATTCATGAATTCGTACATGTCTCACTCCTTTGTTGG
>RCMY010006212.1_pt1 | contig 10025 bp, 8 predicted proteins | sample 2041341 | NCBI WGS metagenome assembly RCMY01 (sample SAMN09708234, study PRJNA481090) | Marine sediment metagenome, whole genome shotgun sequencing project.
GGGACGAGCGGGGGATGGTCTTCGGCGAGGACGTCGGGATCAACGGCGGCGTCTTCCGGGCAACCGAAGGACTTCTCGATTCCTTTGGGGGCAAGCGAGTGGTTGACACGCCCCTGGCCGAAGGAGTGATAGCGGGAACCGCGGTCGGTCTCGCAGCGGCCGGCATGGTACCGGTCGCTGAAATTCAGTTCCTCGGCTTCTCCTATCAGGCCTACCACCAGATCGCCGGCCAGATCGCTCGACTGCGCTATCGGACTCGTAGCCGTTTCGAGGTTCCCATCACTATTCGCTCGCCGTTTGGCGGTGGGGTCCGTACCCCGGAGCTCCACTCCGATTCCCTTGAGGCACAGTACGCGAACGTGCCGGGCCTCAAGATCGTGATGCCTGCCAGCGCAGCCGATGCCAAGGGCCTCCTTGCTACTGCTATCCGCGATCCCAACCCAGTGCTGTTCCTTGAACCACTGCGGGGCTATCGCATGATCAAAGGCGACGTTCCGCTGGGCGAGCACCTGGTCCCTTTCGGCCAGGCTCGAACAATCGGCGACGGAACCGACGTCGTCATCATCGCCTGGAGCTTCATGGTCGAACTCGCTCGCCGTGCGGTGGCCCGGTTGGCCGAGCAGGGTATCGAGGCGAAAGTCTTGGATCTTCGAACGCTGGTGCCCCTCGACGTAGAGGCAATCGTCGAGGCGGTGGAATCCTGCGGTCGGGTGGTCGTTGTCCAAGAGGCGCCAGAGACCAGCGGCTTCTCCTCCGAGGTAATCGCCACGATCAACGACGAGGCCTTCTACTCGTTAGAGGCTCCCGTCGCCCGAGTCTCGGGCTACGACGCTCCCTATCCGGTGGGAATGCTCGAGGACTACTATGTTCCTGACGTCGATCGGATTACCGCAGCAGCGCTCCGCGTCGTCGGGGCCGTGGCCTGATGAGGGGGTGGCGAAGTGAATGAGTTCAAACTTCCCGATGTTGGCGAGGGGCTGGAGTCGGCGGAGATCGTCGAATGGTTGATCGCCGAGGGCGACACCGTCCAACGGGACCAGCCTTTGGTCGAGATCCTCACCGACAAGAGCCAGACACAGCTCCCTTCGCCCCGGGCGGGGATTGTCACTCGTCTTGGTTTCGCCGAGGGTGACATCGCGGAGGTCGGTCAGGTATTGCTCGAGTTCTCCGACGCCGGCGCCCCGTCTACCCCCAGCCCGCAGAATCCGTCCACAGGGGATCGCCCCGATGCCAGCACCACAACCGCTCCTCCGGTTGAGTCGCGTAGGAGCGGCGCCCGCCCCAAAGCCGCGCCCGTGGTGCGCCGCCGCGCACTAGAATCTGGGCTTGATTTGGCGTCGGTCACCGGCACAGGGCCGGGGGGCCGAATCACCAACGCCGACCTGGACGAGGTGCTGAGGGCGGGCACCACCGTCTCCAGCGGGGCTACGTCGACATCGCCTTCGGAAGTATCCAGAACCACAAATCGTCCGGGCGCACAAGCTCGCTCGGAGGGGCTAGGAGCGATCGAGGCAGGGGTGCATCCCCTGCGGGGAATCCGTCGGGTGACCTCGGAGGCTATGACTCGCAGCTGGCAGATCCCGCACATCCACACCCAAGACGAAGCCGACGCGACTGAGCTCCTAATTGCCCGCAAATGGCTCAAGCGGAGCGGGGAACCCGGCGCCGACGCTCTCACCCTCCTGGCGCTGTTCGTGATGGCCGTCACCCAAGCGCTGCGTGAATTCCCCATCGTGAATTCGTCGATCGATCCCGATGCTGGCGAGATTACGGTTCACCCGAATGTCAATATCGGATTTGCTGTCGCCGCTGATCACGGTCTGTCCGTTCCGGTGATTGCAGATGCAGATCAGCGATCACTCCTCAACCTGGCCAGCGAGATTCAACGCCTCACGTCAGCCGTCCGCACGAGGTCAGTCTCTACGTCGGAACTCCGGGGCGGCACGGCCACCATTTCCAACTACGGCTCGCTGGGCGGCCGTTTCGCCAGCCCGATCATCCGGTCCCCTGAAGTAATCATCGTCGGCTTCGGTGCGGTGAAGGCCCGACCGTTCGTCGTCGATGGAGTCCTCACCGCCCGACCTACTCTTCCGGTTTGCATCGGCGCCGACCATCGCTTGCTCGATGGCGATGTCGTCACCGCCTTTGCCGAGTTCATCATTGGTCGCCTTAGCGATCCTGTGCAACTTCTGGACCACCGGTGAGAAAGCGGATGGGTTAGTGGTCGTCGGCGAGCTGTCCGACCGAACCGACGTGGCCGTCATCGGTGGTGGCCCCGGGGGCTACGCCGCTGCCCTGCGGTTAGCCAGTCACGGTAAGGCGGTCATCCTGATCGAGCGCGACGCGATCGGCGGCGTCTGCCTCAACGTCGGCTGCATCCCGTCAAAGACGCTGATCCACCAGGCCGAGGTCGCTTGGCTGCCACAAACCGAATCCGAGACCGGGCTTTCGGTCTCGGTCGATTTGGATCCAGTCGCCATGCTCGCCCATCGACGCCAGGTTGTGGCCGGACTCACCAACGGCGTGCGGGAACTGCTGAGAGCGGCAGGTGTTGGGGTCTGGTCCGGCGAAGCACGGTTCGCCCGGGCCGACCGGCTCTCGGTGCAATCTGCGGGAGGCGTGAAGCATCTGGAGTTCGACAACTGCATTATTGCCACCGGCTCCCGCCCCATCGAACTGACCGCGCTGCAATCCGCAGGCGGTATTCCGGTTCTCTCCTCCTCCGGTGCGTTGGAACTGGACGCCGTCCCCGCAGAACTGGTAGTGGTAGGCGGCGGCTACATCGGCGTCGAGTTGGGAACTGCATGGGCGAAGCTTGGATCGAAGGTGACCATCGTTGAGATGGGCCCACAAATCCTCCCGGCCATGGATCAGCGGCTGGCCCGGGCGGTAACCCGTCGCCTGGGCGAGATCGGTGTGTCGATACGAACCAATTCGGTCGCAGAGGCTACGACCGCCGGTTCAGTCCGGGTGCGAACCGGTGACAGTGTCATCGACCTACCGGCAACCTGCGCAATCATTGCCGTCGGGCGTCGACCGAATTCCGATCAGCTCAACTTGGACCATGTGGGCGTCAGCCTCTCCCCCAGCGGGCACATCATTGTCGCCCCCAACCGCCTGGCGGCCGGGAGGATATACGCCATTGGCGATGTCACAGACGGACCGGCGCTGGCTCACAAAGCCACCGCCGAGGCAGAGGTCGCTGCCGACGCGATCGCCGGTAAACCGGCGGCCTTCGATCCAGCCGTGATTCCTGAGGTGGTGTTCTCTGATCCGGAGGTCGCGTCAGTTGGGGCCACGACCGGCGATCACACGTTTCGTTTCCCCTTCACCGCCAGTGCCCGGGCCCAAACCCTTGGTGACCGCTCCGGGTTTGTGCAACTTGTGGCCGACGCCGACCACACAATCATTGGCGCACAGATGGCAGGTAAGGGAGTGAGCGAACTAATCGGTGAGATGGCTCTCGCCATCGAGATGGCGGCCACCGTCACCGATGTCGCCGCGACGATCCACCCCCATCCCACGATGAGCGAGGCGCTCGGCGAGGCCGCCCTCGGGCTGGCTGGCCGTCCGCTGCACATCCGGTGACGGCTGGCCCACGTCAGTCGGTCGGAATAAAGATGTTGGCGTACAGCTGCCACGCTAGGACGCTTTTGGCCACGAAGCTGAGAATGATGTAGGTCCGCTCCCCCACCAGATAGTCCTTCCACTTGCCGATCTCGGCGTACTGGAGCCACTGATTTACTGCGAACGTGTTGAAGAAGAAGAAGAGGCTGAAGATAATCCCGTAGACAAAGGTCGGTGCGCCCCCCTCGCCCGTAAGGAGGTAGGCGCCGAGGGCAAGCCAGGGGCCGACTCCAGCGATGCAACCGAACCAGAACGGCGTCCACCAAACCTTCTCGCCCCGACGATTGACCATTTCCATGATCCAGCCGAACAGGATCATCGAGATATTCGCAAACGCAATGCCGATCATCGCCGCCAAGTCAGTGATCGTTGTGACTGCGCCGATGATGAGAATCATCAGCGTGGAGGACAGTGCGTACTCCACCCAGCGGAAGCGGTTGCGGCCGTGCCGAAGCTCATCGCCATACTTTCCGAAGCCGACGGTGGCAATCAGAAGGTGGAAGAAGGCCGAAAGGAAAAGGAAGGCAGCGGTCAGCGGCGCCAAGGCGACGTCTGTAAGTGCGGAAAGAGTGCCTTCGCTGATGGGAGTCCCGGGCGGCCCGTTGAGGTTGAAGGTGGTGATCGGCAGGCTGAAATCGTTAGCCAGGATGACCATCACCACGCCGGAGACGAGGTGGAGCAGCCCCGCACCAATATTCAGCTTGCGGAGCTTGCTGAGCTGATCATCCGACACATCCACTGATGGAGAATCATCGTGAGCAACCGGGCTGGAAATTGTGGCAGGCGCGCCGTTCGAATTCATCGCTAAAACCTACCCCGCCCAGCCGAGTCCAAACCCTGCGAGACTAAGCGTGATGATCCAACGCTCCTCCCCCACGGGCTCGGTTCCTCCGGACCCCATCGGGATTGCCGTCGCCGAGTTCGTCGGCGACCTGCTCTCCCTCGCCACCATCCAGCTCCGCTATCGCCCTATCGGTTGGGAGCCTTCGCCAGGTGAGGACCCGGCTCCAGTCGGTTCCGAGAGTAATCCGGTTGCGAGTGAAAGCCGACAGATCCTTGACGGTTGGGTCACAACCCTGATCGTGGACTTCGAAGATCGGATCCCCAGCTCGGTTGCGGCAGCACAGTCGGAGCTGGGCCAGACCCTGGAATCGCTTCCGGCCGCAGCCCTGGTCGCTGCCGACCGCTTCCAGTCAATCAACGGGCCCACGTCGGAGTCGCTCTCGCCTTCCCTGCGGCGCGCGCTTCGGGACACCGTTGTGGTGGAGTTCCTCGCTCAGCATCCGATCTGGCGGGGTTCCGGATGCGATCCCCGCACGCTCATCGCCGAAACGCTCGAGTACCTGATCGAACTGAGCGGTAGCAGAGTCGAGGCACAGGATCTCACCCACGGAGTCGTCCTCACGGACGCGCTGGATGACGATCCGCGCATCACGGTCCGTTATCCCAGCGGGCTTCGAAATGTTAAACGAAGTCCACTGCTTTTCGACGGGCAGCGATCGGTCCTTGTAGTGGACCAGGCCGGTAGAGCCCGTACCGAACTGCAGCGCCATCACCTCGGCCGTCTCCTACCCGAACCCGGCAGTGTCCCGGTGGAGGCCACTCGCTTTGTCGATAGCGGTTCGCTTGTGGCGGTAGCAACCCAGCAGCTGGGGGGCATCGGGCTCTTCCTCCGACAGGACCGCAGTATCTGGACCTTTGTGGACGGCCGGCCGCTGGTCATTCGACGGGGTGAACGCTGGAAGGCCTTCCCCATCTGGCTCACCCAGGGCCTCCAGGAAGCAGTCGGCGCCGGCGGAGCGGTAGATCTGGTCGTGCAGGCTGCGCTGATCGTTTCGGCCCAGGACAAGGGCGCCATCTTCGGGATCATGGGCTCACTGGATGGCCTCGATTCCACCGTCGCTAGCAAGGATCGCTACGACCTGCGCAACGAGACCGACCCTAATGCGATGAATGCCGAGACCCGTCTCCACCATCTGATCGACGCCGCGGAACCAGATGCGGAGACGCTAGCGCGATTGGCCACGCTGGATGGCGCCACCTTGGTTGATCGCCAGGGAGAACTAATCGCCTACGGTGCCATCCTGACAAGCAAGGACTCCCAGCACGAGGGCGCTCGTACTGCCGCCGCCAAGACGCTCTCTCTAATGGCACTTGCGGTATTGAAGGTAAGCCAGGATGGGGAGATCACCGTGTTCAGGGAAGGCCGCGTGATTGCGACCCTCCTTTAGGCCGCATTGTGGTTGGCTGCCTTTGTCCAAAATTGATACCGCCTCGTAGACGCCTGTAGATTCCCAAGGGTGACCACACGCGTAGGGATCTTCGGGACAAGCTGGTGGGCGGACACCATGTACCTCCCGCCACTCGCGCTGCACCCCGACGCGGAGGTAGTCGCAGTCTGCGGACGCAAGGCCTCGACCGCAGAGGCGTTCGCCGCTACCTGGGGCATCGGACAGTGGTTCACTGACCCGGACACAATGCTGGCTGAGGCGGAGCTAGACGCTGTGATCATCGCGACCGCCAATGACAGCCACCACCCCCTTGCCACTCGGGCCCTCGAACACGGCCTCCACGTCCTTTGCGAGAAACCGCTGGCACTCAATGCCGAACAGGGCGCAACGATGGTGGAGGCGGCAGAGTTTTCAGGGGCAATCACGATGGTTCCCTTTACCTATCACTACATGCCGGTCAACCGTTGGGTGCACAAATTGATCCAAGACGGCTACGTCGGCCGGCCGCTGCACGCCAATATCCGGTACTATGCAAGCTTCGGGTTCGAGCCGGATTACTCGTGGCGTTTCGATCGCGAAATTGCCGGGGCCGGAATCATCGGCGACCTCGGCTCCCACTGGATCCACCTCTCCCGCTGGCTGATGGGCGAAGTCGAAACATCCATTTCGGCGGTCTCCTCTACGTTCACCGATCGGCCCAACCGCCCCGACGGATCAAACTACGAACGCCTCGAGGACAGCGCGGTGATGACTGTCCGCTACGAATCCGGTGCATACGCAGTCCTCCAGACCAGCGCCACATGCTGGGAGGGCACCCCGTTCGGCCAAACCCACCACCTCGAGGTTCACGGCACAGAGGGAACGATCTATGCCACCTGCGATTGGGACACCGTCCAAGAAGTTCGAGGGCTGAAGAGGGGCGACGGCGGCGGAGCGAAACTACTGCCGATCCCGGCCACTATCTGGAAGGGCGTCCGTCGCGACACTGTCCATAACACCTACAGGGACGTGTTCCGCACGACCGACGTGATGACCCGGGAGTGGATCAACGCCATACGCGACGGGCACAAGGTGAAGCCAGATTTCGCCGAGGGTCAGGCGGTCCAACGGGTGATCGACGCGGCCGAATACAGCGCCTCCCAGGGCGGGTGTCCTGTCGGCCTGTAGGCAAGGCCGACCATCCTCGCTCAATCGGTCAGACCGCTCGCAAACTCATGTTCCCTTAGCTCGGCTATCGAAGACCATTCCAATGAGCGAGCATGGGTGGCCTCCAGGATGACGGACGGCGCACTGCCTGCTTCCTTCGCCTCGGCCCAACGGCTGGCACACAGGCACCACGAATCGCCAGCCCTGAGCCCGGCGAATCCGTACTCGGGTCGAGGCGTGCTCAGGTCGTTGCCCCGACTTTTGGAGAATTCGAGAAACTCGTCCGTCATCACCGCACACACGGTGTGGACGCCGGAGTCGTCCGCCCCCGTCTCACACTTGCCGTTGCGATAGAAGCCGGTGACCGGGTCCATACCGCATGCGATGAGATCTTCACCAAGAACATTTTTCGCCATGCACCATCATGCCACCTGTCCCCCCAAAGCAATAACCACAAGCAGAGCGATACCCGCCGGAGGCGACAAGCGGAGCAGGCTCACTACTCCGCCAGCAACGCCCCATACCACCGCTGGATCTGCTCGGTGACCGGGCCGCGGCCTGTGGGCGGATTCTGACCCTCCATGGCGGAGCGCACCCCGCCCATGACGCGCCCATCTACCTCGTTCACCGGCGAAACGCCGGCGAAGGTCCCGGTCACAAACGCTTCGCTGGCCGCATAGACGTCGGTCAAGGAGAAGTTCCTTTGGCGGACGATGAGCCCGTTCTCTTCGCACAGCCTTATGACGTTGGAGCGGGTGATGCCCGGCATGCAGTAGTCCCCCGTGGAAGTCCAGACTTCTGCTTCACTGCCGGGCCCACCAGGCCGGACGACGATGAAGAAGTGCGTGGAGTTGCACGTAGCTACGAATCCCTGGGGGTCAAGCATGAGTCCCTCGTCCGCTCCAGCCTTGGCGGCCTGAATGCAGGCCGTAATGCAGTTGAGCTTCGAATGGCTGTTCCATTTGGGATCTTGTACGTCGGGACGGCCTCGTCGGGTGGAAACTGTGTAGAGCGACATCCCCTCCACAGCGGTTTCGGGCCGGGGAGTCTTGTACTCGGGCAGGATCACCACGGTTGGGGCACTGATGATAAATCGGGGATCCTGATAGGGGGTCGACTTGAGGCCGCGGGTAACCATTAACCGAATGTGCACATCGGTCGTCATCGCGTTGGCAGCGAGCGTCTGCTCAATCGCCTGGACCATTTCAGCGGCGGTCATGCCGATTTCCATGTCGATCGATGCTGCGCCCTCGAAGAGGCGTTGCATGTGCTGGTCGATGAAGGCCAGCTTTCCGCCGTGCACCCGAATCCCTTCCCAGACGCCATCGCCCAACATGAAGCCCGAATCCAGGATGCTGACCGTGGCCTCGGAGCGATGTTTCAATTCGCCACTCATCCACACCTGGACGTCCGCATTCCGTGGGTCTGGTTGGTAATCGTGGGTTCCATGCGCCATGCAAGAAGTATCGCCGACCGGAACCAAAACCCCTATGCCGAAGTCGGACCAGAAGGTCGGATCTGGCTCCGTGGCTCTGAGCTAGGGAGTCATCTCGTCACTGGGTCGGGGGCCAGCATCGTCCAAGTCAGACGTGGAGACCCTCATCACCGGAGTGAGCGTCATGGTTCCATCGGTCAGGATCTGACAGGAAAGCCGAGCGATGCCAGTCAGTTCACGGGCCTCCAGCCTTTCCGCTTCCGCCTCCCGAACCGTCTCCGGCTCGCCTTCGGTGAAGGTCACCCGACAGGTGGTGCAGGAGGCGTTGCCGCCGCAGCGGTGGAGGACGTCGACGCCGTTGTCCTCCAGCGCCAACACCAACCGAATCCCGTCTTCGACTTGGAAGCTCTGTTCACCAACATTTATCTGTGCCATAGACACGTGAGTATCATCGACTTCCATGACCGCATCACAATCCCGTGGCCAAGAATCCGGGAAGGACGAGGCGTACAAGCGGTGGAAGGCCGATTTTGACGCCTCGCCGAAACGTGACGCCGCATTTGAAACGATGAGCGGGGTGCCGGTGGAGCCGGTCTACGGCGACGGTCCCTACCCCGGCCAGTATCCCTACACCCGAGGTATTCATCCCGGGATGTATCGGGGTCGCTTGTGGACGATGCGGATGTTTGCGGGGTTCGGGACAGCCGAGGACACCAACGCCCGATTCAAGGAGATCCTCCGCAACGGTGGCGGCGGCCTCTCCACGGCTTTCGACATGCCGACGCTGATGGGTTATGACTCCGACAGCGAATGGGCGGAGGGCGAAGTGGGCCGGGCCGGCGTCGCCGTGGACACCCTGGCTGATATGGAAGACCTCTTCGCCGACATCGACCTCGCCAAGGTCTCCACGTCGATGACGATCAACGGCCCCGCCAACATCCAGTTGGCTAAGTACATCGCCACGGCCGAAAAGAACGGAATCGACAAGGCGTCGCTCAGCGGCACCATCCAGAACGACATCCTGAAGGAATACCAGGCACAAAAGGAGTACATCTATCCACCTCGGCCCAGCATGCGGATTGTGACGGACATGATGCGCTACACCACGGCCGAAATGCCCAAGTGGCATCCGGTCAGCATCAGCGGCTACCACATCCGCGAAGCCGGCAGCACTGCGGCCCAGGAGCTGGCCTTCACCTTGGCCAACGGGTTCGCCTACGTCGAAGCAGCTGTCGCCGCCGGCCTCGACATAGACGAGTTCGCTAAGCGCCTCAGCTTCTTCTTCAACAGCCACAGCGACTTCTTCGAAGAGCTGGGTAAATTCCGCGCCGCTCGCCGGCTCTGGGCACGCTGGATGCGTGAGCACTACGGCGCCAAGCAGGAGAAGTCCTGGCAATGCCGATTCCACACCCAGACCGCCGGCGTCAGCCTGACCGCCCAGCAACCGGAGATCAACATTGCGCGTGTGGCTATCCAGGCATTCGCCGCTGCGGCGGGCGGAACGCAAAGCCTTCACACCGATTCCTACGATGAGGCGTTAGCCCTCCCGACCGAAGATGCGGCCCGGATTGCTTTGCGGACTCAGC
>RCMY010006213.1_pt1 | contig 10024 bp, 11 predicted proteins | sample 2041341 | NCBI WGS metagenome assembly RCMY01 (sample SAMN09708234, study PRJNA481090) | Marine sediment metagenome, whole genome shotgun sequencing project.
TCGTTCATACCCGTTCCGACAGCAAAATCCTCAGAATTCTGTGTGCATCCATGCAGCATGACGACTATGCCTTTCACACCGTCGATCGCGGTCGATGGCACGTAGGTTCGGTAGGCTCGGCTTCCTGCGGTACTTGAAAACTGGTCCTGACGAAACTCTGCCCCATCGGGAATGACGACACTTTGACCAGGGGCATTGCCAAACATCGGTTTGAATCCAGCCAACGGACTTCCCATCGCTGGCATCGCTGGCATGGATGGCATGGATGGCATGGATGGCATGGATGGCTGCACGCCACCGATTTGATCGTCGCCCGAAGGGGGAACCAACCCGTGTTGGGCAAGGGTACGCTGTACGAGATCGTTGGCAGCCGTAATGCGTGCTTGGTGTGAGCCGTCGGTTGTCGGGCGCAATGAGTCGGCGTTGAAGTTGTACATTTTTCAGTCCTTGTTTATTCAGAGTGGCGCATCGTTGTCCGATGCGATAGTTAATTTGTCCGGTGTCCGCGCTGGTCAGTGAAGCCCCTCAGAAGGTAGATACGACGCAACTGAGATCACTTGTAATTTTTCCGCTGTCCGACACCCTGCCGCACAGCAATTTCACATCACTATTTCGCAATAATACATCCACATGGATGGTATATAGATGTTTAATTGTTGTTTGCAAGACAGGCTTTTGCATAAACCGTGTTTTTTTTCCGACCAGGAGCAACAGCGCGTGAAACCTTGTTTCACATTAAGCGGTGAAAGGTGGATGTGGCAGCCGAAGATGCTGCTGCGATCACTCCGTTTGAAGTGATGTAGCGCTCTTGTTTCTTCAGGCCGGAATTACATGATCCCGTTCAATAGTCCGCGCCATCATCTGACTCAGCAGAGTCGTGTTTGGCCGAAGGCTGTTGGCAACGTGGGACCAAGGTAGGCGGTAAGTGGGAGCTGTTTAAGGGCGGCGAATTGCTCATGCTCTCCAGGTCAATGTGCATGCGCCGTTGTGGATAGGGTATTTCGATCCTGGCGTTTCGACATGCCTGATTGATCAAGATGCGCAGTTGGCTGGAGACGATGTGATAGCGCTCGGCATCGCTCACGAACATGCGAAGCTCAAAAAGCAACGCACTCTCGACAAAATCCGCGAACAATGCGTATGGCTCCGGCGTTGTCAGAACCTCTTTGTGTTCCGAGGCACAATTGAGTAGCAGGTCCTGAACCTGGTCAATATCCGACCCGTAAGCGACACCGATGCTGATGATTACGCGTACAGTTCTGTCTGTATGGGTCCAATTGACTAAAGAATGCAACACCAGGTCACCGTTAGGGATAATGATTGATGCATTGTCGAACGTTTCGATTTCAGTGGATACGCTCATGATGTTCCGAACAATACCCTCATGTCCTCCAACTTCAATCCAGTCACCCACCCGGATAGGACGCTGGAGACTGCAGTATCAGACCCGACATGAAATTGCTGACCACACCCTGTAGACTTAATCCGATGCCGACCGACAAGGCGCCGAACACAAGCGCAAGATTCTGTAGCCCTACTCCCAGAGTCACGATTGCAAGAATGGCTGCGAGTGCCAAACCGACATAGCCAATACCCACGTAGACCGAATGGCGCAGTCCAGAGTCCATGCGGGTTTCGGGCAGGACACGATCGTAGACGATGCGCCGTAAAAGGCGCGTTGCAACGAACACAACGGAAAAAACCAACACGGCGAGTAGAAATCGGCCTGGTGAGAATGTCAGTTCCCCGATCATCACTCCATCCAACAGACGGCGGCTCCAAAGATAAATCGCCGCCTGCGGACCCCCCCAGACACTGCCCAGCAATACAAGCACCGGCCCAATCAATAACAGATCAAGTAAACCGCCGAGCCAGAAGCTCAGGGAGCTTTCGCCCGATTCGCGTTCAATCCTTGTCAATTCCTGCCACGCACTAGTCACTTGATCGAGCAACTCGTGCAGCAACCGGCGTATGAGCAACAGAGCACCAACCGTCAACACGGTTATCGCAAAACACGACACCAGAAACGCACTCAACTCCACATAGCCGATCAGGTCGAGGGTAATCGCTGTAGTTACAACGCCAATTAGTACTCGACGTAGTGCGCCAAGTAGCCGGGAAGGTTGAGACTCGTTTGGATCAGCGGCACCCGGTCGCCAGAATCTGCGCTGAAGAAAACTCAGTAGCAACGAACCCACAACCAGTGCTATCACCAGTTTGCCCAGGACGTCGAGTTCAGTGCTATAGGGACGATAAGCTTCAGTCGCCATGTACAAGGCGAGCACCGTGGCGAAAAAAACGATCAACCACTGTAGTCGCCGGGTTAGTCGAGCAGCGACGGTGGAATCGATCGTCAGTAGGCGCCACGTGGGAGCATGGGACACCAGAGCCGCTCTAACCCCGGTGCAACCGTAACGATGGCGAGTACCAGGCTGACGGTAATCGCGTTAACCAACGTTATCGATTGCTCGCCGACCAGTTCCTGGTTGACCAGCGCCAAGCCAATCCCGCTGATGATAGCGGCCGGCAGCAGACCAGTGGCTATGCCCTTCACAAATGCGTTCAACGTCCGTTGCGAATATGAAGATTCATTAGTCTGTGGCCTTCGTCCGAAGTTACTGGTCAGCCAGCGTGCACAAGGCACTGCTGTCAACGCGACGAACAGTACGAGCACCAATACCCAACCAACCTGTCCACGCGCCCGCCTCTGGCCATGCAGTAAATCACGCGCATCATTTGCGAGCCCCTCGCTAAGCCGCGCTGCATCGGTAATCACCGTTGACCAGAACACGCCGGTATAGATTGAGGATGTACGCGTGACTAGCCGCGTTTCCAACTGCTGCCCTTGAGTCGTACCGAGCCGTTCCAGAAGCTGCTCAGCTTGAACAATCATCAGTTCGGCCTGATTTTCCCGTTGGGTCAGTGCTGCAATCTGTTCATTGATCGCGCTACGTTGTGCGCTGATATCGCTCGCTTCAGCAGGTTCGCCTTCTTCTGGTGGTGAACCCAGTGCGTCCAGCTCTAGCCGGGGTGTTTTAAGAGCCTGAGTCGCTCGAGTCTTGATTTGTTCAACATCATCTATCAGCGCCCCGAGCCTTGCCTCGTAACGACTGAAGTCAGCTGCCGCTACCTCACACCTTCGTCGAGCTCAAGCTCAATCCAGTCAAGCGTTACTCCCCAACGTTGTAGTACTGAGGGATCGGCGGCCTCTGCCGATTCGGCATAGGTGCCAGTACAGGCCGTTAGCAGGGCATAGCAAACTATAAAGGCTAGCCCGATAGCCTTGCCAGGTTTCATTGCCTGAGGTAATGACGAGGGGTTGATGACTGCCAGTCCTGTTCGCCAGGTTGGCCTGAATAAAAGAGCCGCCCACGTATGGACGACTCTCCGAGTTCATCAGATTTCGGCCGATCAGGCGCCTACCCAATCAAGAGCTGCGGCCCCTCCGGGCTGCCTTCGGAGCCTCTACTCTCAACTGTCTCGACCGACATCCAAGTATTTACTCTAGACATGATCACCTCCTTTCTTTGCCGCTGGAGATGAAAACATACAATAAAATGTCATGGCATGGGTAAAATTTCAAACAGCTTATGTCTTGAATAACAGAACCTCCTTCTGCGCACGATGGCAAAAATCCATCGAAGCTGTGGATGTTGCACGAATCTACTTAGCTGTCATCAACAGACAATCGATTGTTTCCCCGGGTTTCAAAACTGGTATGTTCAGCCAAACTATGGTCCTATATGGTCATTGCACTGAACCAGGCCTTTGCGTTTTCATAAAGAATAAATGTCAGTTGTACACCAGCAATCTGACCTGATTTCAGCGACGGCTCGACAATAAAATCGTACTTGAGGAGTAATTGCATGGTCATAGACCCCCCATTGAATGCGTTGGATATCACACTGGCGGATTCTGGATTTTACAAGGGCTTCAACAATACCGTTGCGATTGCATCCAAAGTCATAATCGCGCTAATCGTTATCTGGGCAGTAATCAATCCTGAGTCTGCAGGGAAAATACTGAATGATATGAAAACGTGGTCGTTCAATAATTTGAACTACTACTACACATGGTCAGTCGCTTTCTTCATCCTTGTATGTCTTGTGGTGGCTCTGGTCCCCAAGTGGGGTAGTACCAAGCTGGGAGACCCGGACGGCAAACCGGAATTTTCGAATTTCTCCTGGTTCTCCATGATGTTCAGCGCTGGTATCGGTATCGGTATGCTGGGCTACGCAACCGGTGAGCCCATGTGGCATATGGGGGACAATCCCGATATCCGCATGAGTGCCGAAGCGATTGGCGCAGCTCTGACAGGCGCCAATATAACCTTGGCCGAAGGCGCGGATATCTGGGCAGAATACGCAACACAACTACAACTCGGAACCATTACCGCGATAGACGGCCTAGTCGAACCCAAAAGCGCCTCGACTATCGACGCTGTTTACCGCTACTCGTTTCTCCATTGGGGAATTGGAGCGTGGTCTTGTTATGCACTGGTAGGAATCTCACTGTCCTTTTTCAGTTACTCTCGCGGGTTACCGCTGACCATCCGGTCGACACTGGCCCCATTGTTGGGGAAAAGCCTTGAAGGTCCTCTGGGTCATATTGTCGATATTACTGCGGTCGTTGCCACCATTCTTGGCATCGCCCAGACCATCGGGCTGGGCCTGGCATCGTTTTCCTCAGGCTTGTACAACATTACTGGCGCCGAATGGCTGATTGTTGATGGCGAACCGAGCACCGGGTCGATGCTGGTTGCGCTCGCGGTTGTGATGATCTGCTCAACGCTGTCGGCACTGTCGGGAGTTGGCAAGGGTATCAAGTGGCTCAGTAATATCAACATGGTCCTGTCCTTTGGATTGCTGGCCTTTTTTCTGGTTTTTGGGTCGACCATGTTCGCGTTGGCCATTCTCGGCAAAGGTATTTTCAGCTACCTGATTCACTTGCCCGCGATGAGCTTGACCGTGTTTCCAGCCAACGGTGCGGGCAGCCCCGGCGAGTGGCAGGGATGGTGGTCTATTTTCTATTGGGCCTGGTGGATCGCTTTCGCCCCATTCGTCGGTATATTCCTGGCACGTATTTCCAAGAATCGCACCATTCGGGAATTTGCTATCGGTGCAATCATCGCACCCTCGCTGATGTGTTTTCTCTGGTTTGCCCTCCTGGGTGGTACGGCGATTGACCTGGAATTGAACGGCGTGGCCGACGGCCAGATTTATGCCCAGAACCTGACTGCGCAACTCTACGAAGTGATCAATATCATGCTCACGCCCGGCACGGCCGCTGTCATGTCAGTACTGATTGTCATCCTGCTGCTCACCTATCTCGTGACTTCAGCCGATTCGGCAGTATTGGTTGTCAATACCATTAATGCCGGTGGCGAGGCTGGTGCCGCAGGAAAATCACACATCATAATCTGGGGTTTGATACTAACGGCCGTCATCGCTGCATTATTACTCGCGGGCGGTCTGGACGCTATTCGCGCAGCGATGATTGTCGGGGCCATTCCCTTCTCTTTCATGATGATACTGATGGGGATATCGTTGCTCAAAGCGTTGATCCGTGACGATATTCGGGATCGAGAAGCTGACGCGGCCTGACAACCCGGTTCAGAATGAAGTTAGAGACCCGCAGCCGGTATCCAACCAGTTGCGGGCTATTACTGATCCGATTGCAGTATGGATTCAGCTACCCTTTGATAGATTCAAAAATCCTCCGGATTACTGCCACTGAAAACAGGTCAATGCTTTCAGGGTAGTAAACCGAGGATCAAATACAGGATTCGACTCCATGATCAAGAAAATACTGACACCGGTGGATGGCTCAAAGCACTCCAAAAAAGCGTTGGAATTCGCCTGTGACCTGGCAAACAAGTATGGCGCAGACTTGCATGTGCTATTCGTTGTGCAGGGTGCCCCGGTTGAGCGCACCATGGTCATGGGCAGTGCTCATGTTACTTTCGAAGCGAACCACGACGAGCTCAAACATATGGGTCAAGGGGTTATTGATGCCGCGACGCAGATTGCCAAGGACAATGGCACCACGATTTCCCAAGCTACTCTTGAGTCTGGACCACCGGCCCAACATATACTCGCCTACGCGAATTCCAATGATATCGACATGATTATCATGGGCAGCCGTGGGCTGAGTGATTTGGCGGGTTTGATGATGGGTAGCGTTTCTCACAAGGTTACCCACCTTGCTGAATGCAGTTGCATTACTGTGCGTTGAAGCTTGCCGCTGGCAACCCTTAACCTGAGTTTGCACTACTTTATTGCTCGTTTTATCCGAGTCATGGTGAAAATCAGGTCAAAGTTGGCCACAGACAGCGCAATTGCAAGCTCTCATAGCTGAAAGCCTACGGCAGCCCCTAGCGCGCCTGTGAACCATATCGACGCTGCCGAGTCTCGTTAACGAGCTCGGGTCGCGTCACGTGACTCGATAGCAGCAATCAATCTGTCATGGTCGGAAGAATCTGATGGATCGTACGAGCTCACGTCGATACCCAGATTCTCTGCGTGAGTCGCCAACTCTTCACGCGTTCACTCGGAAAACAATTTCTTGTCAAACCCGCTTCGACCTGGACCTTGTCCTGACGGGGTCTCACGTGGAGTGCTATCGCGCCCGTTGCCGCCTTTTTTCAGTTTTGCGTATTCCGAATTGGTGTGAATGAAATCGCCTGCTGTCTTGTTTCCCATTGCTATCTCCCACTCGAATATGACGCGTTGGATTAGCGGGTGCTGTCAACGCGTCAGCTTTCCGCCCAAACAGTTTGCAGTGGTGTCGCTCTAGCCCAGAGGTGGGTTGGCCGGCATTTTGGGCAACGCTTCATCCAGTGTTCCCCAAGAGACTTTGGATACACATCATATTTCAGCACCTGGTACTACCCAGGTTGAATCATCCAGGGTGCCAGCCTTTATGAAATACACACCACCCGCTGCCGTTACATCCGTGAGAACCGGAGATCCGCATTTACCGCAGAACTTACGCAACGTTGCCTGTCCAGTAGCTCCAACATCTTCGTAGGTGGTCAACGAGTCTCCCGTAACAGCGACAGAATCACTGGGGACACCTATGTTCATCGAAAACGCAGAGCCACTCTCTGCCTTGGCCTCGCATCTGGAAGACGAACAGGTGCGCCAGAGAAGCTAGCAGGAATTAGCAGTGAAGCGCCGCCTATCTGGACGCTATCCTGTCATTATCCAACACTCAAGGTGTCAACTTGTTGTGTCTGATCAGAATAGTCTTCACACACCATGAATGATGATGGAGCGCCTCGAATTTTTGCGGCTCCCGAACTTCCTCCCAAAAGCTGGCGCACCCGTCTCTTGACGTACCGCGGGGTTCTGGTAGCACTACTGCTGTGTCATCTAGGTCAGGTCATCGCATCGCTCATGTTGCCCGAGTTCAGCGCGGATCTGATCGATGAGGGTATCGTGGCCGAGCAAGCTGACCGAATCCTGCACTTCGGTGTCGCAATGGGCGTGGGTGGGGCGATCATGGCGATGCGTCATGACTTGCATCTGTCGCTTCTGCTGCTCGTCATCGTGCCGATACTGGCGTTGATCCTTGGCGTGCTGACATTCCTCGCAACCCCACTGTTTCAACAAATGCAGCGCCAGCTTGACGGGGTGAACGCCATCCTGCGCGAGCAGATTACCGGTATTCGAGTGATCCGGTCCTTTCTGCAACAGCCGCGCGAGGCCAGCCGGTTTGGCCGTGCCAATGCCGATCTTACCGACACCGCTACCCGCGCCGGACGGCTGGGGGCAATGACCATGCCTTCTGTCACGGCCATAATGCAACTTGGCTCGGTGGCGTTGATCTGGTTCGGGGCTGACGGGGTGCTGTCGGGTGATCTGCCTGTCGGGGGGCTGATCGCCTTTATGTCCTATATGGCCTTGATTTTGATTTCGGTCATGATGATGGGAATGCTAATCGTGATGCTGCCACGCGCATTGGTCAGTGCGCGGCGCATTGATACGCTGCTGCGCACGCCCGTCACCGTTGAGCCTCCCGCACAGCCCATGGCACTGCCCACCCTGCCGCAAGGTCTGACGCTGCGTTTTGAGAAGGTGTGCTTCGGCTATCCCGGAGCAGAATCGATGGCACTGGGGAACATCAGCTTCGAGGTTGGCCAAGGCGAGGTTATTGGGATAATCGGGCCCACCGGCTCAGGTAAAACAACCATCGTGAATCTGATCGCACGACTGGATGACCCCAGTCCAGTGCGTATCACGCTGGGCGGTGTCGATCTGCGCAGCATCACGCCCGAGGCGCTCTCAGAGCAGATCGGATATGTCCCGCAAAAGGCCTACCTTTTTTCCGGCACCGCCGCACAGACCCTGCGGCTAGGCGTTCCCGATGCCAGCGAAGAGCTCCTTTGGCACGCGCTGAAAACAGCGCAAGCCGCGGAGTTCATTCGGGCGCTACCTGACGGGTTGCAGGCCCCTGTGGCACAAGGCGGTACCAATTTCTCAGGCGGCCAGCGTGTAGCGTCGATTTGCGATGCTGACCGTATTCTTGTTCTGGATCGAGGCTGCATCGTTGGGTTGGGGAGTCATACCGACTTGATGCGCGAGTGCCCGGTTTATGCCGATATCGTGGCATCGCAGGACAGCACACCGGCAGAAAGGGTATGAAACAAGTCATCCCCCAGACCATTGCGGTTGGCGCCCGCGGACCCGGTGCGGGCAAGACAACGCTTGTCAACCTGCTGATGCGGTTCTATGAAATCGACAAGGGAATGATCCGCCCGGGCGGCGTCAATTTGCAGGATCTGTCGCGTGTTCATCTGCGCCACGCCATGGCGATGGTGTTGCAAGATACCTGGCTGTTCACGGGCGCCGTGCACGACAACATCGCCTATGGCTGCGCTGATGCCAGCCGCGACGATGTAATCATGGCCGCCAAACGCTGCCAGTTCGACGATTTTGTGCGCACCTTGCCCAGAGGCTATGACACGATTCTGGAAAATGCAGGCGAGTCGCTTTCGCAGGGTCAGCGACAGCTGTTGACCATCGCCCGAGCCTTCATGCTCGATGCGCCGGTGCTGATCCTTGATGAGGCGACCAGTTCGGTCGATACCCGCACCGAGATGCTGATTCAGAAAGCCCTGAACGATCTGCGCGTGGGCCGCACCAGCTTTGTCATCGCGCACCGGCTGTCCACGATCCACGATGCTGATCTGATCATTAACATGGAGGCCGGGAATGTGCGCGAGGTGGGAACCCACGCCGAACTGATGGCAATGCGTGGAGGCTATTGGGAGCTCAATTGCGGAGGAACCTGAACCTTGTTCTCGGGCATCGCCCTGGTAGCATCAAAGTGCCCTCCTGCAGACGCGCTACTTGGCGTCCGTACGTAGTACCCGAACCATAGCTACGTTCTTCCCCCGATATCGCCTTTCCTGAATTTGCAGCACCATAGTGGTGCGAAAACGTAGCCAATCTCGTTGGGGTTAACGATATCCATCGTTCAGCGTTTTCCAGTATTGACTCCATCAGTGAGCCAACTGACCAACCGGAATAGCGCATCTTATGAATACGACCCCGTCCAGTAGCAATGAGCCGGATTCTAGTGGTACCGAGCCTGAAGGTGAAAACAGCCTCGCCTCGCGTTTCCCGACCGCCTATACCATCCTGTTTTTTCTGATCATTCTCGTTGCCGCACTGAGCTGGATCATACCCGCCGGCAGCTATGACCGAGCCATGAGCGATAGTGTTGGGCGTGACATAGCCGTTGCCGGGACCTACAAAACGGTTGAGTCCAATCCCCAAGGATTTTTTGACGTCATGCTGGCACCCGTTGCAGGTTTCTACGACCCTGACAGCTACGCTGCCAATGCCATAGATGTCGCGCTATTCGTGATTTTTCTGGGTGGATTTCTCGGCGTTGTCAATGCCACCGGTTCGATCGATACGGGAATTCGCAGTGCCATGCGAAAGCTTGAAGGTCGCGAAATCTGGATGATCCCCATCATGATGTCGTTATTTGCGTTCGGCGGTACTACCTATGGGAT
>RCMY010006214.1_pt1 | contig 10024 bp, 12 predicted proteins | sample 2041341 | NCBI WGS metagenome assembly RCMY01 (sample SAMN09708234, study PRJNA481090) | Marine sediment metagenome, whole genome shotgun sequencing project.
GATGACAAAACAAGGAAGCTGAAAAAGGTCATTAAGGACAAGCGCCTGGTCACGCCAACCGGCAAGTTCAACGTCTACAATACGAGGGCGGACATCTATTGATGTGAACGTAACGGAGAAGCAAGGGGAACAATCCTTGCTTCTCCGCACTTGCTTCTCCACAACATCGTTTAATACCCGCTATAAAGCCCTTCTACGCCGACAAGCTCTTCAAGTCGCTGCAAGATTAATCCAAACGTGCAAGACCTCTAACTCGCCTGCGTCGTGTAAAGATGCATGCAATATCCGTCTTTATGTATACTGACTCCCCAGCTTTTTAGCGAGTCATGTCGATGCGACTTACGTCGTTTACGGATTATTCAATCCGAGTGCTTATTTACCTGGCGGTTAGCCACGACGAGCAGCCGACGATTCGTGCAATTGCCGAGCGCTTCGAGATATCAAGAAATCACTTGATGAAAGTTGTACACGAACTCAGCAAACGCGGCTATATAACCGCCTTGCGGGGCAAAAACGGCGGCCTACGACTCAATATAGCGCCGGCCGATATAGCGCTCGGTACGCTGATAAGCGAGTTAGAGAATGACCTGGCGCTGACAGAATGCCTGGGCGACAATAACCAGTGTATTCTCACGCCATCCTGCGAGCTGAAAATACTCCTCGCCGAGGCGTTGGGGAATTTCTTTGCCACATTAGACAACTACACGCTTGAAGATATTTTACGCGGGCGCAAACGAGCCGAGCTGATAGAAATTATTAATCTCGAATAACAACAAGTCGCTACCCTTGCTCCTGACAAACCGAGCGTAAAATTATATGATGCAAATCAAATACCTCTTTGTTGATGGTGGAATTAGTATGCCCTCAAATATACCCGTTGCGACGTCCTCCAGGCCTGAAGTTCATACCAAAAGTACGCCCGGGCGCGGCTATGTGGTGGTGATCTACGGTCTCTACATTGGCAGCATTATGGCAGGCGTGACCGCACCGGTGGGGGTGCTGATCGCCCACCTGCGGCTCGGCCGAAGCGCTGCGTGGCTGGACACACATCTGCGTTTTCAAATTCGCACATTCTGGCTGGGTATACTCGCAGCAACAGTCGCATTGCTGCTGTGGCAAGGCGCCGGCCGAATGGGTGTGTCGCCACTTTACGCCTGGTCATTTGGCTATCTATTTTTTACTGTCGGCATCATCTGGCTGATGGCGCGTTGCGCTGTCGGCATTCATCGGCTGACTTCCAATCGCGCTATTGATGCACCGAAAAGCTGGTTGTTCGGTGTGAGTGCGCGGCAATGACCGAAGCACAAGACGACGACTGGGGGCCGCTGTCTTCGCTGCCAGGCAACCCATTAATGTGGGTGCTTATTCTCAGTGAGATGCTGGTTTTTTCGGCTTTTTTTGTTCTTTTCGCCTGGCAGCGAGCCGCCGAGCCAGCGTTATTTGATCAGTCGCAGCAACTGCTGGATCCGGTGACCGGTGGCTTGAACACCATGGTGCTGCTCACCAGCGGCCTGTTTGCTGCACTGGCAATACAGGCCATTGCCGCCAATCGGCAGCGCCTTTGCCGTCAGTGGCTTGGGCTGACCATGCTACTGGGCGCGATATTTTGTGTTATTAAAGTGATGGAATACGCCACCAAGCTGGGTGCGGGACTCACCCCCGAAACCAATGTTTTTTTCACTTATTATTATTTGTTGACGGCGTTTCATTTCGCCCACGTGGTGTTTGGCATGGGGCTGTTGGCGCTGGCTTGTTGGCACACCTCGCGCGTCAATGTCGAAACTGTCACGGCGTTTTGGCATATGGTTGACCTTATTTGGGTCTTGCTTTATCCATTGCTGTATCTACTGAGGTAAATATGGAGGAGAAGCTCCCCGGCACAAAACGTTTGCTCTACACCTGGTTAATACTGATGGTGCTAACGATTATCTCTATGTGGTCGGCGCAGTTGGGTGGTGACTCACGAGGAGTGTCGCTGCCGCTGTGGGGGATTGCTATCGTAATCGCCAGCGCCGGGTTCAAAGTGCAGCAAATACTGATGGTCTATCTCAACTTGCGCGTCTCCAGCGGCGGTTGGAAAGGCGCATTTATTAGTTTGCTGGTGGCCACGTTGGTGTTGGTGTTTTTTGGCTACTTTGCGGCACCGCTGCAGTGATTCGGTTAGACGGGGTCATCAGGAAAATCAGGATCAACCGGCGGCGCATCGGGCTCATTGCGCGCCCAGCGCTCCAGCGCCCTGCCGGCGCGTAGCAACAGCCAGACAAATAGCGGCGCAACCAACAGCAAGCCCACGCCCCAATCGAAACGATTGATTGCGAGTGCAAACGGCGTGACGGCCAGAATGCATAGCGTCACACCGCTTATCAGGGCGACTGCCTGCCGTGACTTACTCATACGCCTGAAAGGAACCGCATCACGTAGCGACTATCTGCCGATAGATGCCGGGCAATGCCTGGGAGAGATGCTCTGGTTTATGCACCATGGCGTAGCTGCCGCGCCCGAACAGGTGCACTATGTAATCCTGAGCATCCTGGTCGATGGTGACGCCATAGACTTTTAGCTCCTGCTGCCTGGCATCGAGAATGGCGCGGCGGGTATCTTCAATCGCGTAGCGTCCTTCGTAATAGTCGTTATCGCTGGGCTTGCCATCGCTGAGCACCAGTAATAGCCGGTGCCGGTTGGGTCGCTTGGCCAGTTCAAAAGCGGCGTGGCGAATAGCTGGCCCCATGCGCGTGTAGTGGCCGGGTTTGAGTGCAGCGATGCGGCGCTCGATAGTTTCACTCATGTCTTCGTCAAAATTCTTGACCGTTTTCACCCAAACGCGTTGCCGCAACTGTGAGGTAAAGCTGTGGATGCTGTAATCGTCACCGACACTGGTCAAGCCGTGCGCCAGCACCAGCAGCGCCTCTTTCTCAATATCAATGACGCGGCGGTCGGCTACCCAGGCTTCGGTAGACAGCGACACGTCGATTAAAATAGCTACCGCCAGATCGCGTGCCTGTGGCCGGGTCGACATGTAAAGGCCGTCGCTGCTGTCTCCCACGGCGGCGAAGTCGCAGTGGGCGCGCACGACGGCGTCCATATCCAATTCATTGCCATCGACCTGGCCGCGCAGCCATTCGCGCCGTGGCCGAAGCGCTTCAAACTGGCGCCGAACCCGGCGGATGCGGCGGCGAGTTGGCTCATCTATAGCGGCGTGGTCGCCTTCCTCGTCGTGTACGCTGGCCAGCACACGGCAGTGATTCTCCTGGTAGGCTTTTTTTCGGTAGTTCCACTCGGGATAGGTATATGCGCCGCTCAGTTGCCCGCCTTCGGCGGCAGCCGGCGACAGATCCAGGTCCATCTTTAACTGTTGTTCGGCGCGCTGCTTATTCTTGCTGAGGGTTATCTCATCCATGCTCTCGGCATTGCGCTTGGCGTTTTTGTCCTCATCATCGTCGGTGGTGCGGTTGACGTTGACCATTTCGGCGGCTGACAAAATTTTCTCGAAGCGGTTAAACATCAGCGAATCGTCGCGCTCGGGCTGGTCCTGATTGCGGCGTTCGGCCTTGCGTTGCCCTTCAGTTTTCTCGCTGGCGGGAGGCGATGGTTCGTCTGGCTCATCGTCTTCGCTACTATTGCCGCTGATTGTACCGGGAAAATTGAGGTTGCCCCACAGCGGAACAGGAAGGGGCTGCTGATAGTTTTTTGGTGCGCGGAACTCACGCAAACTGTTAGAGGGATCCAGAACCGCAGCGTGATAACGCTCAGCCTCCTCGGGCAGCGGTTGTTTGCAACCCAGCAGGCGGCATATCAGCGCTTCCATTGCCGCCTCGGTGGGCGGTAATGAGCGGCTGGGGCGCATGGCCAGTATTTTCCGTTGCAGTTGGTCATGCCGGACGCGCAGCCCAGGAAATTCGTTGAGCGCGACGCGGCTGGCCGCAATGGCCTGGCGCAGACTGTTGATGTCACGCCGCAGCGGATCCTTGAACTCTCTGACGGGCGTCATTGCTGCCAGCAACGCGGCGAGCCAGAAATACAGGTCGCGATTTAGCTGCGGGTCATTGAACAGCGCGATGCGCGGCGGCAGCAGCAAATTTTCCTCGTCGAGGCGGGACAGATCCAGCGTCTCCTCTTCAAAGCCGAGGCGCTGGCGTAAATTCAGTCGGTGTGAGGAGCTTCGCGCTGCGATGGAAGATACGGCCACCCCGGCCGGGCCGCCGGCGGCGCGGAAAAAGACCGCCAGCGGCGCGGCGACACTTTCCAGACTAACCGCCGCCTCGGCGTGGTCGGGATAACTGCTACTGTAAGACGAGGCCCAGCGGTGCCAAAACCGGCCAACCTTTTCTTCAAATTCCAGCCATTCCAGCATCTTCTTCAGCGACCCTTATGCTTCGCCAAACGTGGCGCGCACGGCTTCCATCAGTCCTTCCTGCACGTCGGCGTCATCGCTCAGCGGCTCTACCAAAGTAGCCTGAGCGGCTTGTGCTGTCGGCAGGCCATTGGCGATAAGGGTAGCGCAGTAAATTAGCAGGCGGGTAGACACACCTTCTTCCAGATCTTGCCCTTTCATTGCACGCAGGCGCGCCGCGAGGTTTATTAGTGCCGTGCACTGCTCGGCGGGCAGACCGCTCTCCCTGGCGACAATATCGCGCTCAAGATCAGGCGGAGGAAAATCAAAGCTCTTGGCGACGAAACGCTGCCGGGTGCTGGGTTTGAGCGACTTGAGGATATGCTGGTAGCCAGGGTTATATGACACCACCAACATAAAATTGGCAGGCGCTTCGAGCAACTCGCCAGTACGTTCCAGCGGCAGCAGGCGGCGGTCGTCGGTCAACGGATGTAGCACCACGGTCACATCCTTGCGCGCCTCGACGACTTCATCGAGGTAACAGATGCCGCCCTCGCGTACCGCCTGGGTCAGTGGCCCATCGACCCAGCGGGTTTCACCGCCTTGCAATAAATACCTGCCAGTGAGATCTGCCGCCGTGAGGTCATCGTGGCACGACACGGTGAACAGCGGCCGACCTAATTTCGACGCCATATGACTGACAAAGCGAGTTTTGCCGCAGCCGGTGGGCCCTTTGAGCAGCAGTGGCAAGCGCTGCTTAAAGGCCTGCTCAAACAACTCGCATTCGTTGCCGACGGGTTCGTAAAACGGCACTTCTTGCTGTACAGATACAGAGTCTACTAGTTCTTTGTTAATGGCCGCGGTGGTCATTTCGGTCTCTCCTGCTGCGCGTGCGTCGGCAGGCGAGACCGAGCAATATAACTGCCTACCCGGTCGCCCCGGCCAACTGATTTTTTGTGGTGACCGAGGCTTGCTCTTTCACCGGTCCAAATATGGCGATGAAGTATACGACAGCCGCTATAGCGACCACAATTCCGGCACCAAGACGCATCACGTAAAACAACTCCAGCTGAGCCTGCACTTCCATGTAGTTCATGCCCATGACACGCTGCAAATGGGTTTGCACCACACCGGCAAAGGTCAGGGTAAAGGTCATAAAACACATGGCCGAGGTCATCAGCCAGAAACTCCACATATTCAGCATCTGATGATAGGGTTGCACCCGCCGTAAATGCGGCATGGCGTAGGTTATCACCGCCAACACCATCATGACGTAGGCACCGAAAAAGGCCAAATGCCCGTGCGCCGCAGTAACCTGGGTACCGTGGCTATAGTAGTTGACGAACGACAGGGTGTGCATAAAGCCCCACACGCCGCCGCCGAAAAAGGCGAGCGTGGCGCTACCCAGGGTCCACAGCATGGCGGCCTTATTCGGGTGTTTGCGATGGCCTTTCCAAAACATAAAGAAGGCAAACATCACCATGGCGAAAAACGGCAGAATTTCCAGGGTGGAGAAAATGCTTCCCAACGGTTGCCAGTAGCTCGGCGAACCAATCCAGTAGTAATGGTGGCCGGTTCCCAGCAATCCTGAAAACAGCGCCAGGCCGATGATGACATACAGCCATTTCTCTATAATCTCGCGGTCTACCCCGGTTAACTTGATCAACAGGTAGGCCAGCAGCGACGCCATGATCAGTTCCCACACGCCTTCCACCCAGAGGTGAACGACCCACCACCAGTACAGTTTGTCGACCGCGAGATTGCTTGGATTAACGAATGCGAACAGCCAGAACACGGCCGCCAGCCACAGGCCGAGCATCAACACCAGATTGATGGCGGTTTTGCGGCCTTTTAGCAGGGTCATGCTGGTGTTGTAGAGAAACATCAGAAATGACACGGTAATCAGAATTTTGACCCACAACGGTTGTTCGAGAAATTCTCTGCCTTCGTGAACACCCAGTTGATAACTCAGCAGTGCGCCGACACCCGCGACCACGAAAATTCCCAGCTGCACATAAGCGATCATGGGGCTGTGGATTTCCGCCTCCGCCTCTTCAGGCATCAGATAGTAGGTACTACCCATAAAGCCCAGTAGCAACCAAACGATCAGCAGGTTGGTGTGGCTCATGCGGATGATATGAAAAGGCATCGCCTCCGCCAAAAACTCGGGCATGACGTAGACCGTAGCCGCCATAATTCCAAAAACCACTTGCAAGGCGAACAGCGCCATGGCGACTGCGAAAAACCAATAGGCCACTCGTTGTGTTTCATATTTCATTGTTAGAATCCTCTCACGGAAAACTTGTTTGGCTTATTCGCTAACCCGCCGGAGTCGGCGGCCAGTTATGGGTGTCTATGGAATCGGTCCATTGCAGAAAAGACACCAGGTCATCCAGCTCCTCTTCATTTAAATCGAATTTCGGCATCACGCGCCGACCCGGCACATTCAGTGGTTGCGCACGAATCCAGCCTTTCAGGCCAGCGCGGGCGCCGTCGGCGTTATCACGACCGCCATAGCGGGTCCACACATTACCCAATTCGGGTGCAAAATAAGCACCTTCACCCAATAAGCTGTGGCAGTTAATGCAGCTGTTTTTTTCCCAAACGTGCTTACCGTGTTTGACTTGCTCGGTAAGGCCTGCGCTATCGGTGGAGACGTTGACCATGTACCAGTGGGTATGCGCGGTTAGCCCCGCGAACAAGATGAAGAAGAACAGCGAGCCGCCGTAAAAAATGTTCCGTGCCGCCGACCTGGTGAGCACCTCAGCCATTGGATTTCTCCCCGATTGTCTGTTGATTTTATGGGATCGCCTTCGGTTTCTCGATGGCAAAAGCGGTAACATGCATATGATATGCATTAAATTAACGAGTCGCAAGCGCTGTCTTATCGATTGTTGATCGTGATCAAATTCATCGGTAAGCTAATCAAAAAAACCGGGACAACGCGCAAGGCAAGCGCGATAAGATCGAATTTGAAAGCAAGACTCGGATAGCCGGAATCAAACCGCATAGGCAAACTAATGGCCTCACTGTGGAAAAGTAACTAGCCATGAATGAAAGTTGTTCAGCTTCGTCATCCCCCTCCGCCAACGACGCACGTTGGCAGGCCGTGGTTAACCGCGATGCCCACTTCGATGAGCAGTTCGTTTTTGCAGTAAAAACTACCGGCATTTACTGTAGGCCGTCGTGTCCGGCGCGACGCCCCAGGCACGAAAACACTGCTTTTTTCGATACCCCTACGGAGGCTGAACAAGCCGGTTTCCGGCCTTGCCTGCGCTGCTGTCCCGATGCAGAAAGTCCTGCAGCACGACGTTTGAGTGCTATCGCGCAGGCCTGTACGATAATCGAGACTGCGGAAACGCCGCCGGCATTAGCCGAACTCGCGGCGGCGGTCGGACTAAGCGCCTCACATTTTCACCGTCAGTTCAAAGTACTCACCGGGGTGACTCCAAAACAGTACGCTGCCGGCAAGCGCTTACGGCATTTGCAAAAAAAGCTTAGCGCCGATCATTCGGTGACCGATGCGATTTACGCGGCGGGCTACGGGTCTGCCAGTCGAGTGTACGAGTCTTCTGAAAAAACACTGGGCATGCTACCTTCGAAGTATCGTTCGGGTGGCGAAGACCAGTCTATTCGCTTTACGATTGCCGAATCACCGCTCGGCTTGTTGCTGGTTGCCGCAACCGATAAAGGTGTTTGCTGCATTGAGATTGGCGACTCTCGCAAGGCGCTTGAGCAGAGTTTGCAGCAGCGCTTTCCCGCTGCAAGCCTGGCTGAAGATAAAGCAGACTTGCGCTGTGCGGTAGCTGCAATTATCACTTTTATAAACACTCCGGGCGACGGCCTGCAATTGCCGTTGGATATTCAGGGAACCGCTTTTCAACAACGCGTATGGAAAGCCCTGCAAGAAATACCTCCCGGCGTAACGGCGAGCTATAAGGAGCTTGCGGCTGCCATCGGCAAACCGACTGCGCAACGTGCGGTTGCTCAGGCCTGCGGCGCGAACAAGCTGGCGTTGGCCATACCTTGCCATCGGGTGGTGCGTGCGAATGGCGAACTCGGGGGGTACCGTTGGGGAGTGAACACAAAGGAGCGTTTATTGGAGCGCGAAAAAAGTGCCATCACCGAGCCCGTAAAAACAAACAGACGCAACGATTCATCGGGAAATTAATATGCTGAGATTGCAAGGCAAGTTTGCTTTGGTTACCGGTGCTGCGCGAGGCATTGGTGAAGCCATTGCACGTGCTTTTATTGCCGAAGGCGCGACGGTGCTGTTAACCGATATTTATGAAGCGACTGGAGCAGAAACGGCTGCTCAACTGGCAGCTCAATTTCAAAAACTCGATGTGCGCAACGAATGCGAATGGCAGCGTGTCATTGCGTCAATGCAGCGGCTGGATGTGCTGGTTAACAATGCTGGTATAACCGGTTTTGAATCGGGCGCTGTTAAACATGACCCGGAGCATGCCACGCTGGCTGACTGGCGCGCGGTGCATCGCACTAATCTGGATGGCGTATTTCTCGGCTGCAAGCACGCGATCAGAGCGATGCGAAAAACAGGTTCCGGTTCCATCATCAATCTATCGTCTCGTTCGGGACTAGTGGGAATGCCGGCAGCAAATGCTTATGCATCTTCAAAAGCTGCAATCCGTAACCATACGAAAACAGTCGCGCTATATTGTGCCGAACAAGGGCTTAACATTCGCTGTAATTCGATTCACCCCGCCGCGATTCTCACGCCTATGTGGGAACCGATGCTCGGCGACGGACCGGATCGAGAGCAAAGAAAAGCCAAATTTGTAAAAGATACACCTATGCAGCGCTTCGGCGAACCGGCAGAAGTCGCTGCAGTGGCGTTGTTATTAGCTTCCGATGAAGCGGCGTATATGACTGGAACGGAGCTGAATATTGATGGCGGCATGCTTGCCGGCTCAGCGGCGGTGCTGCCAGAACCAGTTTAAGAACCAGCGGCATTGTGTTGACGCAATTCTACGAATTGGTAAGGGGGACTAGCCGCGAAGCGGCGTAATCCACCGATTTTCTGCCTGCTATCCTGGTGGATTACGCTAGCGCCAAGGCACGCTGGGGCATTTCTAAAAGGTGCCTACAGCTTAACTTGCGCCACTGAACCGCCGAACGATTTAGCGCCTATTCCCAGCCCGAACAATACGGCTCTGGTTGAAGATCGTCCGGGCCACCCTGGCGATCAGGGCATGGGTATTTAGTTTTGAAGTTGAAGGCCTGCAGACTCGGCCCCTCGCTTTTCAATTGTTCCAAGCGCGCAAGACCCTCCTCAACCGTTGGAATATGCCCGGCAGGAATCCACCACAAGACTTGATACGCGCCATCGGGTCTGGCAAACCACTGTCTGCGATCCGTCATCACTGGCCGATGCGCGGTTTTATAAACGAATTCGAACAACGTTTCGACGCAGTCCCACACCGACATATTTACAATCAACAAAGGCGGGCCACCGGTATCGATATCGGTCGCATTGCCGGTTTCGTCTTGCAGCCGCCAGACGAAACCGGCGCTCTGCTCCGCCAGGGCGTTGATTTCATCCAACTGCTTGGTAAACCCGCTCATTCGCTCGTCTTCAGTCGGGTACAGTGCGGTGGCGACGTTGATTTGAGCGATATGCCAATTCCTATTCATTGTGGTTTGCCTCAATCTCGGTTTCGTAGGCTGTGCCGT
>RCMY010006215.1_pt1 | contig 10023 bp, 7 predicted proteins | sample 2041341 | NCBI WGS metagenome assembly RCMY01 (sample SAMN09708234, study PRJNA481090) | Marine sediment metagenome, whole genome shotgun sequencing project.
CACACCGGTCCGACTTCAGCTACCGGCTCCTGGGCGAGGCGGAATACAAGGAGATCTGGAAGAAGCCGAGCAGGAGGAGGTTCTGACATGGGAAGGCAGAGGGAACTGCTGAGGCTCTCGATCCTGCTGATGGGACGGATATGTGCGGAGGACGAATGAAATGAAGGATATGACCGTGGAGACGTTGAACTTCATCATTCTCTGCATGGGACTGCTGTTCGTGATGGCGGGAATCCTCCTGATCGTGGGAAAGCTGGCCGGGAAACGTCTGGCGTCCATTGCGTTCGGCGTGCTCATGATCGCATGGGGGCTTCTCTGCGGCATCCCCGAATCAAGATCGTGGATGCTCGCACGCGCCACCGACCTGGAACACCTACTGGAGGCCATGTGGGCGGGGCTCGATGGCGACGGCCGGATGCTTGTCTACATCTTCGCACTGTGGCTCATGGGCGCAATCGTCATAATGGTGGGAGGCCGTCGATGACATCGAGCCGCTGGGTGCTGCCGAGCGCCACCGCCGGACGGTCCACCTCGAACCACCAGACAGTCCGCCTAACCGGATCGGGCAGCGCCCGCCCGTGGAACGAGGCGGCCGACCCGATGTGGCGTTCGACCGCCCACCTCACGCGACCGTCACCCGCTCGACGGTGACCGAGGACGCGTCGAACCGTCGGCTGGCGGTCGAACTGGCGGCGAACCCCGTCGACCTCCGATTCGTCGAGGTCGTCCTGGTCGAACCGGGTGCTGATGTCGAGGATGAGCCAGAAGGCATCGCTCAATGAGGCGAGCCAAGGCTGGCGCCGCGCTCTTCTTGCTTCTTGCGCTACAGGTCTCGATTTTCGCGCACCTGCGACCCTTCGGTGTGGCTCCTGATGTGTTGTTGGTCGCTGCGTTGGTCGGAGGAATTTCTGGCGGTGGTGATTTCGGTGCCCGCCATGGTTTCGCAGCGGGACTTCTCCTCGACCTCGTGGTTCCCGGCCCGTTTGGTCTGTCAGCAGGTGTCTACGGCGTCATGGGTTATGCGACAGGGCTCTTCTCTCGGTCCTTCGACTCGCAGGATCCACGCGTCGTCCCGATTCTGTCTGGTCTGACGTCGTTCGTGGCGATGATCGTCTACGGGTTCGGCCTCGGCATCTTGGGATCGGAACAATTTGTCGAGTGGAGGCTCATCTGGGTGGCCTTTGCGGTCTCGGTGTACTCCGTACTACTGGTGTTCCCGGTGCAGCGCCTCTACGAATGGGTCTTCGCGACCAACGGTTCGTCCCCGCGTTCCGAGCCGGCTCGTGGCGTGGTGAACTGATGTTGATGTTTTGTCTGGGTGAGCACTGATGGAGGACAACAGTCGGTTGCGCATGCGCGTGCTCGGCGTGGTCGCGGTGTCCCTTTTCCTGGCGCTCTTTGGGCGCCTCTGGTATCTCCAGGCGCTCGAGTCCGAGCAGCTCGAAGTCTCTGCGGTCAGCAACATCACCAGAACGATCCGGACGCAGGCGCCACGTGGACAGGTACTCGACCGCAACGGGCGCGTCCTGGTCGAGAACCGATTGTCGACCGTCGTGACGATCAACCAGGACGAACACGTGAAGGCGCTGACCAGGCTCGGCTTCGACACCAAGGACAAACGAACCGAGTTTCGCAACGAGATGTTCGCCGATCTGGCTCGCGAGCTGTCCCAGTCTGGGCAGCTGACCAAGGTCGCGGACCTTCAGCGTGCGTTCGAGGACAAGGCATTCACGGCGTTCGATGACATCCCCATCGCCCGGGATGTCGATGAAGAGCTGTTGATCTTCATCGGCGAGCGCCCGGACCGCTTTCCGGGGGTGCAGGTCGAACAAGATGTCGTGCGCAGTTACCCGTTTGGCGAGACGGCCGCACACATTCTCGGGTACGTGGGTTCCGTCACCGGCGAGGAGTTGCTCGACAAGGCGGAGCTGTACCTGATCGACGACCCCGACGCAGACGACCCCGACGCTCCGCTGATCGAAGACCCAGAAGGGAAGCAGTATCGGCGAAACGACGAAATCGGCAAGGTTGGGATCGAAGCGTTTTTCGAAGATGACCTTCGTGGTGTTCCAGGTTCTCGGGAGATCCTGGTCGACAACGTTGGCAACCTCGTCGAGGAGCGATTCGAGCGCCGTCGAGACCCGATCCAGGGATCGGATGTCCAACTCACCCTCGACATCGATCTCCAGGTCAAGCTCGAGTTCGAGTTGAAGCAAGCGCTCGACCTCGCCCGTCAGGTCGAGGTGGGACAAGACGAAGAACCGTTCCGGGCCCCGGCGGGCGCCGCCGTCATCATGGACCCACGAGACGGTTCGGTGCTGGCCATGGCCTCCTACCCGACCTATGACCCGGGCGACTTCATCGACGGGATCAGCCAAGAGCAGTTCGACAAACTGAGCGACCCCCTCGAGCACCAACCGCTGTTGAACCGAGCCGTGTCGGAGATCTATCCTGCAGCGTCGACCTTCAAGCCATTCACGTCGATCGCGGCCGAGGTGTACAACGTCTTTGGTTGGCAACACGTCGAAGACTGGAACGTGCCCACGTCGGACCCTGGGTATTGGGATCTTGTCTCCTGTAACAACGACTACACCGGCGACGTGGCAGGCGCGTTGGCCAGTGGTTGCCGCAAACGAAATGCTGGTGATGCCACCATGGAGGGTGTCGACCTTCGCCATGCGATCACGTTCTCCTCCGACACCTACTTCTACAAGATCGGCGAAGCGTTTTGGATCGCGCCAGATTCCGAGATCAACCCGAACGGCATCCAAGACATGGCCCGACAGTTCGGATTTGGTGCCGAAACTGGCATCCAGCTCCCCGGCGAGCGCGCGGGGATCATGCTCACCGCCGAGGACTTCGCAGCGCGACACGAGGCCAACCCGGAGGCCTTTCCGCGAGGGCAGTGGGGTCCCGGCGACAACACCGATATCGCCATTGGTCAGGGAAGCGTGGCAATCACGCCGCTCCAGCTCGCGAATGCCTATTCGACGTTGGCGAACGGTGGCACGGTGTACTCGCCGAACATCGTGAGCAAGGTGCTTCCGCCCAATGAGGAAGATGACGTTCTCGAATTCGGTCCACGCGTTCTACGAGAGATCGATCTGCCACAGCCGGTGACGCAGGAGGTCATCGATGGTCTCCTCGGCGTGACCATGCAATCCAAACGAGATCTGACCCAGCCGAGCGGAACCGCATTCGACGCCTTCAACCGCCCCGAAGAAGGTGGGGTGGCGTTCGATCTCGTCAATTGGCCAGTGGCCGGCAAAACCGGCACTGCCGAGGTCGCTGGCCGAGCCGACAACTCGATGTTCGCCGCCTTCGGTCCAAGTGGTTCTGCAGCCTGGCCAGGCTCCATCAACGAACCGCAGTACACAATCGTGGTATTCCTCGAGGAGTCTGGATTTGGTTCCAGGCATGCGGCGCCGATGGTTGCGAGATTGTTCGAGGCAATCGCCACCGACTCGGTGCCGCACGCGCTGCCACAAGACGAGGTCGACGAGATCTACAATGCCGCCCAGCCGGTCGAGGAGGCATCCGACGATGCAGCCGCTACCGAGGGCGACCAGTGACTGCCCTGCGACGCGGCACTGCCGGGTTCGATGATCGTCAGACTCGAGGGCCGCTCTGGATTCGGGTCGATGTGTCGATCGTTCTTCTCGCAATCGGGTTGGTGAGCATGGGGCTCGTCGTCGTGTACAGCGCCACTCGCGGCGTGCCGAATCCGGACACCGGTGCCATCGACAGGTCGTTCATTGAGCGCCAGTTGGTTTTCGTCGGAGCCGGGGCATTTTTCGCCGCGGTCGTTGCCGCGATCGACTATCGGAAGACAAAACTCGCGGTGCCTGTCATCTATGCGGTGACCGTGGCGCTTCTTCTCGGCCTGTTCGTTTTCGGGGAGAACTTCAACGGCGCTCGGTCGTGGTATTCACTTGGTTTTCTCACCTTGCAACCGTCGGAGTTTGCGAAGCTCACGCTGATCGTGGCGCTCGCATCGTGGTTCAGTTCCGTGCAGTCGAGAGACGGCCTGCAGTTCTTGAACGTAATGTTGGGACTCGGTCTCGCGGGGGTGTTCGCGGCGTTGGTCCTCGTCCAGCCCGACTTCGGCACGGTGATGGTCTACGCGGCAATCGTTGCGGGAATCGTCGTCGTGGCCGGTGTGGCGATGCGTCATGTGGTTGCCGTGTTGTCGGTCGTGGCGTTGGCGATCGTGCTCATGATCCAGCGCGGCTTTCTCCGAGAAACGCAACTCAACCGATTCACCGCGTTCGTCGACCCGGAGAATGTGGCGAGGTACAACGTCAACCAGTCCGAGATCGCAATCGGCAACGGCGGCCTGACCGGAAAGGGCCTCTTCGAGGGCACGCAGAACAACAACTCGCTCGTGCCCGAAAAAGAGACCGACTTCATCTTCAGCGTCCTGGGCGAGGAATTCGGGTTCGTGGGCGGCGCGGTGATGCTGCTCCTTTTCGGGCTCCTTCTCATTCGGATTTGGCGGGTCGCACATCTCGCAGAGGACGAGTACGGGCGTCTCATCTGCGTCGGTGTGTTCTCGATGTTCTTGTTTCAGGCGTTCCAGAGTGTTGGCATGAACATGGGCATGATGCCCGTGACGGGGATTCCATTGCCCTTGATCAGCTACGGCGGGTCGTCGATGTTGACCAGTTTGTTGGCGTTGGGACTGGTCGAAAACGTGCACGCACACCGTCTGCGCTGAACAACACCAGAGCCGCGCTCGAAGCCGGCCACGACGAGTATCTGCAGATCGACTCCGTCCAGCCGATATCATGCACATGACCCGAGGGCAGATTCGCCCCGAGTGAAGGTGTAAATGAATCCCGTATCCGTGACATATCGGTCAAACGCCCAGCGTGGCGCTCACACTGTCACGACGGATGCACCGAAAGATTTCGCACACACGATCCGAGCCTTTCGGGGCCGTCGTGAAACGTGCAGCGCACCCAGAACGGCGTGCGTCATACGAAGGGAAACCCATGTCCGACGAGCAAACGGCGCACGATCGCCAGGGGAGCGGCCCGGCCGCTTCTGATCGTTCGCAATCCTCTCCGCAGGCGAGTAGTTCTGCAGCAACGACCAGTGGTTCTGATGTTTCCGCATCGGGACCGAACAATCAAAAAATAGATGTATCGAGACCCAAGATTGGCGACAGCAGGCCCGCCCCCGTGGCGACCAGCGAACCAAAAGAAGGGTCCTCCAAGGGCGGCCGACGTCGTCGCGGGTCCGGCGACGGGTCGAGCGACCGAAACAACGGCGCACAAGACCAGAAGAACAATGACGAAAATCGAGACGGTGGCCAGAAACGTCGGCGCCGACGCGGCGGCCGCGGCCGCGGAAGCGGCGGAGGCGGCAACGGTGGCGGTGGTGGAAACAACAGCGGATCGAACAACACGTCGCCAGAACCAGTCACCGCGCTGACCGGTGAGGCCGTCGAGCTCGATGAAGAGACTCTGGCGTTGCGCAAAGGGCGCGAGCGCAAGGGCAAACCAGCCGGTCGGTACCTCATGTGTGTGTCAGTCCGAGAACAGGCAACCCAGATCGCCGTTCTCGAAGGACGCAACCTGATCGAACACTATGTGTCACGACCAGCCGACGACGTGGCGCAAATCCACGGCAACATCTATCTCGGCAAGGTGCAGAACGTGCTTCCTGGCATGGAAGCGGCGTTCGTCGACATCACGACGCCAAAAAATGCTGTGCTCTATCGCGGCGATGTGCAGGCCAAGGGCAGCGACAATCGAAGCATGAAGATCGAACAACTTCTCAAGCCGAAGTCGAACATCCTTTGTCAGGTCACGAAGAATCCGATTGCTCACAAGGGCGCTCGGCTGACCCAAGAGGTCTCGCTTCCGGGACGTTTCGTCGTCCTCGTACCGAACAGTGATACCTACGGGATCTCCAAGCGTCTCCCAGAACGTGAGCGGAAACGCCTTCGCAAGATCCTCGATCGGGTGAAACCCAAAGGTGCTGGCATCATCGTGCGAACTGCCGCAGAGAATGTCACCGAAGACGAAATTGTCAATGACGTGAAACGACTCGCCGATCAGTGGGACGCCATCGAGAAACTTGCGAAAAAGAGTCAGAAGCCAGCGCTGCTCTATCGTGAGCCAGAGATGGCTGTTCGGGTCATTCGCGAGGAATTCAACAAGGACTATCGAGGCATCGTCATCGACGATCGAGCGCTTTACGAAGACGTGAAAAGTTACGTCGAATCGATCAGTCCGGCTCTTGCCGATCGCGTCCAGTACTACGACCGCGACACCGAGCCACTTTCCCTTTTCGAGCGCCATCATGTGAGCGATCAGCTTCGCAAAGCGGTTGATCCCAAGGTGTGGTTGCCCTCCGGTGGTTCGCTCATCATCGAATCGACCGAGGCGTTGACAGTGATCGACGTCAACACCGGTAAGAACGTGGGCAGCTCGAGCCTCGAGGAGACCGTCTACCGAAACAATCTTGAAGCAGCGCGCGAGGTAGCTCGTCAGCTGCGGCTCCGCGACATCGGCGGCATCATCGTGATCGATTTCGTCGACATGGAGATCAAGAAGAATCGCGAAGATGTCATCGGAGTCTTTCGCGACGCTCTCGCACAAGACAAAACTCGCACGCAAGTGTTCGACATCTCCGAACTCGGTCTCGTCGAGATGACGCGCAAGCGCATCGGTGAGGGGCTCGTCGAGTCGCTCTCGACGTTGTGTGAAACCTGCGAGGGCCCCGGCCACGTGCTCGAGAAAGAGCTGCTGGAGATCTAGGAGAACAACGTGTCTGACACGGACATCGGAGTCGAGGTGGGCTTCTGGGTGGCGTCGAATTGGGATGAGGATCTCTCTGTCGGAGAGTGGTGGCAACGTCTTGCCGACGCCGGCTACAGCCATCCCACGTTGCCCGAGGGTGCGGGCGGCCGGGGCTACGATCGAGCGGGCAACGTTGCCGTCCGGACTGCACTTGCCCACGCCGGTGCGATGGGTCCACCCACCGGACTTGGAATGATGCTGGCCGCACCGACGATCGTCGGCAACGGGATGCCCGAGCAGATCGAACGGCTCGTTCTGCCAATCGTCAATGGCGTCGACGCCTGGTGCCAACTCTTCAGCGAGCCCAACGCCGGTTCCGATCTCGCAAGTATTCAAACATCGGCGATTCGAGATGGTGACGAATTTGTCGTCAACGGACAGAAGGTCTGGACCTCCGGCGGAAAGATCGCCGACAAGGGCATGCTCATTGCCCGCACGGACGCCTCGCAGCCAAAACATCGAGGGATCGCGTGGTTCGCCTTCGACATGCACCAGTCAGGCGTCGACGTTCGACCGCTCACGGAGATGACCGGACGGGCAATCTTCAACGAAGTGTTCATCGACGATGCTCGCGTCTCTGCGGCCGATCTGATCGGTGACGACGGGAACGGGTGGCGTGTTGCCAACGACACGCTCACTTTCGAGCGCATGAGTCTCGGCGCCAACCCGGTGCCTCTTCGCAGCTGCTCTCCGGGTTCGATCGCCGCCAACCTCGAGAAACGAGTTGGCGACATCATGTCCGCTGGACGTTCTGGCGAAGACGGCGTCCCGCAGCCAAACCTTGCGTTGTGGCAGCGCCTCGTCGACAAAGCGATCGAGGACGGCCGGATGTCCGATCCTGTTCTGCGAGACCAGTTCGTGCGTTTCTACCAACTTGCCGAGGTGAACCGCCTCACCGCCATGAGGGGACGCACGAAGGGGGCAAGCTCGTCGTCGCCGAACATTTCCAAACTCATGATGAGTGAGATGTTCCGGTCGGCGAGAGAACTCGGAGCCGCAGTTCTTGGAATGGATGCGACACTGTCCTCGGACGGCGGGCTCGATGCGCTCGTGCAAGAACTGATCCTGTTCTCGCCTGGCCCTGCGATCTACGGAGGCACCGATCAGGTGCAGCGCAACATCATCGGCGAACGTGGACTCGGTCTTCCTCGCGAGCCAGGTCCGGGTAAAGACACGCCATTCAGCGAGCTCCCGAAGAACTGATCGGCGGGGTGGGGCGTGGTGCTGCACCCCAGCGGCCCGTTCTGTTGGCGTCCGGCACGAGTGCAAGGCGGCCGGTCCGTGTGTTCTCGACCCAGCGGTCTCGGGCGATCGGAACCCGTTGGCCGTGCGTCAGTGTGGAGATCGCTGCGTTCATGTGGCCCCTCCTGCGTTGGTGATGTGTGTTCATCCTCATCGCAGATGGCCGATCGATCTGACGCTTGGTGGTCAGAAGTGGCGTGTCTCCGAACACGTCGATGCAGCCGAGGTCACACGAAGGCAGCGAGTGGGACGAGCTGACCCATGCGGCCCCAAATACGCTTCCCGTCTGGGTTCGTGCACGCCGACCAGGACGGGGTGCCGCGGATCGACAGGATTCATGTTCTGTTGGCGAAACTGCGGCGCGGCGATCTTGGTCGCTCGTCAGTCATGCGTCATGTTCTTCTTGATGAGCTCGAGTACTTCGGTGGCGGCATCGGGAATATTCGTGCCCGGTCCAAAGATTCCAGCGACGCCGACTGCGGTGAGCTCGTCGTAGTCGCGAGGAGGGATCACGCCTCCACAGATCACGGCGATCGGGTGACCGCGCGCCTTGAGTGCCGAGATGAGTTCAGGAACAAGGGTCAAGTGACCGGCTGCATGGCTCGAGACGCCGACGACGTCGACATCATGTTGAATGGACTCGGCGGCGGCTTCGTCAGGCGTTTGGAACAAACCACCGACGTAGACGTCGAAGCCCAAGTCGGCAAACGCGGTAGCGATGACCTTGCCCCCTCGGTCGTGGCCGTCCTGGCCCATCTTGGCGACGAACATGCGTGGCTTGCGCCCGATGTCGGCCTCGAACCCTCTGACAGCGGCCGTGAGTGAATCGAATTGTTCGTCGCCTTCGTAGGCAGCGGCGTAGATACCGTCGAGCAGTTGTGTTTCGGCCTGATGGCGTTCGAAGACGGCCTCCATGGCGTCGGAGATCTCACCGACCGTCGCACGGGCCCGAGCCGCCTCGATGCACGCTGCAAGCAGGTTTCCGTCGGCCATCGCAACCTGGGTGATGTTCGAAAGCGCCGATTCGGCTGCGTCGCCGTCTCGTTGCGAACGGATCTCTTCGAGCCGCCGCACCTGTTGTTGGCGGACCTCGGTGTTGTCGATGTCGAGAACGTCGACGGATTCGCCGCCCTCAACTCGATACTTGTTGACTCCCACGACCGTGTCGTGACCCCGATCGATGCGTACCTGGCGCAGGGCAGCGGCTTCCTCGATCCGCAGTTTTGGGAGACCCGTGGCGATTGCCTTTGTCATGCCGCCCATCTCTTCGATCTCGGAAATGATGGTGCGTGCACGGTCTGCCAGATCTGCCGTGAGCTTTTCGACGTAGTAACTGCCGGCCAGTGGATCGACCGTGCGGGTCACGCCGGTTTCCTCGGCGAGGATCAGCTGTGTGTTTCGTGCGATCCGTGCGCTGAATTCGGTCGGAAGGCCGAGGGCCTCGTCGAAGCTGTTGGTGTGGAGGCTCTGCGTGCCGCCGAGCACCGCGGCCATGGCCTCGAAGGCCGTGCGTACCACATTGTTGTGCGGGTCTTGTTCGGTAAGCGACACACCCGAGGTCTGGCAGTGGGTACGAAGCATCGAGGACTTCGGGTTCTGCGGAGAGAACTGCGCCATGAGTTCAGCCCACAAAAGTCGCGCTGCGCGAAGTTTGGCCACCTCCATGAAGAAGTCCATGCCGATGTTGAAAAAGAAGCTCAATCGAGGAGCGAACGAATCGACATCGAGACCAGCCTCGAGCGCCGCACGCACGTATTCGACGCCATCGGCGAGGGTGTACGCGAGCTCGAGGTCGCAGGTCGCACCGGCTTCTTGGATGTGGTAACCCGAGATGCTGATCGAGTTAAATCTGGGCATGTGTTCCGACGTGTACTCGATGATGTCGGCCACGATCCGCATGCTGGGTTCGGGCGGATAGATGTACGTGTTGCGCACCATGAACTCTTTGAGAATGTCGTTCTGGATCGTGCCC
>RCMY010007381.1_pt1 | contig 10023 bp, 6 predicted proteins | sample 2041341 | NCBI WGS metagenome assembly RCMY01 (sample SAMN09708234, study PRJNA481090) | Marine sediment metagenome, whole genome shotgun sequencing project.
GCGGTGTAGAGCTGCGTGACGCCATAACGCTCCACGATGTCCCAGAGACGGTCCTTGGACGGCGTGTCCGGCGTCCCTTCGTACATCACCGACGTGCAACCGTTGGTGAGCGGCCCATAGACGATGTAGCTATGGCCGGTGACCCAGCCAATGTCGGCCGCACACCAGTAAATGTCAGTCTCCGGCTTGAGATCGAAGACGTACTTGTGGGTGAAGGCCACCTGGGTGAGGTAACCACCCGTGGTGTGCATGATGCCCTTGGGCTTGGCCGTGGTTCCCGAGGTGTAGAGCAGGTAGAGGAGCTGTTCGGCATCCATTGGCTCGGCGGGACAATCGTCAGACGCCTCGGCCATCAGGTCGTGCCACCAGTGATCGCGGCCCTCTGTCATCTCGGGTTGGGTGTCGCAGCGATTGGCAACGACGACGGCGGTGACCGACGGTGCGCCGATCTCGAGAGCGGCATCGACGGTGGGCTTCAGGAGGGCCGGTGTGCCACGTCGATAGCCAGCATCCGCAGTGACGATCACCTTGGCTTCGGCGTCGACGCAGCGATCAACGATGGCGTCAGCGGAGAACCCACCGAAGATCACCGAGTGCGCTGCACCGATTCGGGTACAGGCGAGCATGGCGACGGGCAGTTCGAGAATCATCGGCATGTAGATGGCGACCCGATCGCCCTTCTCCACGCCGAGCCCCTTGAGCACGTTGGCGAACTTCTTGACCTCGGTGAGCAGCTGGGCGTATGTGATCGTGATCGTGTCGCCAGGTTCGCCCTCCCAGTGGTAGGCGACCTTGTCCCCCAGCCCATTGGCCACATGTCGATCGAGGCAATTGGCCGAGACGTTGAGCTTGCCGTCGGCGAACCACTTGGCATCGGGAAGCTTCCACTCGAGCACCTCGGTGAAGTCCTGATCCCAGGTCAGCAACTCGCGAGCCTGCCGGGCCCAGAACGCCTCGAAGTCGGCATTGGCCTCGTCGTAGAGCGAGCGGTCGTTGCTGTTGGCCTGTGCAACGAATGCCGCCGATGGCGGGAAGGTGCGATCTTCATTTTCGAAGACGCCAATGGTGGAATCAGACACGTGGTGCTCCTACGGATTTCAGAACTTCGAACTAGTCAAGCCGCCCGTGCGGCTGCGGTCCAGCGGCCCGCACAACGATGGTCGCTCGGCCATCGGCCTCACGATGCCCCAGCACATCGGCGCCAGCGAATCGGTCGAGCAGTTCGCCAGCACCCACCCGAAAGAGACCCGGCTCGGCCCCGACCTCGCTGAGCACCGTCATCGCCAGAATCCCATTGGGCCGGAGGCGGTCGAGCATGGGAGCGTCGAGCTCTCGCCCATTGAAAAGGTGGCACAGCACGAGGTCGACCTTCGGGCCGTCGGGCAGGCCATCATCCAGATCGTGCACGTGGAACTGGCACCGATCACTCAGCCCAAGATCCTCGGCCAGTTGCTTCGACTGGTCGACGGCGACGGCCGAGACGTCAATCCCGACGACCTCGAGACCTCGATCCACCAGCCAGATCGAGCCGTGCCCTGCGCCGCACGCAACGTCGAGGGCGCGCCCCGATGTCGGTAGCAACGTTTCGAACTCGATGAGACCGCTGGGGATCGCACGCTCGGACGGGGGCCCTGCTTCGGCATAGCGCGCGTCCCAGCGTTGCTGATCTTCAGCTGACATGCGGTTCGACCATGACTGAACAGCTGCTCACGGCAGGTCGTAATGCTGCCGGAGGCCGGCAACCACCATGTCGACACCAGCGGTGAACAATTCGTCAGGGGTGACGGTCGCGACGTGGGCGAAATAGGCGGACATCTCGGGGCTGACATCGTGAGATGGTTCGGCTGCCACGGCGCTGTCCCTCGTCTCGCTCGCGGCGTGTCCCATCACGAACGACACCGCCATGTGCAGTGCCTTGTGCGCCTCTTCGACCGAGAGGCCGACGGCGACGAATCGTTCGTGAGCCCAGTGCAGCACACCCATCGAACGGGCGGACCTGACCTGGCGCGATGCGAAGAGCTCCAGGGCTGCCTCGTGTTCGAGCAACACGTCGTGGAACGCACCGAGCCCGAGGCGGATCGCTTGTTCCCAATCGAGCGGATCAACCGACATTGGGAGGTCGATCACGCCGTAGAGGTGGTCGGCTACCGCGTCGAGCAAGTCATCCTTGTTGGTGACGTAGTGGTAGAGCGACATCGCCTCGACGCCGAGTTCAGCACCGAGCTTGCGCATCGAGAGACCGCTGAGACCGTTGGTGTCGATGAGCTCCAGCGCGGTCGACGCAATGCGTTCCCGGCTCAGTGCCGGTCGATGGGCGTCGGTCATCGACCCACACTACTGCTCAGCGCAGAAGCGGCCGCTTCCGTCAAAGTGTCGCCGACCATTCGAGGCACAGGAAGCCGCCGAGACCCGCTGGGTCGAGGAGTGCCTCCGCTTCGCGAACCCGGCTCCGCATTCGCATCGCTGCGACGTCAGGGGCTGCCGCGTGCGCCGCCCAATACGAACGACCTTCGTCGACGAGCCGGTCGATCCCGTGCGCCTCGAGGAACGAGGCTTGCGTCCCAATGTGCTCCGGCGTTGGTAGCTGGTCGACGGCGATGTCGGTGGTGATGTCCCACTGACCGGGTTCCACGAACGGATCCTCGCCACGCTGATGGGCACGGTACGTCCGCAGCCAGCCAGCTCGTTCGGCCAGCATGGCGGTGGTCGGCTCGCCGTAGTCGAAGGCAACGATGCGCCGAGGAGCCGAGTCGAGAAGCTGCCTCATCAGGTCGTGGGCACCCGTCAGCACGGGAAACGCCGTCTCGTCGGGAACCTTGACAGCCAAGGGTTCGGCGAGGGGCTGCCATGCAGTCGTGTGGTCAGGCGGCTCACCACTCAACATCAGGCAATGGTCGACGCCGTCATGGCGCATCCCGATGTCGAACGGCACGTTGTCGAGCAGTTCATTTGCAATGACGATGGCGCCTGAGAGGTCGACATCGCCATCGAGCGCCGCGGTTCCTGGCGTTCGGTCGACGCCGGTCAGCGTCCAGACCTCGGCGCAAGCGGGAGCTGCCACCTCGAGCGCTCTGAGCAGCCCACCTGGCCCGGTTCCGAGATCGATCACGGGGAAGCGATCGGGCTCGCCCGCCTCACGCCACCAGGTGTCGATGGCTGCGGCAAGCACCGCGCCGAAAAGAGGCCCGACCTCAGGGCTGGTGATGAAATCGCCCTTGCGGCCGCCGGCCACGCCACGGCCCGAGGTGTAGAAACCCCGCTCGGGCTCATAGAGGCACCGCTCCATGTAGTCGGCAAAGGGCTCAGCGTCGGCAAGGGGCTCAGCCATCGATCGAAAGCTAGCGCTGTCGCCGTCAGGTGGGCCGTTTGGCCCGAATCAGCGGGCGAATTCGTGGACGCTTCAAGGACGGGCCGTTCCTGCCGTTCTTGACCAAGTGGGAATCGATCATCAGAGAACCAAGCAGCGCGGGCGCCAGCTGCTTGTAGCGATGATCCTGGTCGTTGGCGTACTTGCGCCGTCAGCGCCGATCGGGGCGTTCGCATTCCGGGCTCATGAGCCCTCGCCAACCACCGAGCCGTCGTACAACGACCCCGAGTACGGCGACACCACTTACGAAGACCCTTGCGATCCGGCGTTTCACCCGGACCCGGCGAGCGATCCCTACTGCAATCCCGATGCGACATATGACGAGTCGTACATCGACGCTGCCTACTGCGATCCGGAGTCCTACCCCGGCTGGGCCGAAGATCCGTTCTGCAACCCCGACGCAGTCAGCTTCGACGACTTCGCCACCTCGCAAACGACCACCAACTCACCCAGCCGCTTTGCTTCTGCGCTCACCGGCCGATCCTCTGACGACACACCGCTGATCGAACTCGATCCTGACGAGGCGCCCATCGTGGGGGCTGGGCGCATGCTGCTCGCCATCGATGCCATCGCTGAACTCGGCGGCTTCGAGCGAGCGATAACGCCTGGTGGCGCTGCGCTCCTCCGCGACATTCGCGAGGGTATACCCGCTGTTGGACTCGACGAATTCGGCTACACACTCGAGCTCGAGCAATTCGTCACCGACTTCATCCCGTTCCTCGAGGCGCTCGAGTCCGATGGCGTGACCGTCAGCGACGACCTCTGGGATGCCGCTGACGACCTCGCTGACGTCGTCTTCGGTGACTTCGATCCGGCGACTGCCGATCCCACCGAGCTCGGCCTCCTCGAACCACGTCCGTGGATCATGGGTCTTGCCGACCTCCTCGTTCGAGGTGGCGAACCACCACAGATCCCGACCCTAGAGGATGACGAGGCCGCCATTCGTCTGCTTCTCACCTCCTTTGCTGATGCAACGCCTGAGGCGACGACGACGACTACGGTCGCTCGAGAAGACACGCCCCCACCGACAGTGTTGGCCCTCCAAGTCGATGTCGAGCCCGTCGAGTCTGGATCGGACGAGCCGCTGGTGTTGCTCGCAGCGATTGGTGCGGTCGCCCTTGCGCTCATGGGCGTGATCATCCTTCTGCTTCGTCGTCGGTCGAAACAACGCCGTCCGACGCTTGCGTCGGAGCGAGGGTCCCGCGAGCCGAAGCAGTCAGCCGGACCGTCCTCTGGCAAAGGCTCCTCGAACGAATCACACCGAACAGCATTCAAGGCTTCGGTCACCGACCTGCTCGACGCCAGCCGCCGCATGTCAGCGTCACTCGACCCCGCAACGATTGCGACGATTGCGCTCAACGAAGCCAAGCGCATCGTCGGCGCCGAAGGCGGCATCGTGGTTCGTCGTACCGCAGACGGGCTCGACCCCGTTGGTTGTCAGCCGCCAATGCTGTTCAACTACGACCACATCGCAGACGGTTGCCTCCCCCGCGTCATCGAGACTGGCCGATCCACCGCTGCCATCGCCCACAACGAACCGCTCTTGGTCGAAGTACCGATGGCGATGGGGGCCGTGCCCATCGTGGCTGACGGCGTCATCACCGGAGCCATCCTCGTGGTTCGAATCTCCGCCAAGCCATTCGACCGAGACGAGCTCGACGCCCTCGAGATGCTCGCTCCACTCGTCGGCTCCGCCTTTGCCGTCGCCGACACGCACGAGACGGCCACGGAGCTGGTCGACGTCGAGCCACTCACCGGTCTCCAGAACCGCCGTCGGCTCGACCTGGATCTCGCATCGATCTCGACAGACGACGCAGTCGCGTACGTGATGGTCGACATCGACCACTTCAAGAACTTCAACGACACCAACGGCCACGCAGCAGGCGACGAGGCGCTGCGCCAAGTCTCTGCGCTGCTGCAGTCATCGGTCAGACCCAACGATCTCGTCTACCGCTATGGCGGTGAGGAGTTCTGCATGCTGCTCCCCGCCACCACCGCTGCACAAGCCGCCATCGTGGCCGAACGAGCTCGCGCCGCCGTCGAAGCAGCGGTGATTCCAGGGATGGAGAACCAGCCAGCTGGTGTCGTCACCATCTCGGTCGGGGTCAGTGACTCGGCGTTCGGAACACCAGATGACTTGGTCGAACGAGCCGATGCAGCGCTCTACGAATCCAAGCGCAACGGCCGCAACCGGGTCACGCTCAGCTCAGCTGAGTAACGATCAGCCGGCGAACGCAAAGTTGGTGACGTCGCTCAACTGGCCAAGCAGCACCGTGCCGGAAGCAACCGTGAAGAGCAGGGTCAGCGCCAGAGCAACCTGCAAGGTCGGCGTCAGCACCACTGGCGACTCGTCACCATCAGGTACCGGCATGAACCACATCTGCTTCGCGACATTCAAGTAGTAATAAGCCGCAAGCACCGAGTTGACCGCGCCGATGACGGCAAGGGCAATGCCCCAGGGGTTGCCACCGTCGGTCAAGACACGGAAGATCTCGAACTTTGCCCACCAACCGCCGACAGGCGGAATGCCTGCGAGGCTGAACAAGAAGGCGGTCATGATGGCCGTGAGGCCCGGGGCATAGTTGAACAAGCCGCCGTAGCTGGAGATCTCGCCAGAGCGAGTCTTGCGGGCAAGCGAGATCACCACGGCGAAAGCGCCGAGGTTCATGGCGGCATAGATCACCAGGTAGGTGACAATGGCCGACGATGCTTGTTCAGCCCGGCCCCCGAACACCGCGAGCGGGGCAAGCATGTAGCCAGCCTGAGCGATACCGGAGTACGCCAGCATCCGAACGATGTTGGTCTGACGCAAAGCAATCAAGTTGCCGACGGTCATCGTGACGGCACTGAGCACCCAGATGAGCGGCTCGACGACCTGAGACTGACCGGGGAAAGCGAACACCACCACACTGATCAAAGCCACGAAACCGGCAGCCTTCGAAGCAACAGCCAAGAACGCAGTGAGCGGCGTCGGCGCACCTTCGTAGGTGTCCGGGGCCCATGTGTGGAACGGGACAGCCGAGACTTTGAAACCGAAGCCGATCACGGTGAACACGATCGCCAGCGTGATGACGGGAGTGCTCTCGCCAGTGCTGATCGCTGCACCGATGTCAGTGAGCTTGGTGCTACCGGAGAGGCCGTAGAGCAACGACATGCCGTAGAGCATCAGTGAGGATGCGAACACACCCATGAGCATGAACTTGAGGCCGGCTTCGTTGGACTTGAGATCCCGCTTGCGCCACGTGGCCATGAGGTAGGCCGGAATCGACACGAGTTCGATGGCCACGAAGATCGACACAAGATCTCGGGCTGAGGTCATCACCAACATGCCGACGAGGGCGGCTGAGATCAGCTGGTAGTACTCGCTGTCGTAGTAGTCGCCTTCCAGCATGTAGTTGGTCGACATCAGCACGACGATGTACCCGGTGAGTAGGAACATCGCCTTCAAGACAAGGGCGTACTCGTCGACCACCCACGCGCCATCGAACATCACGCGAGTGGTGCCGTCGTTCCACAGCGTGATCACGGGGATCAGCGCGATGAGGAACGTGAAGCTGGTGAGCGTCGGGATGATACGTCGCGCCTTCTCGAGGCCGATGAGATCGACGAGCGTGACGATGGCACCGGTCAACAACAACAGCAGCTCGGGGGCGACCGCGTGCCAATCGATGTCGGGTCGCTCGAACGGGACCTGAACGACTTGGGCCAGGAGGGCAGCGAACATGGGCTACTTTCCGAGAGCTGCGACGGCGTCGGCGATACCGGTGATGGGCGCATCCATCACGTTGAACATCAGACCGGGAACGAACCCGAACACGACGATCAGGACAAGGAGCGGCGTCCAAGACATCCACTCGAACTTGTTCATGTCGTGGATGCTCTCGTCGTTCGCGAACTCTTCTGAAGGCTCGCCGAATGCCGTGCGCTGAAGGAGCCAGAGCAGATAGGCAGCGGCGAGCACGGTGCCGATGGCGGCAACGACCATGTAGAAGCGGAAGAGGTCGACGTTGAGCCCTGGCGCCGGGTTGTAGGCGGCCAAGATCACGGGAAACTCTCCCCAGAAGCCAGCGAGGCCAGGAAGACCGAGCGAGGCCATCGACGTGAAGCCGAGGATCCAGCCCATGTGCGGAGCCTGAATCAGCAGACCACCGAGTCGCTTGATCTCGAGGGTGTGGTAGCGCTCCTTCACCGAACCGGCGATGAAGAACAACATGCCGGTGATGAGGCCGTGAGCGACCATGCCGAACACAGCGGCCTGGATGCCGAACGTGGTGAGCGTGGCGATGCCCAGCATGACGTAGCCCATGTGAGCAACCGACGAGAAGGCAATGAGCCGCTTCATGTCGGTCTGAGCCAGGCAGCCCAAGGCGCCGTAGATGATGCCGATGACAGCGAGCCCGCCGATGATGGGCGCCCAGTCGACGGCAGCTTCGGGCAGGATCGGGATGGCGATACGAATGAAGCCGTAGGTGCCGAGCTTCAGCAGCACGGCGGCCAGGATCACCGAACCCTGGGTAGGTGCTTGGGTGTGGGCGTCAGGCAGCCAGGTATGGAACGGGAACATGGGCACTTTGATGCCGAACCCGAGGAACATGCCACCGAAAATCAACCACTGAGTCTGAGACGAGATGTCGCGAGCAGCGACCTCCGCAGCAAGTGTGGCCATGTCGAAGGTCGACGAACCAGTGGACCAGTAGAGGGCCAGGAAGCTGACCAGCATGAGAGCCGAGCCGAACAGTGTGTAGAGGAAGAATTTGATCGAGGCGTAGAGCCGATCAGGACCACCCCAAACACCGATCATGAAGTACATCGGCAGCAGCACGACCTCGAAGAAGACGAAGAAGAGGATGAGGTCGCGGGCCACGAACGAGCCGAGCATGCCGGTGTGGAGCACCAGGATCAGGATGAGGAACGCCTTGGCGTTCCCGGGAGACGGGATGTGGTCCCAGCTGTAGATGATGACAAGAGGCACCACCAGAAGCGTGAGGGCGATGAGCGGCAGCGAAATGCCGTCCATTTCCATGTGGTAGCGGACGTTGACCACGTCGATCCACGACTGGTTGATCGTGAGCTTGGGACCCTGACCAGTGTCGTAGTCGAAGTTGGAGGGGAGCATGAGCACCACACCAACCGCTGCAGAAGCCAGGCTGAAGCCGAGGGCCAGCAACTTGTGCATCTCCTCGAGCTTGCCGGGGACGAGCATCATGATGGCCACCCCGACAAGGGGGAGGAATACCATCAGGCTGAGCCCGTTTTCTTGGAGGAATGTCAGATCTTCCACGATTATCGCTTTCTCACACGGCGACGATGAACACTGCAGCCAGAACGACGGCTGCAGCGAACATCAGGGTTGCGTATTGACGAATTCGGCCAGACTGGATGTGGCGCAGAACGCCACCGGAACCCAGTGCGGTGAGACCAGTGCCATTGACGGTTCCGTCAATAGCTCCCTGATCGATGAACCGGTAGATGAAGCGGCCACCAATGACCGCGCCCTTACCGGTGTAATTGATGACGTTGTCGATGATGTTCTGGTTCACCCAGTAGGTGCCCTTGGCCATCCAGCCCTTTGTGCTGTCGGCGACAACGCCTTGGTAGAAGTGGTCGAGGTAGTACTTCTCGACGAGCAATGTGTGGAAGCCCCGTGCGTACTTGTTCTTGTCGCGCACCGTGACCTCAGTGGCACGTGGGTTCTTGGCGAAGAGCTTGGAGTAATACGTGTAGGTCACGAAGATGGCGAAAAGACCGATCAGCGTCGCCAGGATGGCCATCGCAACGCTTGCTTCGCCGTGGCTGATCACTGGGAAGACATCGCCACCGCCTGGTTCGATCCACTTCTCGAGCGTGAGCCCGATGCGATCGCCGATGACGGGGAATCCCTTGGGAATGTTCAAGAACCCGACAACGACAGCGAGGCCGGCCAGAACCTGAAGCGGGATCATCATGCGGGGACCCGGGTCGTGGGGGTGGTCGTGGCCGCGATACTCGCCGAAGAAGATGAGCATGATCGCCCTGGTCATGTAGGCCGCAGTGAGGGCCGCACCGACCAGCGCCATGATGAGCGGAATTTTGTAGTCGCCGTTGCCGCTGGTGCCGACGAGAATCTCGTCCTTTGACCAGAAGCCAGCCAGCGGGAAGATGCCGATGAGCGCACCGGTGGCGATCATGAAGGTCGCGAATGTCTTCGGCATCAGCTTCCGAAGGCCACCCATCTCGGCCTTCATGTCGAAGCTGTGATGGCATGCGTGGCTCAGTGCGCCGGCGCCAAGGAACAGACAGGCCTTGAAGATGGCGTGGGTGAACAGGTGGAACATGCCGGCGGTCCAGGCGCCGACGCCAAGGGCGAGCACCATGTAGCCAAGCTGGCTGACCGTCGAGTAGGCCAGCACCTTCTTGATGTCGTCCTGGACAAAGGCAAGCAAGCCGCCGCCGACGACCGTGATGCCACCGATGAGCGCCATCGCGTTGATGCTGCTGCCTGGGATGGCCAGGCCGGTCCAGAACACGGGGTAGAGGCGCCCGATCATGTAGACACCGGCGACAACCATGGTGGCGGCGTGGATCAGGGCGCTGACCGGGGTGGGGCCCGCCATGGCATCGGGCAGCCAGGTGTGGAGGACGAACTGGCCGGACTTCGACATGACGGCGGCCATGAG
>RCMY010006216.1_pt1 | contig 10022 bp, 8 predicted proteins | sample 2041341 | NCBI WGS metagenome assembly RCMY01 (sample SAMN09708234, study PRJNA481090) | Marine sediment metagenome, whole genome shotgun sequencing project.
TGTTTTCAGCGACGTCAGCATGACAAAGTGCAATGATGATATCCGCACCCTGCTGTTTGAGAATGGCCGAATGCCGCGACGCAGTTGCCCGCATTTCCCGAACCTGAAGGCTTTTTCCACCGCTCCCGTCCTGAGTCAGGATAGTGGTAGGTGTGACCAAGCCCACTACACCGATCTGCAACGGGTAGGACCCGCCAGTAGACAGCTCCATCTGACGGGTGAGTAGCGCAGTTGGCGCAAAATATGGCACGCCTTCGGGATCAGTTACATTCGCAAGCAACGCCGGACACGCCAGCCCATCCAGCGCTTCGCACAATGCCTTTAACCCATAGTCGAATTCATGATTTCCCAAGGATACCGCGTCGTATCCCAAAAGGTTCATCGCTGAAATCATCGGGTGCGGAACCGTTCTTGGCCTTTCCTGCATCACGAAATCCGCAAGCTGGTTACCCTGCAGAAAGTCGCCTGTGTCGAACAGGCAGTTGGCAATGCCGTCGCTGCGCAAACGCGTCAGCGTCGGCGCCAATTGCGACAAGCTGAAATTTCTACCCTTGCGGTCGGCGGTATAGTCATAGGGAAGCAGGCACATATGCAGATCGGTGGTCTGCAAGATCCTGAGGGTGGTGTGTGGTTGTGGTGAAGGGATTGCTTCTGACATTCCACAATTTTAAAGCGAATAACCCGGCAAATCTGTAGTTCAATATCGTTTTATTTGAATTCGTTTTGACTGCGTGGCATTGCAGCCGCATGAAGCATGCTGAAAAAGTCACATTTGGTGGTAGCGGACTAAATCGCGCTGCAGAGGAACGGCGTGACACGTCGTTGCTGTCTGATCCGTCGTCGCGGATCATGTTGATCTGGCGTGGTAAACCTTTGATCGTCGGGGATGCGCTTGCCTTTGTTCCGCTGTCCCATGCGGTGTTGGCTGATGCGGGCAAGGCGCGTCTGTTGCTGGGGCGCGACGAGATTGGTCCGATCTTTGCGACGGATATCAGCCACTTCACACCGGATAATCTGGATGAAGCGGCGCTAAACACTTTTCTTGACCCGACCCGGCAACAACATCCGGCTTTGCCAAAGGATCACCAGTTCGTCGAGCTAAGGTCCGTGATGACACGGCTGTCGCCGCGCGACGCAGAGCTGGCGGCGACGGCCAAAGCTGTTCTGGACTGGCATCGGTCACACCGCTTTTGTGCAGCTTGCGGTACGGAAAGCGTGCTTGCACAGGCGGGGTGGCAACGTGATTGCCCGAATTGTTTCACGCACCATTTTCCGCGCACTGACCCTGTGGTCATCATGCTGATCACGCACGGGAACTCGGTTCTGCTCGGGCGGTCGCCCGGGTGGCCCGAAGGTATGTATTCCCTGCTTGCAGGTTTCATCGAACCCGGAGAAGCAATCGAGGCGGCTGTGCGGCGCGAGGTGTTCGAGGAAGCGGGCGTTCGGGTTGGCCCTGTGCGCTATTTGTCCAGCCAGCCGTGGCCGTTCCCCGCATCTTTGATGTTTGGCTGCGCAGGCGAGGCATTGAATTCAAAAATCACCGTCGATCCAACAGAGATCGAAGACGCGCTTTGGGTGACGCGCGAAGATATGGCCAACGTATTTGCCGGGCTGCACCCTGTCATCAAACCCGCCCGCGAAGGGGCGATTGCCCATTTTTTATTGCATAATTGGCTGACGGATACACTGGACTAGCCTGAATTTTGCCATAAAAAGAGATAACAAACCTGTGAACACGACACCACCAAAGGGACTTGATACACCACATGAAATTCTCATCCCGCGAAGATATCGAAGCCCCGATTGACTATGTCTATGCTCATGCGACCGATTTTGCCGGGTTCGAACGGCAGGCGTTGCGCCGCGGGGCACAAGTCAAAAGGCTGGACGGTGAGGGGACATATGATGTCGGTGCGACCTGGGATGTGGCATTCACTTTCCGCAATAAAGATCGCAAAATGCAAGCAGAGGTGACGACGCTTGATGATCCAAACCTGTTGCGCGTCAATACAACCGCACAGGGGCTTGATAGCGCGTCAGAGATTGAACTGGTTTCACTGTCGCCCAAACGCACCAGAATTGTCGTAGGCCTTGAACTGACAGCAAAATCCTTGTCGGCCCGGCTGTTGTTGCAATCGTTGAAGCTGGCAAAGTCGAACCTGAACAATCGCTTCAGCAGCCGTGTCAAATCCTTTGCGGAAACGACACAAGAGGCCTACCGCAAAGGGCTTTAGCGTTCGTGACGGCGTGCAGCTGACGGGTAGACGCCCATCAGGTGCAGGTGATCGGTAAAATAGTCCAGTTCTTCAAAGGCAAGCTGGACATTATGGTCGTCAGGGTGGCCCTCTATTTCGGCATAGAATTGCGTGGCCCTGAATGTGCCGCCAACCATATAGCTTTCCAGTTTGGTCATGTTGACACCGTTGGTCGCAAAACCGCCCATTGCCTTGTAAAGCGCTGCCGGAATGTTGCGGACGCGAAACACGAAACTTGTCATCATCGTGTATTCGCCGCGCTTTTTGTAATCCGGTTCGCGGGACATGATCAGAAATCGTGTCGTGTTCCGGTCGTGGTCTTCGATGTGGCGGGCCAGAATATCCAGCCCGTAAATCTCGGCGGCCAGTTCAGAGGCAAGCGCACCTGCGGAAATATCGTCGCCTTCGGCCACATTGCGCGCGGCCTTGGCATTATCCGAACAGGTTACGGGGGTAATGCTGTGTTCGCGCAGGAACATGGCGCACTGCGGCAGGATAACCGGATGCCCGTGGGCACTGCTGATATCGGACACGCGCGCGCCCGGTTTTCCCAGTAAATTCACATGCACCCGCACAAATGCCTCGTCCACAATATGCAAACCGCTTTCGGGCAACAATGAGTGCACATCTGCAACACGGCCATAGGTGGAGTTCTCGACCGCGATCATGCCCAGATCGGCGTCCCCTTTGCGCACAGCTTCGATGGCATCGGTAAAAGTGTTGCAGGGAAGCGGTGCGAATCCCGGCCGTGCCTCAACGCAGGCCTGATGGCTATAAGCGCCAAGTTCGCCTTGAAATGCTATTTTTCCGGTCATTGACCCATTCTCCACACCATCAGTTGCCCAAAAAAGACCGATTGGTCGTGGGACTATACCTTGCAACCCGGTGGGGGAAGCGGATAGATAACTTCAAAACTGTGAACGGAATGGAACGCGGCATGTTCGACACAATGACAATGACTAAGGTAGTAGGTGCCCTGTGTGGGACCTTCCTCGTTTTCCTGTTGGGCGGCTGGGTGGCTGATACAATATATAGCGGCGGCGAAGGTGGACATGGGGGCGAACACCAACAAGCCTATCTGATTGAAGTCCAAGGTGCCGAAGGTGCTGCTGCTGTCGAAGAAGGTCCGTCCTTTGAGGAATTGTTCGCGCAGGCCGATCCGGCCAATGGCGAAGGCAAGTTCCGCCCCTGTTCCGCATGTCATAATGTTGAAAAAGGTGCAAACAGCGTTGGCCCGTATCTGTACGGTGTTGTCGGGCGTCCTGTGGATACAGCCGAAGGGTTCACCGGATATTCCGGCAATCTTGAAAAGGTCGCCGAAGTCTGGACACCAGAGAACCTGAACGCGTTCCTTGAGAACCCAAGTGCATATGCACCGGGTACCGCAATGAATTATGGCGGCATGCGCAAAGCCGAAGATCGTGCAGACCTGATTGCGTATCTGGACAGCCTAGATAACTGATCTTTGGGTCAGCCCGATATTCCAAAAAGCCGCCGGATGTTTTCGTGCGGCTTTTTTGTTGATCGAAACGGTTTGGAAAAGCTGCCACATTCACAGGCTGTTCACGCAAACTCAACTTGAATGTTGGCGGCAACGACGGGTAGCGTCATATCTGAGTTACTCACTGTGACACGATGGGAGAACAAGATGCAAAATCGTCACCAGTCCAAAGCACAAACCCGTAACAGCCAGCAGCCGGTATGCTGGCTTATGGGGTCGGCGATCTTGTTGGGTGGTGCGATCTGGGCGGGGCAGGTACAGGCTGAAGCGCATGTCATCACGTCGCACGGGTTCAACGAATATGAAGAACTTAAGTATCCAGCGGATTTCGCCCATCTGGATTATGTGAACCCTGACGCGCCTGTCGGCGGCGAAATCAGCATTTCCGCCGATGGATCATTTGACAGCATGACACCCTATGCCACCTTGTCGGGTGATCCGGGGATGTTGGCATCAATCGGCTATGAGACCCTGATGGCCGCGACCGAAGATGAAATCGGATCAGACTACTGTGTGCTGTGCACCACCATCGAATACCCCGAAGACAAGGCTTGGGTCATCTTTCACCTGCGCGACGATGTGACCTTCTCCGACGGCTCGCCCATGACTGCCGCCGATGTGGCCTATACCCACGAGCTGTTGCTGACGCAAAGCACCCCGTCCTATGCCGCTGGTTTGATGCTGCTGGTGCCCAGCTACGAAGTGATCGATGATTACACGATCCGGTTTGATTTCAACCCCGAACGGCCTTTGCGGGCGCGGATCGGGCAAATGGGATCGATGCCGGTCCTGTCCAAAGCATGGTTTGAGAAGACCGGCGCGCGAATGGACGAGGCCAGTCTTGATGCGCCTTTGTCCACCGGAGAGTATGTTGTGGCATCGGTCGATCCAGGTCGGCAGATTATTTACGAACGCAATCCCGACTATTGGGGTGCTGACCATCCGATGAATGTCGGCCGTGGCAACTATGACCGTATCCGAGTTGAATATTTCGCGGACAGTTCTGCCGCCTTCGAAGCCTTCAAGGCAGGCGAATTCACCTTCCGGCGCGAGAATTCCTCGCTGATCTGGGCCACCGGCTATAATTTCCCCGCGTTTGAAAAGGGCTGGGTCGTGAAGGATACACTTGAAGACAGGTCTGTACCCTCTGCCACCGGATTTGTGTTCAACCTGCGTGACCCCAAGTTTCAGGATATCCGCGTCCGGCAAGCGCTGGGCCTGATGTTCAACTTCACCTGGACCAATAACAACCTGCAATACGGGCTGTTTCAGCAGCGCGAGAGCTTTTGGGAAAACGACAGGCTGCGGGCCACAGGGTTGCCAGAAGGCCGCGAACTGGAGATGCTGGAAACCGTGCGCGACCTGCTGCCAGAGCGGATATTCACCGAACCGGCGGTTCTGCCTCACACCAGCAATGATAGCCCGATGGACCGTGGAAACCTGCGGGCGGCATTGGCGCTGATGGCAGAGGCCGGATATACCCCGAACGCCAGCGGTATTCTGGCAGACGCGGACGGCAAGACCTTTGACGTCGAATTTCTGGAAACCCGCCCGTCGTTCGATCGTATCATCACCCCCTATATTGAGAACCTGAAACGGCTGGGTGTGAACGCGACCTATAACCGTGTCGATGCCTCACAGTATCAGTCGCGCACGCAGACCAACGATTTTGAGATGCTGTTCGGCGGCTATGGTGCGGGCCTATTGGAGGGCACCGGCCTGTCCCAGCGCTATGGCTGCGAAGACAAGGAAGACGTGTTCAATCCGGCAGGCTTCTGTAACGAGGCCGTTGATAAGCTGTCGCGACTCGTCGAAGATGCCGATAACTATGAAGAAATGGCCGCAGCGGTCAGGGCAATAGACCGGATCATGCGCGACGAATACTATATGGTGCCGACATGGTATCTGGGGAAATTCTGGGTCGCCTATTACGACATGTATGAATACCCTGAAAACCTGCCCGAGTTCGGTTTGGGCTATCTGGATTACTGGTGGTACAATGCCGACAAGGCTGAAGCCCTGCGTGCCGCTGGCGCTTTCCAGTAGTCGCGTAGCTTAAGGCACCGCAATGGGCGCATATATCCTTCGGCGTTTGCTGCTTGTGATACCCACGTTGCTGGGCATCATGATCGTCAACTTTGCCCTGATCCAGTTTGTCCCCGGCGGCCCGATTGAAACCATCATCGCCCGCATGGAAGGCGGCGGGAATGTGTTTGAATCCTTCTCGGGCGGGCAGAACGATGTCGCAATGGGCGAAGAGGCATCAAACAGCGACTATGCCGGTGCACGCGGGTTAAGCGCGGCATACATCAAGCAGCTTGAGGTCCAGTTCGGGTTCGACAAGCCACCGTTCGAGCGGTTCCTGAACATGATGTGGGATTACATGCACTTTGATTTCGGTGACAGCTATTTCCGATCGATTTCCGTGGTAGATCTGGTGCTGGAAAAAATGCCGGTCAGTATCACACTTGGGCTGTGGTCGACGCTGATCGCCTACTTCATCTCGATCCCGCTGGGCATCAAAAAGGCGGTGCGTGACGGGTCACGGTTTGACACATGGACCAGCGGTGCGATTATCGTGGGCTATGCGATCCCCGGATTTTTGTTCGCGATCCTGCTGATTGTGCTGTTTGCGGGTGGATCGTACTGGCGATTTTTTCCGCTGCGGGGGCTTCTCTCCAGTGGTCTTTCGGGCAGCACCTGCGCCCCCTTCGATTTTATCGGGTTTTGGAATTACCTGCCGATTTGGCATCTGAACCCGCTTTTCGGGTTTTCAGACTGCATTACGAAAGTCGTGCCGGACTATCTGCACCACATCGCCTTGCCGGTGATTGCCTCGACGATTTCGGCCTTTGCGGTCCTGACCCTGCTGACCAAGAACAGCTTTCTCGACGAGATCAAAAAGCAATATGTTATCACCGCGAAGGCCAAGGGGTTGTCGGAGGGCCGTGTGCTATACGGGCATGTGTTCCGTAACGCGATGCTAATCGTCATTTCCGGATTTCCCGCCTTGTTCATCAGTGTATTCTTTGGCGGATCACTGATTATTGAAACTTTGTTTTCGCTGGACGGGCTGGGCAGGTTGGGGTTCGAGGCCGTGGTAGCGCGGGATTATCCGGTGGTGTTCGGCACCCTGTTTACCTTTACCCTGTTGGGGCTGATCGTCGGGATTTTGACCGATATTACTTATGTCTTTATTGACCCGCGTATTGATTTCGAGGGGCGAGGCTGATGCAACTCTCGCCCCTGAACCAGCGGCGCTGGCGAAATTTCAAACGCAACCGCCGCGCATGGTGGTCGCTGATCATCTTTACGCTGCTATTCGTGACCAGTCTTTTCGCGGAGTTCATCGCCAACGACAGACCCATCCTTGTCAGCTATCGTGGCGAGTTGCGCGCGCCGATTTTTTCGTTTTACTCCGAACAGGATTTTGGCGGCGATTTCCCAACCGAAGCGGCCTACGGCGATGTCGAGGTTGAATGCCTGATCGTGACCGGTGGTGTCGCGGATTGCTTTGATAAGCCCGAAGTGCTGATCGCCGCCGTGGCCAAAGGTGAAACCCTTGATATCAAAGGGTTTCAGGCCGGTTGGACGATTTGGCCGCCGATCCCCTATAGCTATAATACCATTGTCGATGTGCCGGGTGTCGCCCCCTCTGCGCCGGATGCGAACAACCTGCTTGGCACTGACGACACCAAGCGTGACGTGTTGGCGCGGGTGATATACGGTTTCCGGCTGTCGATCTTTTTTGCGTTGGTCGTGACCGTTGCAGCCAGTGGAATCGGCATTGTTGCGGGAGCGGTGCAAGGGTATTTCGGCGGTTGGACCGACCTGATCTTCCAACGGGTGATCGAGATCTGGACAGGTACGCCGACGTTATATGTCATCATAATCCTGACGGCCGTTCTGGGCCGAAGTTTCTGGTTGCTCGCGTTCCTGACAATCCTGTTCGGCTGGCCCTCGCTGGTTGGCGTCGTGCGGGCCGAATTCCTGCGGGCACGAAACTTTGAATATGTCCGTGCGGCCAAAGCACTGGGCGTCTCGGACCGGACGATCATGTTCCGCCATATGCTGCCCAATGCGATGGTGGCGACAGTGACCATGCTGCCTTTCCTGGTAACAGGTGCCATCGCGACGCTCGCTTCACTTGACTTTCTGGGCTTTGGATTGCCGTCATCCGCCCCGTCGCTGGGCGAATTGACACTACAGGCCAAGCGGAACCTGCAAGCCCCGTGGCTTGGCTTTACCGCATTCTTTGCCTTTGCGATCATGTTGTCGTTGCTGGTGTTCATCTTCGAGGGCGTCCGCGATGCATTCGATCCCCGAAAGACCTTTTCATGAGTGTTCTGCTAGATGTGAAAAACCTGAATGTCCGGTTCCGGCAAGATGGTGAAACGACACACGCCGTGCGTGGCGTCTCGTTTCAGGTCGAAAAGGGCGAGACGGTCGCGCTGGTGGGTGAATCCGGTTCCGGAAAATCAGTGACCGCGCTGTCGACTGTGCAGTTACTGGGCGACAGTGCCACCGTTGACGGGTCGATCACATACGCTGGCACGCAAATGGTTAATGCGCCAGAGGCCGATCTGCGCCGGGTGCGCGGCAATGACATCAGTTTTATCTTTCAGGAACCGATGACCTCGTTGAACCCGCTTCATACGTTGGAAAAGCAACTGGCGGAATCGATTGAACTGCATCAGGGGCTGCGCGGCGCTGCCGTACGCAACAAGATTGTGCAGCTCTTGCATCAGGTCGGAATCCGCGACGCGGAAAGCAGGCTTGGCGCTTATCCGCACCAGCTATCGGGTGGCCAGCGACAGCGGGTGATGATCGCGATGGCGCTGGCAAACGGGCCGGAACTGCTGATTGCGGATGAGCCGACAACGGCGCTGGATGTGACCATTCAGGCGCAAATTCTTGAGCTGCTGGCGGATTTGAAGGCAAAGCAGGGGATGAGCCTGCTGTTCATCACCCATGACCTGACGATCGTGCGCAAAATCGCCGACCGCGTCTGTGTCATGAAAGACGGGGAGATCGTCGAAACCGGACCAACCGCCGAAATATTTAGCAATCCGCAGCATCCTTACACGCAGATGTTGCTTGCTGCTGAATCGACCGGCGTGCCTGTTCCGGTTGCACCCGACGCCAAGCTGATTGTTGAAACTGAAGCCCTGAAAATCTGGTTTCCGATCCACAAGGGCCTTTTGAAACGGACCGCCGGCCATGTGAAAGCGGTAAACAGTGCCACCCTGAAGGTCAGGGCAGGCGAGACGATGGGGATCGTGGGCGAATCCGGTTCCGGAAAAACGACTTTGGCGCTTGCGATCATGCGGTTGATCCGGTCCGAGGGGCGGATCGCGCTTGAAGGCACCGAGATCCAGCACTTTAACCAGAAACAGATGCGTCCGTTGCGCAGCGCGATGCAGATTGTGTTTCAGGACCCCTATGGATCGCTGTCACCGCGCATGACTGTGCAGCAGATCATCGCGGAAGGCCTGACCATTCACGCGATTGATCCATCACGGGATCGGGGTGACATGGTGGCCGAGATCATGAGCGAGGTCGGTCTCGATCCGGCGCTGATGGACCGGTATCCGCACGAGTTTTCCGGCGGGCAGAGACAGCGCATCGCAATCGCGCGGGCCATGATCCTGCGCCCGCAACTGCTGGTGCTGGACGAGCCGACATCGGCGCTGGATATGACCGTACAGGTGCAAATCGTGGAATTGTTGCGAAATCTCCAGCAAAAATACCAGCTGGCCTATCTTTTCATCAGTCACGACCTGAAAGTCGTGCGGGCGCTGTCACATAAGGTGATGGTGATGAAGCAGGGCGATGTCGTCGAAGCAGGCGATGCCGCTGACATCTTCGACGCGCCCAAGACCGATTATACCAAGGCACTGATGGCGGCTGCTCTTGAAGGGCGCGTGATCTAGCAGAAATGAATTTCCGGACGAAACGACCTCGTCCGAACAGTTTTTGCCTAGCCGTCTGACCCAATCATAAAGCAGGTTGTACCGCGTGCCTGAAGGCGGCGGCAGGCCAGATCAGCGCCTTCGCGGTTCAGACCCATGAAATTGGCGTCAAACCCGCCAGAGCGCTGCACGACGCGGCGAAGCGCCCCGTCAAGCGTTGTCATCTCGTTCAGGGCAACCCTTAGCAAGACGCGCTCGGCCTCGTAGCGCGAGCCGTAGCGGCCCACGTTAATGCCCCAGTGACGTCCGCCCGAGGTTGAGATGCGTGCAACAACAGTGTCAACTTCAACTGTT
>RCMY010006217.1_pt1 | contig 10022 bp, 5 predicted proteins | sample 2041341 | NCBI WGS metagenome assembly RCMY01 (sample SAMN09708234, study PRJNA481090) | Marine sediment metagenome, whole genome shotgun sequencing project.
AGGTAGCTCGTTTCAATACACCAATTTTGATAAGAAAGGAAAAACCGAAGGCAGTGTAGATTATACCATATCGAAGGTGACAAAAGAAGGCTCAGTTACCAATGCAACCTATGACATGAAATACACCGATGAAAAAGGAAAAAATCTTTTTGAAACGGAATTTGATTTCAGTTGCGAGAACGGTTTGGTGCGCATTGACTATAAATCACTCTTTCCATCTCAAATGATGGAACAATATACAGAGATGGGGCTTGAAATGGATATTAGCGGTACAGACATCGAACTTCCAAACGACCTCAGCGTAGGCCAAGAACTTGCAGATGCCAACCTATCGATCGCCGTGAGTATGGGCGGTATAAAAATGAACACGACCGTTGACCAAACGAACCGAAGAGTAGAAAAAAAAGAAAGTATTACGGTCGCTGCCGGCACCTTTGATTGCTATCTAGTTACGGAAACCAATACTTCTAAAACCATGGGAGCGACCATGGAAATGAATACTAAGCTCTGGCTGGCCGAAGGTGTGGGCATGGTGAAGCAAGAAAGTTATAAAAAGAACGGTAATCTGATGAGCCGTATGGAATTGACCAAATTTGATAAATAAGCACCCCACTTATGATGGGTTCTTTGCCATACATACAATGATTGCAGCCGTTGATACAAATTTTAACATCCCTGCGTGGTATAATACTTAGTTTTAATCGGAAACCGCCAGCATGATGCGGCAGTGCTAACAATATGCTATCATTTGTTATTTATTTTCATTGATACCCCAGGGCTTATGAATCAGATTTACTGCACCTTGAAAACCAACAACGATCCATATTTCGACAATAGCTTTAAAAGAGCACAATAAATAACTAACTAGCTTAAACCTAACATTATGAAAAAATGTCTGTATCTCACCCTCGTACTAACCGCCTTTGTCATGCAAGGCTGTGTCAAAGACTTCATCAAGCACCATCATGACCATTATGAGGGTTGCGGCCATGATCAGGATCCGTCTGCCGATAAAGAGGGGACTGTAAAATTCTCTCGCAATCAAATGATTGTTCGGTTCGCTGACTCTTTCGACCTGGAGGATAAGAAAAGGTTAAGAGGTACTGACCCTGATAGTGAGTTTGTTCTTGAATCTGAACCTGAAACTTGTAATTGTGGTGATTCAAGTATTGAAATATGGACCATTGATACTACTGCGACCGGTGTGGCTATTGAAGCGGCTAGAGATAATTTAAATAGAGGCACCCGTGGTAGCGAAGTCAAGGGCGATATTGAATTTGAAATAACGATTCCCATTGATGTACCCAAACCTGGGCAAAGTGATAATCCACAGTCCTCTCCAAGTGGCGGCGACGATGTTCTTATTGCCGTAATAGACACGGGATTAGATCATTCTTATGATGATTCTGATGGTTATGTATTGGACACAGGAGAAATTGTTTGTCCAGATAGTTTTAATGGTTGGAATTTTGTCGAAGAAAACGACAATGCGACAGACACCCACGGGCATGGCACCTATGTAACCAAAATAATACGAAATATATTAGAACCTCAGGCCATCGGGTTTAAAATTTTACCGCTCAAGGCATTTGATGGAAGTGGCAAAGGGTCTTATTCCAACATTATCTGTGCCATGAGCTATCTTAAGAAATTTGAGGCATCGGGCACTAACATTGATATAGTCAATGCCAGTTTCGGGGGCACATTGCCGGTCGCTGATTTTGAAACCTTGACTCTCTTACCGGAACTTATTGAGGAGTTGGGCGACGATACGATAATTATCGCATCGGCAGGAAATGAAGAAACGGAAGTCGACAACGGAGATCTTCGCCACTTTCCTTCGGGTTTTGATTCTGCCAATCTATTGACTGTAGGTGGCTATGCTGTCGGGACGGAAACATTGGAAATTCATCCTGAATCAAATCGAGGAAATAGTAGTATAGATATGGCAACGCTCTTTGAACCCTATGATCTTCAGTTTAGTAGAGGTGGTTCCATTACTATGGTAGATGACCTCGCAGGAACTTCTTATGGCACAGCCTATGTAAGTGGTATTGCCGCGCAAGAAAAAGGCAATAATAGGGGTATTGTCGATTTGAAGGGGCATGTACTTAATTTAACTAATTCTGTAGAGAATTTAACCGATTTCGTAATGGAAGGCCGCGCTCTAGAACAGCCGCTAACTCCTTAGATTTATACGCTGGCACAATCCAATAACAAAAGTATTGAGTTTAGATAGTAGAAAAAATGATTATGCAAAGATCCCGACGAGAATCGAAATCTTTTGTATAATTCGCGTCCTCTCGTAATGTGGTTTTGAGTGCAGGCAAAAATCGAATACCCTCTCTTTTTTGTTGGCCCAAACAATATGTGTTAAATTTAGCTATGAGACCAATTTTGATACTCCTTTTTTTTCTTGGCTTCTTTTGCCATTCCCAAACTCAAGCTCTTCTTGATATTGTTGATTCCGATTTGGCAGTCAAAGAAAAGCAATACAAACTCGATTCATTGTTGAAAGTAGGGGAAAGAACATTGTCTCCTGCAAATTTGGCCGATCTATACCATAATTTGGGAAGCAAGTGGTATTACAAAAATTGGTTGGATGATAATACAAAGGAATCGATCGTGAAAGCTATTTTTCATACTGATAAGGCGGCTAAACTGAAAAAAAAACTAGACACTATTGAAACGGGTTCTTTAGACCAAACTCTATATAATTTAGCTTATTTCTATTCTTTAAACGATAATATTTTTCAAGCAATCGATATCAATTTGGAACTTGTCGGTTTGGGCATAAACGGTGATTTTTATTTGAAGGCTGGGACCGAATTGGGATTTCTATATAGTTTCATTGGTGATTTTTACAAGGCTTTAGATCGATTTGGCGAGATGATGTATTTTTATGAGAACAAGGGTCAGTTAAACCGCAAAGAACTTCTAGAGTTAGCAGATTTGAACCTTTTCACCGCTGAAACCCATGCCGAAATGGGGTATAAAGAGTTTTCCCGTGAAATAAAGATCAACTTAATACGGGCGGACTCAATTCTCAATACAATTGATGAAGTTCCGCTGGTTTATCGAAATAGTATTGACCAAATAGAGGGCAACCGCTTGGCGGTAAATGGAAACCACTTAGAAGCTGTTCGCCATTTTCAAAAAGTTCTGGCAGATTCTACCGTTTTGGATTCTGGAAATTTAAGCATTGTGTATAATGCACTCGGATTATCTCAAATAGAACTTCAAGATTATAACAACGCATTAGTTAATTTAAATAAGTCCATTTCTCATGACGCAAACTATAGCGCTCCATATAATAACTTGGGAGATTTATATTTAGCACAAAAAGAATTTGAAAAAGGACTCTTTTCTTATCAAAAAGCCATGGTTTATGCCATTGATAAAAATAGAGAGGTCAATTTCGATGAACTCCTTACAACAGAAGATTTGGAATTGGCTACCGAAAAAATCAAATTATTGAATCATATCGTAACAAAGGCAAACGGCTGGCTAAAATATCACCATTACGACAATAACAAAGAACACCTGACCCATGCTCTTGAAACCTTCGCCCTAGCGGACCAATTGGTCGACATCATCCGGTCTGAGAGTACCGAATACCAGTCGAAACTCTTTTGGCGAGAGAAGGGGGCCTCGCTCTATATGAAGGCAGTCGAAGTTTGCCATTTATTGAACAAGCCCGATCAAGCCTTTCATTTCATGGAACGCAATAAGGCCTTGTTATTGTTGGAAGATATCTCTAGCGAACAGGCCAAAGAAATCTCAAAGTTGCCCAATACCATGGCCGAGCGTGAATTTGAGCTCAAACGAGCCATCTTCTTATCGGAAAACGAATTCATAAACTTCGACACTGCCTCGTTTGACAGCCTTGCGTCAGTAAAGCAAGAAGTGTACAAAAACAAACAAAACTACACTGCTTTTGTAGATTCATTGGCAAAAGCGTTCCCCGCGTACGCCGATATCAAGAAGAAAGTCGACGTATTACTGTACCCTAATTTTAAGACAAAGTTTATTTCTGATGACGAAGTCGTGCTTCAATATATTCTAAACGACGAACAGGGTTATGGGTTATTAACGGCTGACGACTATACCGAATTCTTTAAGCTTGACGCTATTGAAAATCTAAACGAGAGAATAATCTCCCTTTACGGTCAATTAATCGATATGGCCACCGATCGCGATAAACTGGCGGCCTATAACACCCTTTCGCATCAAATATTTAAGCAATTGATACCTGGAAAAGTTCACCAGAAAATCAAGGATAAAAAACTCACACTGATTACCGATTACTCCATACAACAAATACCCTTCGAAGCATTTGTGGTAAATGAAAATTCGGACACCTATCTTATCGAGGAAACCGAAATTCGCTATGCCTACTCCATGTCGTATTTAGACGCCAAAAGACAGGTTACCAACCACCCTGAAAAAGAATTGTTAGGTATAGCACCCGTACAATTTGCCCGTCTCGGGCTGCCCGAACTTCTATTTAGCGGGGCCGAGGTAGGGGAAGCGGAAAAAATCTTTTCCGGAATAGTAGCCTTAAACGGCGAAGCCACTAAAGCCAAATTCCTTGAAAACATAGACGATTCTAGGATTGTACATCTCTCGACCCATGCAGATATCGGTGAAGGAATAGATCCGTGGATCGCCTTTAGCGACGAAAAAATGTTCCTGAACGAGATTTATGCTACCAAAAACCAAGCGGATATGGTGGTATTAAGTGCCTGTAATACCTCTTTGGGAGAACTGAAAAAAGGGGAAGGTGCCATGAGTCTGGCCAGAGGCTTCTTTCATTCCGGGGCGAAAAGTGTAGTGTCATCTTTATGGTCGACCAACGATAAATCAAGTAAAGATCTGATGACCGCATTTTACGAAGGTCTTGACGAAGGCTTAACCAAATCCGCTGCGATGCGTAAGGCCAAACTGGCGTATATTACTAGGTATCGGAATTCGTTATCTCCTTCGTATTGGGCAGCTTTAATCGTTATCGGCGATAATTCCCCTATCCAGACTTCCGGTTCACTAGAGTTATATTGGGTGTTGGCTTTGGCAGGAATTATTTTATTGGCAATAGTTCTTTACTATCGATTTAAAAAAAATCGTTCAATTTTAATTCAACCGTAATAAAAAAATCCAATAGGGATTGTACGTATACACCGTTTAAAACCGGAACATTCAATTTTTTTATATTTTATGTTAACCTTTTCTATTTTCAGCACATAAAAGAATGAATCCAAGATGGGTTCACCATTAAACACGAATTAATTTAACCTTTTAAACATTAGAAATTATGAAGAGAAAAGCTTCTAAAGAGATTACCAAAAACAACGAAACCTTTGATTTGAAAGACAACGAAGTTGCGGAAAAGTATGCCTCGACCAGTGCCAAAAGACCTCGTGTTAGAGATAAGCCAGAACCTTCCTAAATCATTAGTGCAAATCAAAACAGACCGCATTGTTAAGTAGGGGGCTATCGCATGAATGAAAACCCCGCCCACACTCAAGAGTTTGGGCGGGGTTTAAATTGCTAAACATTCTGCCCATTGATATAGATTTAATTTGAATTAACGAAGTTTAAGTGGTCTGATTTTATTAGAAAAATCATCATTATTTATACAAATTTTTCCATAATGTCATAAATTTCAACATTATAAAATTAATTCAAGGTCAGTGTGCCAAAAAAAACCCGCTCAAACCCAATGGTTTGGGTGGGTTTTTAAATTCATAGGATATCCAATCAATTCTTTTATCAGAAAATTCCTTATACTTCCACGAACTCTTCCGTAGTGTACCTCAATTTCATTATCTTGAAACAGCTAGCGGTTGCTCATTGTTTCCTTTATCTATTCGTATGAAGTTTTCTGTATTGATTTTATTGCTTTTTTTTGGAGTCTTGTCCGATGCGCAGACCCCCAAGACTGATGAAATTGCCGAGGCGGAAACGCTAATGGAAAGAGGGATACAGCAAACTTTTAAAGATAAGGATGAGGCATATGCCAATTTCGAAGCTGCTTTTCGACTTTTTAAAAAAAACAATGCATGGTTACGATGTATAGAAGCAATTCAAGAAATACTTTATGTCAGCAATGTTCATTTTGATCTGGCCAACTCTAGTAGGGCTCTTCAGCGCGTAGATTCCATCTTTAATGCGCGTTCCGTTTTCCTTAATACCACAGGGGAAATCCGTAATATAAAGAACATGCATTTAACCGACAAGGCGAACTATTTTAAAATAATCAACGATTTTCCCAAATCTTTGAAATATTCTGAGCAGGTAATCTTTAATATAAAGAGCGTTCCGGATGCGCTGTGGACCGAAGAAGATATAAAAGATCTCTATGTCGCCTATGAATTTAAAGCAGGTATCTATATAACCCAAGGGAAATACAATCTTGCCCTTGACATTTATGATCAATGTCTCAGACTAGGAAGAGATAGGGGGCTAGAGGAAAGCTTTACGGCAACTACACTTACGCTATTGGGAGGTCTATTAAACAAACAAAAGAAGTACCGCAAATCCAACTCGTATTCTTTGCAATACCTGAAATTTGAATCAAAAAGCAAGGCAAAACCAGACGACCAAGCCTTGACTTCCTATTTTGTGATTGCCCAAAACCATATCCGACTGCATCAAAAAGATAGTGCCACTCATTACCTCTCCAGAGCCAAGCAACAGTTGTCTAAAAATGATCCGTTCGCACATCGCTACTATCAAATACAGGGAGAATTGCTCCAATCCATCGGCTCGCACAAGGAAGCCTTGACGGCCATGGATACTGCCATTGCTCTCTTATTCGCAAATTCTATAACGGAAAACAATTTTGAGCTGGCCCGTTTGTACAAAGACAAGGCCATTATGTATAATGACAAAAATGAATTTGTGTCGGCCTTGACCAATTTGCAATCTGCCATAGAACAAATCACAAAGAATTTTTCGGCCGATTCCAAATCATGGCCCAATCCGGAATTAAAGGATGTGCTAAATAAGGAAGAGCTTGTTAAAATTTTAAAGTATAAGGCCTTTGCGCTCAATAAATTGAACAAGTATTCAACCGCCTTGGAAACCATCGATTTGGGGGTCAGTGCCTTGGACGATCTAAAGCCCACCTTTAAAAGCGAAACGGACAAACTTTTTCAGATTGAGGATGCGTTCCCTTTATTTGGAACGGGTTTGGCAGCGGCCTATGCCCTGTACACGGAATCAAAAAACGAAAAATACATTGACCGGGCGTTCCACTATTCCGAAAAAAGCAAGGCGGCCTTGCTATTGGAAGCGCTTCTAAACGCCCAGGCAACTGAATTTGCCAATCTACCGGAACAGCTACTGGAAAAGGAACGGCAATTAAAATCTCAAATAGCACATATCGAAAAACAGCTCGATACACACCAAGAAACTTCCGCAGAATCTGAGGACGAACTATTTGCGTTAAAAGACGAATATAGAAACCTCGTCCGCAGTATCGAGACCAAATACCCTTCTTACTACGATCTGAAATACGATACGGGAATCGTTTCGATAGACCAATTACAAGAACTATTGGCATCCAACGAGCTATTGCTGTCTTATTTTTACGGAAACGATGCCATCTATGCGATAGCCATCGACAAGAACGGCAAACAAATCGAACGGATTAGCGTCGATTCTTCCTTGGTAACACAGATAACAAAAATATATGGTCTATTGACCGATCCAAAATCCGATGTGGAGATTTTGGGCACAGCTACACACACGTTATTTACCGATCTGGTCGCTCCGGTTATTAAATTGAAAGACAAAAAGAAGCTGATTATTATTGCGGATGGCCTGTTGAACTATATTCCCTTTGGTGCTATGAACACCTCCGAACATGGCCTATCCTATTTTGTGGAAGATCACGCTATCAGCTATGCCAATTCGGCCACTTTACTCGGCCAATTGCGAAAAAGACGTCCTAAAAACCATTCGGTTCTGGCCTTTGCACCCGATTTTGACGAACCTTCACTCCAAGATTATGGTGATGGTATAAAATTGCTGCCCTTGCCCCATAATAAAAAGGAAGTCGAACAAATATTGACGTCGTTCGACGGTAGTTCGTTTGTCGACGGGAATGCCTCACTTCAGAACTTTAAAGCACAGATTTCCAATTTTGGTATCCTACATTTGGCCACCCATGCCATTTTTGATGACAGCGCCCCGGAATATTCATATCTCGCATTTTCCCCTAAGAAAGGCGAGACCAATCTGTTGTATGTCCGCGATCTCTACAACCTTGAACTCAAAGCGGATCTCGTTACTTTGAGTGCTTGTGAAAGTGGGGTAGGCGAATTAAGGCGGGGGGAAGGTTCCCTCAGCTTAGCCCGGGGTTTTTTCTATAGTGGGGCTTCGAGTATTTCAAGTACGCTTTGGAAAATAACGGACGCCTCCTCTACAAAACTGATGGACGGATTTTACAAAAATCTTTCTAAAGGCGATGCCAAGGATCTTGCGTTACAAAAGTCGCAGGTAGATTTTTTGAACGCCAACCGCCAGAACGCCCTGTCGCATCCCTATTACTGGTCCGGTTTTGTGATTTCGGGAAATACCGATCCGGTAATCGCATCCCTAGATTGGTGGTGGATTGTTTTGGGGGTTTCGCTCATTACCGTGGTGGGGTTTATTTGGTATAAGCGGAAGTTATGAACTTGTTTTGATTTTTTTTCGACGATTTTAAAACAATAGCTCAAGACGAGCAAAATGTAGGTCACTCCAATTCGTCCAATAACTCGTTGGCCTTCTCGGTATTATAATCATATTCCGAAATTAGCTGTTTCAAGTGTAAAGTGGCATTTGCCTTGTCCTTCTCCTTTAGATAGGCCAGTGCCAGGTACCAATGAGATTCGGCGGCAAACTGTGTATCCTCCGAAATGGTCTTTTCGAACAGTGCCTTGGCCTCTGCCAGTTTGCCCAATTGCAAGTACGACTGCGCCTTGTAAAAATCCAAATACGGCTGTTTGTCCGCATCGGGGATTTTATTGAAATCCGCAAGGGCCGCTGCAAAATCACCAAATTCATAGGCGGCGAAAGCCTTTCTTTCCAAAGATTCAACGGTATCGCCCCTAGTAATGGCATAAACCGTGTTCGGATATTCCTGAAAATTGTTGTCGTAAAGATCTTCGTAGTCCGTTATAAAAAAATTGTTGTAGCCGAACCATCCCAATCCGACCAGCAGGGCGACCGATGCGGCAATCGCCCAATTTTGGGTTTTGCGGCGCAGTAGGGTCCTGACCGGTGTATCTTGGGAAATATCCCTTTCAAAGCCTACCAATTTCGACTTTAGCTCTTTGGCGTTCTTGTTATGGATGACCTTTTGCAGGTCTTTTTCAAAATCAAATTGTTCCTTAAACTCCGAATCGGTTGCCAACAGTTCGTTGAACTGTTTCTCCTGTTCGGGGGCCAGGTCATTTGAAAAATAGCGGTATAGCAACTGTTCTTTTTCCATCACATTATCTACTTTCTTTTATTCGTTCTTTTAAGGTCTTCAAACAGCGTGATTTTTGGCTTTTTACGACGTTTTCGCTGTTGTATCCACCGGCTTGCATTATCTCTTGTATCGAGAAACCCCTATAATAAAATAGGGTCAACAAGTCTTGGCATTTTTGTCCCAAGACCCTGAAATATTGTTGCAACAATTGTTGCTCTACCGTCAGTTCCTTTTTTTCAATTTCGATTTCGTCGATTACCCGATCATTCTCCCCTACCATTGAGAAATCGAATTCGCCCCTTATCGTTTTTTTATTTTTTCTCATCCTATCAAAAATCAAATATTTTCCGATGCCGAACAGATAGGTAGAGATACTGCTCGTAAAGTCCATTACTTTTCCACTCATGATATTTTCATAAAAAATGACATAGGCATCTTGATAAACATCGATATTCTCCGCTTCCGAAAGATGATATCTTTTGGCATAGTTCAAGAACTTGTCGCGATTGTCTTCATATACATGTCTTAGCACGTTATCAGATCCTCTTTTCAGGTCTTCGAG
>RCMY010006219.1_pt1 | contig 10020 bp, 10 predicted proteins | sample 2041341 | NCBI WGS metagenome assembly RCMY01 (sample SAMN09708234, study PRJNA481090) | Marine sediment metagenome, whole genome shotgun sequencing project.
AACTTCCCGCCGTCGCCAACTGGCTCCTTTCACCGCTGCGACGGCTTCGTGTTCCCATCGACGACGTGATGGCAACCTTGACCCTTGCCGTTCGCGCTCTCCCGCTGATGGCCGACGAGCTCTCGATGACGAGCACCCTGTGGCGATTGCGTCCGAAGAACCAGGCGAACCTCGTGGTCGAGATGGTCGACTTTGCCGCTACCGCCACCACCTCGGCCGTTCGCCGGGCCACCGAACTCGGTGAGACGCTGGTCAACCGGGGACCGGTGATTCCCGCCGAGCATCGATCAAGCTGGTCGATCGCCGATCCAATCGTCGCCGCCATGACCACTGCGACGTTGGCGGCAATCGTGCTGATTCCCTGACCTCAACGACCGACAACGGCCGACCGCAGAGCATCACCGAAGCCACGCATTGCGGTCATGACATCGAGGGGATCGACTTCCTCCGCCGGCCAGTTGACGAGGAGCACGTAGGAGACCGACGCAAGTCCCGCTCCGACAATGCCAACATCACACCGGACACCGAGATCGGTGCCTGTCTTGTTGGCAACGCCGGGGTGGCCTCCCGCTCGGATCAACGGGTCGAGGCGAAAGGCGCCGGCGACCATTGAATGATCGGTGCTCAACGCCATCCAGTCGAGGAGACGATCCGAGCATTGACCGAGGAAGCTGGTCAGTTCCGTTGCCGTTCCACTGGCCAGGCGCGACGGATGGTTGGTTGAGCGCTCGTCTCGCACTCGGTCGTGCAACATCGTCTGGTGCAGGCCGAGCGATCGGGCCCGTTCGGCGACGGCGTCGAGACCGATTTGGCGGAGCAGGACATTCGTTGCCAGATTGTCGCTGACCGATGCGATGAGGACGGCGAGGTCGTTCACGCTGAGTGCATCGAGGGTCATGTGCTGCCACAGACCGGAGTCGGCGACCACATCGGCCTCGGTCCTCGTCAGTCGATACTGCGGCTCGCCGGGATTGGCACCGAGCCGAGCGTCGAGTTCGGCGAGCAGGAGCAACTTGCCAACACTGGCAATCGATCGAACGTCATCGCTCCGATGTGACAGGAGAACCGAACCGCCGTGGTCAACCACCGATGCGCTCCACCACGCCGGATCGATGGCCAACATCGCCTGCGCGGCTGCGGCCGCGAAGCCGCTACTCACGTCAAACCCCCGGCCGGCAGGTCGGCGAGCTGATCGAGGTCGTGTCCGAACAGTAGGCGACAACCTTCGTGGTCGCGCATGTGCTGGAGCACTCGCATGCTGTCGAGTTGTTGATCGGTGTCATGGCCGAACTTCGGGACGCTCATCGTGGCAAGCATGTGGGCGAAGTAGATGCAGTCGCCAGTCAGCACCACCGGACCGGAGGCCAATTCGATCCGCAGCGCCTGATGTCCGACGGTGTGGCCCGGTGTTGGGATACAGCGAATGGTGCCGTCGCCAAAGAGGTCGTGCTCGCCGTCGATGGTGAGCACATCGTGTCCGCAGTCGAAGTCGGCGGGGTTGTAGATGCCGCGTTCGATGAGACGGGCTTCGTGGCCAGCGTCCCACTCGTCGGCCTGGACGACGACGCGGGCATCGGGAACCTCGACCGTGCCGCCGGTGTGATCGAAGTGCAGATGGCTGAACACGATGTGGCTGACGTCGCTCGGTCGAACGCCGACCGCATCGAGACGGGCTGTGAGCTCTTCACCGCGAGAGAAGCGCGGCGCGAACACCTCGGCCGATCGACCAATGCGTTCGGTGCTGGTTTGCAACGATGCGTGAAGGCCGGTGTCGAAGAGGACCAGTCCCTGCTCGTGCTCGATGAGCCAGCTGATGATCGGCAGTGTCACGGTGGCATCTTCGCCGGTGATGATCGAGAGATTGCTCTCCAGACGACCGACTTCGAGCGGTAGCAGCTGCATCGACATTCGACCATAGCCTTGCCAGCGACGTCGCGACGTCCGGATCGTGGACCGACGTGCGAGCACGGCTTCGTCGGTCCCATGAGAACGTCATCGAAGTGATCGCGTCCTACACGCCCGAGGATCTGTTCACCAAGAAGCAGTACGCCTGGACTGGCACGACGTCGGTCGCCAGCTACGCCACCTCGGCAACATCGAGCCACTACGCATGGACATCCAAGCTCGTCCGCAAATGGCGGACAACCATCAGTTGATCGTGCTCTACCCACGACTCGGCTTCATCGACGCTGGCGTCAGCGACGAAGATCCCGACGAGCGCACGATGGTTCTCGACCTCGTCGTCGGCTGACCGGGCGCCCGTCGCGCTAGCGAACTCGAGTGAAAAGGTAGGCAAACGGCGACTTCGTGTAAGCGATTCCCCGACCTGACTCATGAAGCGATGAGGTAGTGATTGCGGTTGGTTTCTTGGGAACGAGGTAGCTGTCGAGGCCGTTCGTCTCGACGTGGTAGCTGCCGGATCGCGAGACGACGACGCCGAAGAGTTCGTAGCGAGGGTCGATCGAGGCCATGGCCGCATCGCCATGACTGGCGTTGACGAGCAGCGTGCCACCCACGGCAAGGTGTTGCGTGCAGTGCTCGGAGATGAATCCTGCGTACAACGAGATGAGGAGATCGACGGGTCCAGCAGGCAGATCGAGCTTGTTGGTGTAGTCGTCGTGGATGAACGTGAACCGGGCGGACGGCGGGCCGTCGTGATCGGCGATGATTTCCGCAACACCCTCGGAATCGGCGAAGAACGGCGCCGCTCGCTTGTCGACATCGAGGTAGGTGACCGTCCCGAAGACGAATGACGGTGCAACGTCGACGAAGGATCCCGGATACAGCACCGTCGTGGCATCGATCACTTCGGCGACGGCGGAAAACAGACGCCAGCGGTCGCCTTCGTGCTGATCCTGCTTGGCCCACAGCTTCGCCGTTGCCGGCTTCACGGTTGCAACCGTTTCATTCAGAATCTCCTCATTCAGAATCGCCTCACTCAGAATCGCCTCACTCAGAATCGCCTCACTCAGAATCTCTGTATGAAAGGCCGAGGGGCGCGGCGTCATCGAGTGCATCGCCGAGGAGATCGAGACCGAGGAGATCGAGGAGGTCGGCCATAGGGGGAGCCTAGGCCAGCAGACGTGGACCTCGTTACAGTCGGCGGCCTATGGAGAACTCGGGCGGCGAACTGCCAACCATCGGTCGATAGTGGGTTCATCTCGGTTCCTGCCATCGAGCGCAGCACCCGATGCCGGGCTGTTGTTGCACACGCGTGGTGTTCGAGCTCTTGGCGATGGCCTTGTCAGTGTCGTGCTTGCCGCCTACCTGACCGCGATCGGCCTGACCGAGACAAGGATCGGGGTTGTGATCACCGCAACGATGCTGGGATCGGCGGCGCTCACCCTCGCCGTCGGACTCCGGGCCAACGCGTACCCACGGCAGCGGCTACTGAGACTCATGTCGTTGCTCATGGTGGCCACCGGACTTGGCTTCGCTGCGTTCACCTCGTTCTGGCCTCTGGTGATCATCGCGATCGTCGGCACGCTCAACCCGAGCGGCGGCGATGTCAGTGCCTTCCTCCCGACCGAACAAACAGTCCTGCCCAGCACGGTCGACGACAATCAGAGAACTCAGCTGTTTGCTCGGTACACGCTGATCGGATCGCTCGTTGCTGCGGTGGGTGCAGCGTTGGCCGGCGTTCCGGAGTGGGTCGCCAGCCGGTTTGATCTTTCGCTGGTGACCACGTTGCGTTGGACGTTCATTGGTTACGCCTTTCTCGGCGCTGTTGTCTTCCACCGCTACCGACTGCTCGGCTTCGTCGGTGAGACCACGAGTGGAGCTCGCAGAGCCCCGCTCGGGCCATCGAAACAGATCGTCTACCGACTGGCCGCGCTCTTCAGTCTCGACTCGTTCGGTGGCGGCTTCACGATCACGGCCATCATCGTGGTGTGGCTCCAGCGCCGCTTCGATCTGTCTCTGGCGTTGAGCGGGGCCGTCTTCTTCTGGGCCGGTTTGCTCTCCGCTGGTTCACAGCTCCTCGCCCCGCGCCTGGCTGGACGCATCGGACTCATCAGAACCATGGTCTTCACCCATCTCCCGGCCAACGGATTCCTGATCCTGGCCGCTTTCATGCCGACCGCACCGCTGGCCGTCGGGTGTCTGCTGGTGCGCGCCGCGCTGTCGCAGATGGACGTGCCGGCTCGCAGTTCCTACGTCATGGCGGTGGTGACTCCCGAGGAACGACCGGCAGCGGCGAGTATCACCGCGGTTCCACGCAGCCTCGCCGCGGCGCTCCCACCAATCGCCGCCGGTTGGCTGCTCAGTCACTCCAACTTCGGATGGCCGCTCGTCATCGGCGGTGTGACCAAGATCGTGTACGACCTGCTGCTGCTCAACAAGTTCCGCAACATCCGACCTCCTGAAGAGCAGTAGTGAATCAGTCGAGCATGTAGTCGGCGAGGTCGACATCGTGTGTCATCGACCAATAGTCGACGAGTCGCCAGGGCATCACCGAAACCACCCGGCCGGCAGCGTTGCGGTAGTACGTGCTCATCCCAGGATGGGTCCAGACGAGTTGCTCGTGCTCGGCGTCGACTCGCTCCACATAGTCGTCGTGCGGCCCGCGACGAACCTCGATCGAACGGGCGCCCGCATCTGCCATTGCGGCGATCGACGAGCAGATGTAGCGGGCCTGGCACTCCGACTGGAAGATGGCGCTGCCGCCGTGAGCGAGGCCGGTGTTCGGCCCCTGGACACAGAACAGGTTGGGAAACCCCGGCACGGTGATCCCGAGATAGGCCGTCGGATTGTCATTGGCCCACTGATCGGCCAGTCGGACGCCGTCGCGTCCGGTGATGTTCAGGAGGCTCGTCATCTCGGTCACGTTGAAGCCGGTGGCCAGCACGATGATGTCGTGCTCGCGATGATCGCCGACCTCATCGACGATGCCGGTGGGGTCGATCGACCGGACACCTTCGGTGACGAGTTCGACGTTCGGCTTCGTCAGAGACTGGAACCAACCATTGTCGAGGAGGATGCGTTTGCCGTATGGCGGATAGTCGGGCAGGCAGTCCTCGATCAGGTCGGGATGGGTCGCGAGCTCGGATCGGATGTGGTCGGTCATCTCGACCCGATGGCGATCGTTGATCCGATTCAGCGATCGCTCGGGGTGTGGCCAGTCGGGATCCTTGCGCAGGAACTGGAGGAGCCCATCGCCGTATCGCCACAGCATGGTCATCCGGAACCAGGCTGCGTAGTAGGGGAGATGCTCGAACAGATACTGCGAGCCCTCGGGAATCGGCTCGTGGTAGCGGGGGATCGGTCGAGCCCATTGCGGGCTGCGCTGATAGATGGTCAGCTGATCGACCGTGTCGGCGATGGCGGGGACGATCTGCATCGAGGAAGCGCCGGTGCCAACAATGGCCACGTTCTTGCCGGCGACGTCGAGTCCGTCGGGCCACCGGGCGGAGTGGAAGAGTTGGCCGCCAAAGGAGTCGATACCGGCGATGGTTGGCACCGACGGCTCGTTGAGCTGGCCGATGGCGCTGATCAATACACCGACCCGTCGAGTCTCCGGCCCGGTTGGCGTTTCGAGGGTCACGACCCACTGCCGATCGGTCTCCTCCCACGTTGCCGATGTGAGAGTGGTCTCGAAGTCGATGAACGGCATCAGGCCGGCGTCGTCGGCGCTGCGTTGCAGGTAGTCCTCGATCTCGGGTTGTGGGGCGAAGAAGCGCGACCATTGGTTCGGTTCGGTGAACGAATAGGAGTAAGCGTGGTTGGGGGTGTCGACACCGGCACCCGGGTAGCGGTTGTCGCGCCATACCCCGCCGACACGGTCCGAGCGTTCGACGATGGTGAACCGGACACCGAGCCGCATGAGCCGTACCCCGAGCGCGATGCCGCTGGCGCCCGCGCCGACGACGAGAACCTCGACGCCCCGGGGCGGCTTGGCCGCGGCGACGTCACGGGATGCGAACCCCATTTCTTCTCGCATCATCGGCGCGTACTCGGGGGGTACGTCTTCGCCGAGACACCACTGCATCATCTCGAGCATGAGCGCATTGCCGGGATCATCGATCACGGGCTGGATGTTCATCTCGATGAGTTCGGCGGCAACGACCCGCAATCGGGTGGCTGCTTCGTCGCTCAGGCCGGCCTGTTCGTCGGCGATCAGATTGACGTCTCGTTGAGGGCGGAACGGATCGCTCAGCCAGCGCTGATCGCCGGTCAGGTGGAAGACGCACATGAGCAGGACTCGGAGGTCGGCCTGGGCGACTGCGGTTGATGCCAGCACGTCAGACCTCTGATCCCAGCTCGAGCGGTGACGCCGATGGGAGTGGCAGCGAGGGAAGGACCACGTCGAGCATCTGATCGACCAGTTCGGTGGCGGGGAGGCCGATGTCGCTGAAGATCTCAGGCTGGCCGAGGTAGAGCGAAGCACCGGCGACGGTTGCGGCGACAACGGCCGCGTTGACCTGCCGGAACTCGCCTTGATCGATCCCGATGCGAACGAGGCGCTCGACCACCGTCATGGCGAAGCGGTAGTGGCGGTCGACCAAGCGGCGAGCGGGGGCGTCGTCGGCGAGGTCTTCCGACAACGTTGCCTTCAGCTGGAACTCGAGGCCACCGGTCAAGTAGCTACGCAGTTGATCGATGACGGGATCGTCATGGTTGATTGCCTGTAGTGCGGATCGCCCCTTCTTGTTGAGGAACCGGTCGAGTACGACGAGGACGAGCTGCTCCTTCGATGGCGCAATCTCGTAGAGCGTTCGCCGTGAGCAGCCGGCACCGCCGGCGATCTCGCCGATGGTCATGTCGGCGAAACCGCGCTCCATGAAGGCGGCCTCGATCTGCTCGAGGATCTGATGGTGTCGCAGCCCGAGCCGGTTCTCGGCCGTTCGTGAGAGCAACGGCCGTGGTGCACCGGCGGCGAGGCTGACGGCACGAGTGTCCGGTGGCTGGCTGGTCTCCGTTATCCGGGCTGTCGTTCGTGAGGCTGTCGTTGGCTGGGCGGCCGTTGGAGGGGTCATGGTCGTCCGGCTCGTGGCGAGGCAACGGTGGCGGTCATGATGAACCCGGCACCCTTTCCGGCGACATCGCGAGGGTTGGAACTCGGTGCGGTGAGGATGAACAGTGTGCGGCCATCGCTGCCGCCCAACATGCACGCGAAGGCGGGCTGGTCGGTCTCGATCGTGTCGGTGATCTCGCCGCCCTCGATGTAACGGACCACTCGCTGCCCCCCGGCGTCGGCGACCCAGATGCCGCCATCGGCGTCGAGCGTGCAACCATCGGGAACGCAACCCGGGGTCTCCGCCCACACTCGGCGATTGTTCAGCGTTGCGTCGGCGGCGATATCGAACGCCGAGAAGCGGCCGGCCATGGTCTCGGCAACAATCAACGTCGACCCGTCGGGCGTGATGACCGACCCGTTGGGGAAGGCGAGGTCGGGAGCCGCACGTTCGACCGATCCGTCGGGTCGGACCAGGGCGAGCGTTGCATTGCGGATGGCGTCATGGTCGCCGGCGAAGAGGTCGAACCCGAAGTTGCCGACGTAGCAGTTGCCGTGGTCGTCGACGATCATGTCGTTGCACCAGAATCCGGCGATGTCACCAAGGTCGGCGTGGAGATGGAGTTCCGTGCCATCGAATCGCAGGACCCGGCGATCTCGCATCGAGACGATCAGGAGTTGGCCGTCGGGCAACCAGCCGAGGCCAGACGGCTGCTCGTCGACGGTCACGATGGCCTCGCGAGTGCCGTCGGGGCTGACTGCGTAGACCGTGTGCTGATAGAAGTCGGAGTACCAGAGTCGGTCGTCGTGCCAACGCGGTCCCTCGCCGAAATCAACGCCATCGACCAGGACCGTGAGCTGTGTCATGGACCAAGCGTGCCATTTGGGTACCGATCCGGCAACTCTGGTACCGTCCGCAGATGTCTTCACCGCAGACCCCCGTTGCCGGCCCGGGGCGAGTTGGAACGCCGATGCGCAGTCGCCTCGACACCCGCTCGGAGGACTTCCAGCAGAACCTGGCCGCCATGGCGGAACTGTGGGATCAGGTCGCCGACGAGATGGCGAAGGTGCCGACGATCGGTGGCCAACGCTACGTCGATCGGCATCGTTTGCGAGGCAAGATGCTCGTTCGGGAACGGGTCGAGCATCTCGTCGATCCCGGAACCCCGTTCCTGGAACTGAGCCCCCTCGCCGGATGGGGCACGCAAGATCCGATCGGTGTCGGCATCTGTGCCGGGATCGGTGTGGTCGAAGGCGTCGAGTGCGCCATCCTCGGCACCGACATGACCTACCGCGGCGGGTCGGCCAACCCGAACTCGTGGACCAAGTCGGCAAGGTTCTACGAGATCGCTCGCGAGAATCGTTTGCCGGTCATCGTGCTGAACGAATCGGCGGGCGCCGATCTGCCCCGACAGGCCGACATCTTCGTTCGCGGTGGCGAGCAGTTCCGAGATCTCACCCGGCTGTCGAAGAACGGCATCCCGACCATCACCGTTGCCTTCGGTCCGAACACCGCCGGCGGCGCCTACGTCCCGGGAATGAGCGACTACACCGTCTTCGTGAAGGGTCGAGGCACTGCCTACCTCGGAGGTCCCCCGCTGGTGAAGATGGCGATCGACGAAATCGTCGACGAGGAATCCCTCGGCGGGGCCGAGATGCATTCGCGAACCTCGGGGTTGTCTGACTATCTCGCCGTCGACGAACTCGACGGGCTGCGTATCGCCCGCCAGATCGTGCGCCATCTGGGTTGGACCAAGCGGGGACCGGGCCCGTCCGTCGCGGCCGACGAGCCGCTGTACGACCCGATGGAACTGCTCGGCTGCGCGTCCGCCGACGTTCGCATCCCCTTCGACATCCGAGAGGTGTACGCCCGGGTGCTCGACGGCAGCCGTTTCGAGGAGTTCAAACCGTTGTATGGCTCGACCCTCGTCTGTGGCTGGGGTTCGATTCACGGCTTCCCCGTTGGCGTGCTCGGCAACAACGGGATCCTCTTCTCCGAGGAGGCCGGCAAGGGAGCGCAGTTCATCCAGCTGTGCAACAAGACCAACACGCCTCTGGTGTTCATGCACAACATCACCGGCTTCATGGTCGGCTCTGCCGCCGAACAGGGCGGCATCATCCGCAACGGCGCCAAGCTCATCAACGCCGTGTCGAACTCGACCGTGCCCCATTTCAACCTGATGGTCGGCGCCAGCTACGGCGCAGGAAACTACGGAATGGCAGGCAAGGCGTACAACCCTCGCTTCATCTTCAGCTGGCCGAACCACCGCATCGCCGTGATGGGGCCAAAACAGTTGGCAGGCGTGATGGAGATCGTCGCCCGCAACGCGGCCGCCGGGCGCGGTATCGACGTCGATGAAGAAGCGCTCGCCGCCCAGTCCGCTTCGCTGGAGGCCCAGATCGAGACCGAGTCGACGGCGCTGTTCGCAACCGGTCGGGTGTGGGACGACGGGATCATCCACCCCGCTGACAGTCGAACCGTACTCGCCATGGCCATCTCGGCCGCCCACAGCAACGATGTCGTCGGTGCCACCGAGTACGGCGTATGGAGGCACTGAATTGATCTCTCGACTCTTGATCGCCAATCGCGGCGAAATCGCCGTTCGTATTGCTCGAACCGCACACCGACTCGGTATCGACACCGTCGGCGTCTACTCCGACGCCGACGCTCGCTCGCTCCATGTCGACTCCGTCGACATCGCGGTTGCGCTCGGTGGTGCAGCACCGGCCGAGTCCTACCTCCGCGCCGACGCCGTGCTGGCGGCCGCGATCGACACCGGCTGTGATGCGATCCATCCCGGCTACGGGTTCCTGGCCGAGAATGCCGGGTTCGCTCAACTGGTGATCGATGCCGGTCTGATCTGGGTCGGACCGACACCGCAACAGATCGCTCTGCTCGGCGACAAGGTCGCAGCGAAGAAGGCGGCGGTCGAAGCCGGTGTCCCGACGGCTGGCACGTTCGATGCGTCACCCGATCACATCCCAGACGATGTCCCGATGCCGGCGTTGGTCAAGGCCGCGGCCGGCGGTGGCGGGCGGGGTATGCGGGTGGTCCGCTCGGTAAGCGA
>RCMY010006220.1_pt1 | contig 10018 bp, 9 predicted proteins | sample 2041341 | NCBI WGS metagenome assembly RCMY01 (sample SAMN09708234, study PRJNA481090) | Marine sediment metagenome, whole genome shotgun sequencing project.
GGTGAACTCGCTCAACACCTCGAACATCTCGTCAACGGCATCGGGGTCGAGTCCGCTGAACGGCTCGTCGAGGATCAGGCACTTGGGGTCTGCCATGACCGCCGCCGCGATCTGGACGCGCTGCTGGTTGCCCAGCGACAGGGTCTCCAGCTTGTCGCGGAGCCGGTCCTGCAAGCCGAAACGTCGCATCATCGCCTCCGCGGCCGCCCTCGCCTCGCCTTTTGGCATGCCGTGCAGTTCACCGAGATAGACCAGCTGCCCCAGCACAGGCTGCTTGGGGTACAGGCCTCGCTCCTCGGGCATATAACCGAACTGGGCCCGGTCAGTTGTGGTGATCGGTTGCCCGTTCCACAGCACCTCACCCGCGTTGGGGGCGCGCAGGCCCATGATCATGCGCATGGTCGTGGTCTTGCCTGCCCCGTTGCCGCCGACGAACCCGGTGAACTTGCCCGGGTTGACGGGAAAGGAGACGTCGTCGACGGCCACCAGATCACCAAAACGTCGTGTCAGGTTCTGCACGTCCAGCATGGAACTCCTCTGATCGCTGTCGGGGCCTAGATTAGGTGCCGCGGCAGGTCACCAGCTCCGGTCCACCGGGCGGCCCTCCTCATAGCCGGAGCCGGACTGGACACCGATGACAGCGCGGTCAGCAAACTCGGTCAGGGTGCGGGCGCCGGCGTAGGTGGCCGAAGAGCGGACCCCGGAGGTGATCCAGTCCAACAGATCCTCCACGCCAGGCCGCTGGGGGTCGAGATACATCCGGGAGCTGGAGATGCCCTCCTCGAACATCCCGGCGCGGGCTCGTTCAAAGGCGGACTGATCGCGGGTTCGGTGCCGCACGGCGCGGGCCGAGGCCATGCCGAAGGACTCCTTGTAAACGCGTCCCTGGTGGTCGCTCAACTGATCGCCGGTGGATTCGTGGGTGCCCGCAAACCAGGAGCCGATCATCACAGAGCCCGCCCCGGCGGCCAGTGCGAGCGCGACGTCGCGGGGGTAGCGAATGCCGCCATCGGCCCATACGGCCGTGCCCAGTTCCCTTGCCGCCGCCGCGCATTCCAGCACGGCGGAGAACTGGGGCCGGCCGACACCCGTCTGCATGCGGGTGGTGCACATGGCACCGGGGCCGACTCCGATCTTGAGGATGTCTGCGCCTGCTGCCACGAGGTCTGCCACGCCGTCGGCGGTGACCACATTGCCTGCCACGATGTGAATTCGACGTCCCGTCTGCTGTTCGAACGCATCCCGGGCGTCAGCCGCGAGCTTCAGGGCCGAGATCATCTTCTCCTGATGGCCGTGTGCGGTGTCCATGACCAGCACGTCGGCACCCGCCATGAGGGCGGCACGGACCTTCCCTGAGATGTCGCCGTTGATCCCCACGGCGACGCCTGAGCGCAGGCGACCGTTGTGATCCAGCGACGGCGAATAGATACCGGAACGCAGGGCACCCTTGGCGCTCATCACCCCCACGAGGCGCTCGTCTGCATCCACGGCGACGGCGATCTGCTGATGCTGTGCGGACAGGGCGTCGAAGACCTCCTCAGGCACTGCCTGTGGCGTCACCCGGGCGACGTCGGTGGTCATGACGTCGGCTGCCTGGGCGAAGCGGTCCATCCCCTCGCATGCGGCGGGGTTCACGAGTCCCATGACGCGACCGTCCTGGAGTACGACGGCCGCGCCGTGGGAGCGCTTGGCTATCAGGCCAAGGGTTTCACCAAGAGTGGTCTCTGGAGCGACGGTGACCGCGGTGTCGAAGACGGGGTGGGCTGCCTTCACCTTCGCTATTGCCTCCGCCACAACGTCAGAGGGGATGTCCTGCGGAAAGATCGCCATTCCGCCGCGTCTGGCCATGGTTTCGGCCATTCGCCTGCCGGAGACGGCTGTCATGTTCGCGGCGACCAGTGGCAGTGGCGTCTGGAGGCCGTCCGTGGACGTCAGGTCCACGTGGAGGCGCGACGTGACATCCGAGCGGCTCGGAACCATGAACACATCGGAGTAGGTCAGGTCATGGGAGGGCTGGTCATTCAGGAATCGCACGTCAGCCATTCTGGCACCACAGAAGTGGGCAGACAATGATGGCCCGCCCCGACAACGGGGCGGGCCATCATTTCCGATTGGTGCAGTGGCGTCAGTACTTCGGGGACTCCTCGAGGCTGCGGACCTCGGCAGCTTCGATCTCGTGACCCTCGGCCGCCCCATGGTCGGCCGCTGCAGCAAGCTGCTCGGCCGTGGGCTTCACGGCATCGTGGCGAAGGTACCAGCGGGAAAGTCGTGCCCGCAATGGCGAAACCTTCTGCTTGACCTTCACACCGCTGGCATCGGTGGTGGGGCTGATCTCCAACGGTGAGTGCTGAAGGTGCTGCGTCAGGAGGAACTGCTCATCGCGGCTGATGGGCAGATGGGGCTCGGAGTATCCACCGTCGGGCGCGCGGCTGATGAGACCGGACTCGGAGCCATGCAGCGCACGCTCCCTGTCCTGGCGCTGCAGGCTGATGCAGACCCGACGAGTGATCAGGAAGGCGACCACGGGGCCGACGAATATCGCGACCCGGAGGAACAGTGTGATGGCCGTCAGGCTGAGCATGAAACGCGTGGCGATGATGTCATTGCCACCACCCACCATGAACAGTGAGAAGGCGACAATTCCGGCAACCCCAAGTGCAGTGCGGGTGGGCGCGTTGCGGGGACGATCGAGGATGTGGTGCTCCCTCTTGTCGCCCGTCAACCACGCCTCCACGAACGGCCACGCAGCGAGCAGACCGAAGAGCAGGCCCATCATGCCGAGGCCGGGAACGAACACGTTCCAGGACCATGTGGTGCCCAGCACGCTCGTCTCCCAGTTGGGAATGATGCGGATGGCGCCCTCAACGAAGCCCATGTACCAGTCGGGCTGGGAGCCGGCCGTGATCTTGGCGGGATCGTAGGGGCCGTACAGCCAGACGGGGTTGATCTGGAACAGGCCACCCATGAGCACCAGGAAGCCGAAGACCACGAAGAAGAAGCCGCCGGCCTTGGCCATGTAGACGGGGAACAGCGGGTAGCCCACCACATTGTTCTCGGTGCGGCCGGGGCCGGGGAACTGCGTGTGCTTGTGGTAGACCACGAGCGCCAGGTGCGCGGAGATCAGACCAAGCAGCAGACCTGGAACCAACAGGATGTGGACCATGTACAGCCGGGGGATGATCAGCTCTCCGGGGAATTCGCCGCCGAAGACGAAGAACTCCGCCCAGGTGCCAATGATCGGAATGGAACGGATGAGACCGTCGACGAACCGGAGGCCGGTGCCGGACAGGAGATCATCAGGAAGCGAGTAGCCAGCGAAACCGGCGATCAGGGACATCGACAGCAGGCCGACGCCGATCAGCCAGTTGACCTCGCGCGGCTTGCGGAAAGCGCCGGTGAAGAAGACACGCAGCATGTGCACGAAGGCGGCGGCGACGAACAGCAGCGCGGCCCAGTGGTGGATCTGGCGTACGAGAAGACCGCCGCGGATGTCGAAGGAAATGTTCAACGTGGAGGACAGTGCCTCCGACATCGGGATGCCCTTCATCAGCTGGTAGGAGCCGGCGTACTCGATCTCGGCCATCGACGGCTTGTACCAGACGGTCAGGAAGACACCGGTCAGCAGCAGGATGACGAAGGAGTACAGGGCGATCTCGCCGAGCAGGAAGGACCAGTGGTCGGGAAACACCTTCCGCAGATTGGCGCGGCCGAGTTTCGCAAGGCCGAGACGGTCGTCAGCCCAACTCATCGCTCCCGCACCGGGGGTGGGCCGATCGTTGGACGGGGCCTCCTCCGCCTCGAGCGCGGGAGATGTTTCGGTGATGATTGTTGGCTTTGCCATCATGCGTCACCCTTCTTGAAGTCGACGCTGGAGTCGCGTTCGAAGTAACTGGGACCCACCGGCACAGTGAAATCGCTCTGTGCTACCAGGTACCCATCCGAGTTTACCTTGATGGGCAACTGAGGCAGTGAGCGCGCAGCGGGGCCGAAAACGACGACTCCTGAATCGGACAGGTCGAACATCGACTGGTGACAGGGGCACAGCAGGTTGTGCGTCTGACGTTCCCACAAGCTGATGGGACACCCCACGTGTGTGCAGATCTTGGAGTAGGCGAGGATTCCGGCAACCTGCCAGTCCTGGCGGGATTCGGGGATCTTGATGGACGCGGGGTCCATTCGGACGACGATGAGGGAGCATTTGGCCTTCTCAATCGCCAATGCGGAGCCGTGGAAGTCCTCCAGGGTCTCGGGCTGCGCGTTGATCAGCTGGCCGATCTCCACGTCCTCGGGCTTGATGCGGGTGAAGGTGACGTCGTTGACGAGGTGCACCCCCTCCGCCCAGATCGTCTTCTCGAGCGTCTCACTGATGCGGGATTTGGTGGGCCAGGGGCCGAGGTCGGCGAAGAGCACGACGACCGGCACCACGGAGAAGCCGAGGGCCCCCGCCAGGGCGCCACCAATCAGCTTGCGTCGGCCGAAGCGGGACTGCTCCACACCGTCGGAGAATTGCTGGGCCACCTCGGCGCGAGCCTCAGGTGGTGATCCGGCGCTGTGGCGGTAGTCGACGCTCTCGGCATCCGTCATGATGACGCGAGCCCACTGGACGCACGCCAGACCGATGAGCAGCACGGATATTCCACCCGTGAGGCCGAAACCCACGTTCTGGGCATTGGCATAGATGGGGCCGAAATCGATGAACATGTCACGCGGAACGGCGAAGTAGATGACAACGAACGCGATGGCGAGCACCGGGACGGCTGCCAGCATGCCCACGATCGCGGCGTATGCGCGGTTGGCGGCGGCCGGGTTCTCGTCGGTGAAACGCTCGATGTGTTCCTCGAGGCCGGGATTGGGCACGGGCTGGCCGTAGCCGGGGTCCTGCACGGCGGGGTAGTTGTCGTGACTCATCGGGCTCGTGCCCCCTTCTTGGCAATCCAGGTGGCAACCAGAGCGATACCGCCGATACCGAGGATGAAGACCCAGAACCCTTCGGACACAGGTCCGTTCTCGCCCATTCCGAGACCGCCGTATGTGGGCTGCTCATGCGCCTCATTGAGGTAGCCGATGATGGAGCGGGTGTCGTCATCGGAGATCACGTCGCGGGAGAAGACGGGCATCTGCTGCGGGCCGGAGCGCATCGCCTGCCAGATGTGGATGTTCTCGGTCCCGATCAGGGACGGGGCGTACTTGCCATCAGGAAGTGCCCCGCCGCTGCCCACGATGCCGTGGCAGGCCGAGCAGTTGGCCCGGAAGAGGGATCCACCGCGGGCAATGTCCTCCTCGGACAGTCCTTCGGGAGAGTACTGCGCCTCAGTGGGGGATTCGATCCCGGGACCCCAGGTGGAGATGTAGGCGGCGAGCGCGTCCACCTGCTCCTGCGAGTAGAGGGGGGTACGAGCGGGGATCTGGGCCTCCGGGCGCGCGGCTGGCATGCGACCAGTGGCAACCATGAAGTCGACGGAAGCGCTGCCGACACCGATGAGGCTGGGACCGAGGGTGTTCCCCTCGCCGTTCAGGCCGTGACAGGACGAGCAGGAGACGTTGTAGAGCTCGCGCCCTTGCTCAACCTGCTGGCTCATCTCGGTTTCAGCAGAGGTCTGCGTAGGTGAGACGACGGAGTACGCCAGGCCGACCATCATGAGGGCGAGCACCAGCAGGAGAGGGCGAGCCGCTTTGTGTCGGCGTCGCTTCGAGAGGAAGTTCATGATCTTTGACTCCAGACAGGGGCTCAGCGGAGGAAGTAGATGACACCGAACAAGACGATCCAGATGACGTCCACGAAGTGCCAGTAGTAGCTGACGGCGTGGGCGGCGACTGTCTGTTCGTGGGTGTGGGTACGGGTCATGTACGTACGCGTCAGAATGAGGAGGAAGGCAACCAGGCCTCCGGCGACGTGGATTCCGTGGAAACCGGTGGCCAGGAAGAATGCGGACCAGTAGGCGTCCTTCGAGACGGTGAAGCCCTCACTGAACAGGGTGAAGTACTCCCAGATCTGACCGGAGACGAACGCCGCGCCGAGAATGAACGTGACGATGTAGGCCTCTCGCAGACCCCATTTCAGCGGGTTCAACCACGATCCACTCACGCGGCCACGCTCGGCTGCATTTGCGCCCAACTGGCACGTGATGGAGGACGTGACGAGGATCGCGGTGTTGATGCTGGCGAAGGTGATGTCCAGGTGTTGCGTGCTCTCGGCCCATAGGGAGATTTCGCCGGTGGCGGCGGCCCGCTCGTTGTTGACGTTGCGCACCCAGAAGTACGCAGCGAACACGGCAGCGAAGAACATGAGCTCACTGGCGAGCCACACGATCGTGCCCACGGCGACCATGTCGGGCCTCCCCTTGGGCTTGTTCAGCCGCGCGGAAGAGATCTCATGGATGGCACCGCTGGGGAGCGTGTTGCTCGCGATCAGGGAATCAGATTGGCTGGTCACCCGTCCATTATGCCTGCACTTCAGGGTTCAGATGCAACGTGTCGCCTAGTTGAGTGACCCCGGATGCGTTTCCACAGGGTGCTGAGGCATAATGCGCCCATGTCTGTTGGCCCTCCCCTCAACGGGTTTCTCCCCACACACGCGAATCCGGGCGACAACATCATCCCGCTTGAGGGGTGGCGCTACCTGACCGCCTGGACGTTTGAACTGCTGCCACTGGTGATGCTCGGGCTCACGGCTGCTGTGTATCTTTACGGGGTTCATGTCCTGCGCAAGCGGGGAGACAAGTGGCCGGTGCTGCGGACCGTCTACTTCTGTGTTCTCGGGGTGGGTACGCTCGCCATCGCGCTCTTCAGCTTTCTCGGCACCTACGACACGGTGCTGTTCTGGTCCCACATGATCCAGCACATGTTGCTGAACATGATCGCGCCGGTCTTCCTCGTGGCGGGGGCACCCATGACACTGGCGCTCCGGACCCTCCCGAAGGTGCCACGGAAGTGGTTGCTGGCGGTGCTGCACTCGCTGCCTGCGAAGATCGCTCTCTTTCCGCCGCTGACGACGTTCCTCATGATCGCCAGTCCCTTCGCGTTGTACCTGACGGGTTGGTACAACCTCACACTGAACAGCGATTTCGCCCACGACACACTGCACATCTACATGGTGGTGGTCGGATGCCTGTTCTTCTTCCCGTTGCTGGGCGTTGACCCCGTACCCATCAATATGCCGTACCCCATCCGCATCCTCCTGTTCTTCCTGACCATGCCCTTCCATGCCTTCCTGGGCGTCACGATCATGGGCTCCACCCGTCTCATCGCCGAGGACTGGTATCTGGCCTTCGGAAGATCGTGGGGATTGAATCCGTTGGAGGACCAGACCTGGGCGGGGGGCCTGATGTGGGCCACCGGCGACATCACGATGTTCTTCGCGATGTTCACGATCTTCCTCCAGTGGATCCAGGACTCGAAGCGTGAGGCCCGACGCATCGATCGAGCCCTCGACCGCCAGGATGCGCTCGCAGCCAAACGGGCCGCCATGGCCGCGGGGGGCTCGGTTGGATACGATGCGGTGGGGGACAGGGCAACAGCCAGCACTGACCCACACAGCACTGATCCACACAGTACGAAAGCCGGCAGTACCGGCAGAGCCGGTACTGATACCGGAAGCACCGACACCGACACGCTCGGGGATGAGGAACTTCAATGACAGAAGAAGCGGACCGCCTCAGGATTCTCCTGTTCTCTGATGACCGGACCACTCGCGAAGAGGTGCGATTGACACTGGGACGCAAGGTTGCCCGGGATCTGCCGGAGATCGAGGTCTTCGAAGTGGCAACGGGACCCGCACTCCTGCGCACGCTCGATCAGAGCACCAACTACGACCTGATCATTCTCGATGCCGAGGCGCAGCCGCACGGTGGAATGGGGCTCGGTCACCAGATCAAGGACGAGTACGCCAACTGCCCGCCGGTGATGCTGCTGGTGGCCCGACTGGCCGACGCCTGGCTGGCCACATGGTCCCGCGCCGAGGCCATCTCCCCGTTCCCGGTGGATCCCCTCCAGTTCCCCGAACAGGTGGCGGAACTGCTGCGTCGCTCGGTGCCGGCCAAGTGAGCTTCACCTGGCCCGATATCCTTTCCGGGCTGGTGCGGCGTGAGGGCCTGGAGTCCGAGGCCGCCGAATGGGCGCTCAACGAAATCTTCGCCGGGCGGGCCAACGAGGTGAACCTCGCGGCACTGCTCATCGCGCTGAGAGCGAAGGGGGAGACCGAGGACGAGATCACCGGCCTCTCCAACGCCATGCTCAGCAACTGTCTGCCCATCACCCTCGATCCAGAAGCCGTGGATGTGGTGGGCACGGGTGGGGACCGGGCCAACACCGTGAACATCTCCACCATGGCCGCGCTCGTCGCCGCATCCGCCGGGGCCCGCGTCATCAAGCATGGCAGCCGTGCAGCGTCCTCCATGGCCGGAACGGCCGACACCCTGGAGGCGCTCGGTGTCAACATCTCACTGGATCCGGCCCTGCAGGCGGAGGTGCTGCGCGAGACGGGCATCGTTTTCCTCTTCGCGCAGCAGTACCACCCGGCCATGAGGTTCGTCGGTCCGGTACGCAAGCAGCTTGCGATCCAGACCACATTCAACTTCCTGGGGCCTTTGTCCAACCCCGCTCAGCCCCGGGCCATGGCACTGGGCGTTGCCGATGACGACATCGCCCCGGTGGTGGCGAGAGTCCTGGCCGGCAGGGGGGTGCGCGGCATGGTGTTCCGCGGTTTTGACGGGCTCGATGAGTTGACCACCACCTCGGCCTCCGACGTCTGGATCATTTCGGACTCCCGGGTGCACCGCACCACACTCAACCCCCTCGAGTTGGGGCTGGAGGCGGCCTCACCTGCTGATCTGACCGGTGGTGACGCCGCTCACAACGCCACGGTGGTGGAGGAGATGGTGGCGGGAAAGACTGGTCCGATCCGGGACATCGTGGTGCTCAATGCGGCGGCTGCCCTGTTGTCCTTCCGCGGCGTCAGCGCCGTCGTGCCCCTGGTGGAGCAGATGCTGGAGGCCAAGCAGGACGTGGAAGCGGCACTGGACACCGGTGCGTCGGCCTCCACTCTCGAGCGGTGGGTGGAGATCACCAACCGGTGATGGTGACCGCAAGGATCGGACCCAACCACAGAGCGGGGCCGTAGGCGAAATACCCCGGTCCCCTCCGGTGGCGTCGGAGGGCGGCATGAACGATGCCCCACACCGCCCCTGCGAGCGTCCCGCAGAGCAGCGCCATCAGCCACCCGTCCAGACCTCTGAGCGCTCCCAGGGCGCCGACGATCGCGGCCAGGCGTACATCTCCGTATCCAAAGGATGTGCTGTAGCGCCACACGAGGTGAAAGAGCCCAAAGGCGGCCAGACCCCCGGCCAGTGCTGCCAGCGACGTCTGCCAGTCGTAAAGCGCAAGACCGGCCAGCCCGATGACAACCTGGGCAAGGCAGAGATTGTTCAGTGTGCGAGGCAGCCACGTGGTGCGCAGATCCACCCAGACCAGTGCCGCGCCAGCCCCGAGATAGCCGAACCAGGCGCCAAAATGGGTCATCGGTACCACATGGAGCACCTGGGCCATGACGAACACCGCGAGGGCGAGGAAGGCGACGTGTCCGAGCGGAGCAAGCTGTGCGTAGTGTGGCGGGGGATCGTCATCCGCCAGGACTGGCTCACCCAATCGGGGCACCACGAAACGCAGGTGGCCCGCAGCTGACAGTGCGCACGCGAGCGTCACGAGCCAAGTCATGGACCTGAGGTTAGCCCCGCTTGCACGCCGTGACAGCAAAGTGCCCACCGCCCCGGAGCGGGACGGTGGGCACTACACGGGAATTCACTCAGCGCTGTGCGCGCGTGAAGCCAGCCTTCTCCGCTGCCTCTTCGGAGTTGAACCAGACCTCGGCGATGGTGCGGTCATAGCCGCCCGAGCCCGCGAGGTGGTACTTCTTCGAGCGCTCATTGCCCTTGATGGTGAATCCTTCCGGCGGGGTCTCGCCGACGTAGGAGCCATCGCCGTAGCCGCTGTCGGTGTTCTCGACGTCGGCGTTTGCGACCGC
>RCMY010006221.1_pt1 | contig 10018 bp, 7 predicted proteins | sample 2041341 | NCBI WGS metagenome assembly RCMY01 (sample SAMN09708234, study PRJNA481090) | Marine sediment metagenome, whole genome shotgun sequencing project.
TATATCAACGAAAGCGGAAGCTTTAAAAATGGAAGAGCAATTAGCTATTGAGCTAAGAAGAAAAAGGTATGCTGTTTGGTTTAATTGATTAAAATTGATAAATACTTTCTTGATTATTTTGTTAAAGCGGGAGTCACTGCATCTAGAAGTTCATCTTCCATACCATAATACTTAAGGGCAAAGCCAAAGGAGATTACAGATAAAATGACACCAACAAGAAAAATCATATACGTCCATCTCAACAATTTATACTTATGTTGTAAAACCTTACCTAAATAGTATAAATCCATGCTTAAAGAATCATATATGGATTCTTTACTTTTTATAATATTCTTTAGTTTGGCTTTAAAATCTATAAGCTCCATTGAATGAAAATTTCCAAAGAATAAAAAATTAGTATCCTTCTTCTTTATTTCGTCTTCAACCAAATTGGTGTTATCTACTTTAGGTCGAGTAGCCAAAACTGACATGATCATAGATGCAATGCTAAAAAGAACAAATATTACCGTAGGATAAATGAGGTAAGAATTTGAAGATGTATCTAATTTCGGCAATAAATTGGCCAGCAGTAGTGAGATTATAATAGCATTTACCGATAATAATATATTGGCTTTTGTATCTGCAATATCACTTAGTTTTAAATGATTTCTAAGCTCTATACGATATAAAGATTGAATTGCTCTCTGTGGGCTATCATCTTTTAATTTAGCCTTTAGCACTTCTTTCTTTTCTGTTTTAATAGCCTTTTGAATGGTAGAAATTAAGGATAGTAAATTATTCTCTTTTTGCTCTTGCCAATTCTCTTTAGCGTAGTCTGTATAGAACCTATGTTGTATTCGTAGCTTCTCAACATAATTTATACGCCATTTATCTAAATCAGGAACCGGCTTATCAAAATTGGTCAACTCAAGTCGTAATAATTGCAACATTTCTTCAAAATCATCTGATGCGTAATACCAAGTTCTCACATCTTTTAAGACTGCTTCTTCATCGTTAGTAGGTTCGTTATCTTCCCAAGCTTTATTTATCAAATTTGTAACAGCTTCAATTTCTTTTTGTTTTATACCTTCTTCGCTAAGAAAGTCAGTCGCCAAACGAACGCTCTCAGCAATATGATTATCATAATCTATCGTAAAACCAGCGCTCAAGAACCAAGTGGCGATAAGAACTTTATGCTTATCAAGCTCTAAAGAATTACCGCTCTCAAGAATTTTTTCAGCTTTTTTTACTAACCTATTGGTATAGCCTTGACTGTGAAATAGAAAATTATTATTTAACTGATTAGCCAAAACGTGTTTAATATACTTTTCAGTTTTAGTTACGGTTGTAGCATTCATATTTTATGATTGTAGGATTGTTTATTAATTCAAGCTATTACTTCAGATTACTCAAAATGGAGTTTATATCTAATTATCAGTACAGTTAAAGCATGCCTTCTGTGCCTTTGTCATTTGTATATCCTCCGACCCTTTCAACGATTCTTCCAGTGGTTCACTTTTAGACAATTGCTGTTTAAATTCAATTGCATAATCTAACAAATCTTCCCTTCTAGCTTTCATCGTTTCAATCAGTTCTTTTCCATCTAAATCAAAAACCTCTTTTGGCCAGACAGCAAATGACGATTCAATGGCCTCATCGGTAAGGCTATTTTGAAGTAGAATGGCTTCTTCCCTAAAAATAACTTCAGGTATATCTCTCATGAAATAAACGTCAAATGGAGATATTAATCCGGACAAAAAATCAATTTCCCTTTCAAAAGATTGCACTTTAGGTAGAAAAGCTTCATTAGATATTAAAGTTGGTATTACACCTTCTAAATTGAAAAATGCATTGTCACGATCACATGGCAAGGGTATAGCATTGATAGAATCACTAAAATTCTCAATAGCCCAGCCCCATTGTTTAGAATGACGATCCCAATCCCCTATCAGTAAATCAAATAATCGCGCTCTAACCAAAGAACGAGCATCTATAGTAACCTTATTAAAATTCTTTAGCTTTAATTCTTGTAAATCTTCTGTATCGATTAAGGAATCGATATTCTTACGTTTTAACCATTTAGCATTGCCTTCATTTTCATATTCTAAATAGAATAATCTATTACCGAATTTATCATTATAGTTTTTAAGTTTTTGCTGTTTAGGAAGAAAGACCAACTTTGGCTTTGTACTAAAAATATTTGCTTTACTAGCGAGTTCAGCAACTACCAAAGCTGCATAAGGATGCTGAGCGGAAATACCATCAACAATTATGTTTTCTATTCCCAATACTTCTGCAAATTTTGGAATTAATGGAGATGGATCTTTAGAAACACTTCTTAAAGTCATCAATGTACCTTCTTCTGTTAGCAACTTAAGTGAATGTGTCTGATGTCCTCCACCTTCTTCTACAATTTGCACAGTACCCATTAAAGTGTCTAAAAAGAGAATTGGCGCTTTTACTGGTGTAGACCAAGCTTCTCTATATTGCTCTCCTTGAATTATCTTTTTTATTCCATTCGCCACATATAACGTACTAGCAGCAACAACTACTGAATCGAATTCTTTAAAATCAATCGACTGCAAATCTGTCATTCCTAAAATTTCACAAGTTTGAAAGGTGTTATTCGTTGTTGATAGCGACCAATAGGTCAGTACCAAAAATGAAACCAACAAAATTGCCAAGAAAACCAAAGTTTTTTTCAACATTTCCCAATTTGATTTATTTCTACACAAGGGTAGTAATAATTTAAAAAGTCCTTTTCTCCTAAAAAATCAAATTTTAGCTTAAAACCTTAAGATTCAGGTAGATTTTCTTGTGATAAAATGATTAAATTTAAGAGTCAAGATTTGAGTTAAAATAAAAACACCTTCTATGAACGGATTAATAATGGATTACCCACTTACGACAACTACTATTTTAAAGTATGCTAAAAGTGCATTTCCTCATAAAAAGTTAATCTCATACCTACCCAATGGAGATCGACATGAATATACTTACGATCAACTAGAAAAACGTTCTTGCCAATTAGCCAATGCACTCAAAAACAAATTAGGAATTACCAAAGGTGATATGGTTGGTACCTTTGCGTGGAATCATTATCAACATGTTGAACTATACTATGGTATACCTGGAGTCGGAGCCATATGCCATACTATAAATGTTCGATTGTCTTCTCAACAGACCGAATTCATAATCAATCATTCTGAAGACAAAGTAATTTTTGTTGATGCAACTTTGGTGCCTTTATTAGAAAAAATTGCTTCAAGATTAGAAACAGTTGAAAAATATATTATCATAAACGCTCCGGAAAATTTTAGCACAACGCTTTTAAATACAATTCATTATGAAAATTTAATTGAAAATCAATTAGACACTATAGATTGGCCCATTCTTAATGAAAATGATGCTTGTGGCATGTGTTACACAAGCGGTACTACCGGACTACCAAAAGGCGTACTTTATTCCCATAGGTCAACTTACCTTCATGCTATGACTATTTTATCACCTAACGCAGGTAATTTCAGTAAAGACGATGTCATTCTATTAATAGTACCACAATTTCATGTTATGGCATGGGGTTTTCCTTATATGTGTCTTTTAACAGGTTCAGATATGGTAATGCCTTCATTACATCTTCAACCTAAGGCGATAATAAGAATGTTGGAAAGCGAAAAGATAACTAAGGCTAACGGTGTTCCTTCTATTTGGATGGGTGTTTACGAGGAAATGAAACAGAATCCTCCAACTAAAAAATTAGCATTAGAAGAATACTTAGTTGGCGGTTCTGCATTATCAGCTAGTTTGATTCAAAATTTCGAAAATGATTTTGGCATCAAGGGAGTACAAGCATGGGGAATGACAGAAACCTCTCCTCTAGGTACTTGTAGTCGTTTACAAAAGAAGCACCTAGATTTAAATCAAAAAGAACAATTGAAAATTCGTGCAAAACAAGGTATAGAGTTCCCAGGCATTGAAATGCGTGTTGTTGCAGAAAATGGTGAGGTTTGTACGCGTGATGGTAAAACAATGGGAGAATTACAGGTAAAAGGAGCTTGGGTCATAAAATCATACTTTAAGACCAATAACAGAGAGAATTTTACAGATGATGGTTGGTTTAGAACGGGAGATGTTAGCACTATTGACGCCGATGGTTATATGGAAATTACAGACCGCACCAAAGATTTAATTAAAAGTGGTGGTGAGTGGATTTCAAGTGTTGCATTAGAATCAGCATTAATGGCACACCATAAAATTAAGGAAGCAGCAGTAATAGCCATACCTGATAAAAAATGGTCTGAACGACCATTGGCAGCTATTGTTTTGGCGGATAATACTGAGCCGATTTCTGATGATGAGCTAAAAGAATTTTTATCCTTTGATTTTGCCAACTATCAAATTCCTGATAATTATGTGACTATAGATTTAGTACCGAAAACCAGTGTTGGAAAATTTGATAAGAAAGAAATAAGAAGACTATATGCAGAAGGAAAACTTAGTTAAGTGCAAAGTTTTCCTTCTAAATATAATTTTAGTCTAATAATTAGACTTATTTGCTTAAGTACATTTTACGTCTAGCATAAAGGTTGTAAAATTCATCATCCTTTAAACTATCTATGAAGAGAATACTTTCTCCTGTACTTTTCATTTCTGGACCCAAGTTTTTATTCACATTAGGAAACTTATTAAAAGAGAAGACTGGCTGCTTGATTGCAAAGCCTTCAAGTTGAGGATTAAATTTGAAATCTTTAACTTTCTTTTCTCCCAACATAACTTTGGTTGCATAATTAACATAAGGCTCCTTATATGCTTTTGCAATAAAGGGTACCGTACGTGATGCTCTTGGGTTAGCTTCAATTATGTAAACTACTTCATCTTTTATCGCAAATTGAATATTGATAAGACCCACAGTATTTAATGCCAAAGCTATTTTCTTTGTATGATCTTTAATTTGCTGCATTACCAATTCCCCTAAGTTAAAAGGTGGTAAAGTGGCATTAGAGTCTCCTGAGTGAATACCACAAGGCTCAATATGTTCCATAATACCAATAATATAGACATCTTCGCCATCACAAATAGCATCAGCTTCAGCTTCTATCGCTCCATCAAGATAGTGATCTAGTAATAGCTTGTTATTAGGAATTTTACGAAGCAGATCTACTACATGCTCCTCAAGCTCTTGTTTGTTAATAACAATCTTCATTCCTTGGCCTCCTAACACATAAGAAGGTCTTACCAATAAAGGAAAGTCTAACTTATCTGAAAGCGCCAAGGCTTCATCAGCTGTTTCAGCAACACCAAATTCAGGGAATGGAATATCATTATCTTGCAAAAGCTTTGAGAAACTTCCTCTATCTTCTGCTAAATCTAAAGACTCAAAACTAGTTCCTATTATTTTTATTCCATACTTAGATAACTTCTCAGCTAACTTAAGAGCGGTTTGACCACCAAGCTGAACGATTACACCTTCTGGCTTTTCGTGACGGATAATATCATAAATATGCTCCCAAAATACTGGTTCAAAATAAAGTTTATCTGCTGTATCAAAATCTGTTGATACGGTTTCTGGGTTACAGTTAATCATAATAGTCTCATAGCCACATTCCGCAGCTGCCAAAACACCATGAACACAACAATAATCAAACTCTATACCTTGACCTATTCGGTTTGGTCCTGATCCTAACACTACAATCTTTTTCTTGTTGGTAACAATACTATCATTTTCAACATATCGAGTGCCATCAGGCTTTTCTATTTCTGCCTCAAATGTTGAATAATAATACGGAGTCATCGCTTTAAACTCAGCGGCACAGGTATCTACTAATTTATATACCCTATTAACATTAAGCTCTGTACGCTTATTATAGACTTCACTTTCATAGCAATCTAACATATGGGCTATTTGCCTATCGGCAAATCCCTTTTGTTTTGCTTCAAGTAACAGATCTTTGGATAATGTAGCTATCGTATATTTTGAAATTTCCTTCTCCAAGAAATGTAATTCCTCATATTGTTTAAGAAACCACATATCTATTTTAGTAATTTCATGAATTCTGCTTAATGGAATTCCCATTTGAATAGCATCATATATTACAAAAACTCGGTCCCAACTCGGAATTGTTAGTTTACTAATGATTTGTTCGTAATTCTTATAACCTTTTCCATCTGCACCTAAGCCATTACGTTTAATTTCTAATGACTGTGTTGCTTTATGTAATGCTTCTTGAAATGAACGCCCAATACCCATTACTTCGCCAACAGATTTCATCTGTAGCCCTAAGGTACGATCAGACCCTTCGAATTTATCAAAGTTCCATCGTGGTATTTTTACAATTACATAATCTAAAGTCGGTTCAAATAATGCCGAGGTAGATTTTGTAATCTGATTGTCTAATTCATCTAAAGAATAACCAATTGCCAATTTAGTAGCAATTTTTGCAATAGGATACCCAGTAGCTTTTGATGCCAATGCCGAAGACCTTGAAACACGCGGATTAATTTCTATTGCTATAATATCTTCTTCCTCATCTGGACTTACTGCAAACTGAACATTACATCCACCTTCAAAATCACCGATACTACGCATCATTTTGATGGCCATATCTCGCATTTTCTGAAAAGTTTTGTCAGATAATGTCATTGCGGGTGCAACTGTTATTGAATCTCCTGTATGAATACCCATTGGATCCATATTCTCAATGGTACAAATAATTACTACGTTATCATTTTTATCCCTTAGAAGCTCAAGTTCATATTCTTTCCAACCCATTAAGGCCTTATCAATCATAACTTCATGAATTGGGGAAATTTCCAATCCGTAACTTAAAAGCTCGTCAAAATCTTCTGGCTTGTAAACTATAGAAGCTCCTGCCCCTCCTAAAGTATATGATGCTCTAATAACTAATGGAAAGCCAAATTCTTGAGCTATCTCTTTTCCTTTCAGAAAAGATGTTGCAGTTGCCTGAGGCGCCATTCCAATACCGATTTTTAGCATCAGTTCCCTAAACTGTTCTCTATCTTCTGTAATATTAATGGCAGCGATATCTACACCAATCAATTCAACGCCGAAATCTTCCCAAATTCCTTTTTTATCAGCTTCAATACATAAGTTCAATGCCGTTTGACCACCCATGGTAGGCAAAACAGCATCTATTTGTGGATGAGCTTTTAAGATTTCTACAATTGATTTAGTAGTCAACGGTTTTAAATAAACATGATCCGCCATGGTTGGATCTGTCATTATTGTTGCTGGGTTACTATTGATTAATATAGTCTCTATACCATCTTCGCGCATCGAGCGTAATGACTGACTACCTGCATAATCAAATTCGCATGCCTGACCAATTACTATTGGGCCAGATCCTATTAATAAAATTGATTTTAAATCTTTTCTTTTCGGCATTTTTGAAATATGTATTTGGGAATTGGTCAAAAAAAAGGTGTTACTTTCAGAAAAGTAACACCTATATATTTTAAAAACTATGTAATCATTATTTTTTATGTCTTGTTTCAGAGGAAACAGTCAATTTTTTTCTTCCTTTTGCTCTTCTTCTTGCAAGAACCTTTCTACCGTTCACGGAAGCCATACGCTCACGAAAACCATGTTTGTTCTTTCTTTTTCTTTTTGACGGCTGATATGTTCTTTTTTGTCCGGGCATCTCTTAAACCTTTTCTATTATTTTGATATTTTACAGAATCCTCTGTGAAACTGGGCGCAAATATACAAAGAGTTTTTTCTTTGGCAAGGGTTATGAAAAAAAATTTTTTTATTAATCCGTACGTCTGAAAACCTAGCTTTTAACTAATTTTGCCAGAATTAAAATTAAACGCTGTAGTTGCTTATTTCAATAGAGTTTCTATTACCTTAAGTATTTCACTTCAGATTTCAATCAGATATAAATCTACATTATATGTTCAATAAAAATTTTAAATTAGTTATTGCAGGACTAATAATAGCTTTTGCTATCTATCAATTTATAGAAGGTAACATTGGAAATGGTATTTCTCTTATACTTTTATCCACGATTTTTATCTTTCTTTATTTTAGAAATGAAATTATTCTTCTAGCATTTTTAAGAATGCGTAAACAAGATTTGACCGGCACAAAAAATTGGTTAGATAAAATCAAGAGTCCCAAAGCAGCTTTAACTGTTAAACAACAAGGTTATTATAATTACCTGCATGGCATCATTTTTTCTCAAACCAACTTAACTCAAGCTGAGAAGTATTTCAAAAAAGCATTGAAACTAGGTTTAACAATGGATTATGACGTTGCCATGGCTAAACTTAGTCTTGCAGGTATTGCCATGCAAAAGCGCCGTAAAAGAGAAGCTACCATGCTTTTGAACGAAGCTAAAAAGTTAGATAAGAATAATATGCTGACTGATCAAATTAAGATGATGCAGCAACAAATGAAAAAAATTTAAATCTATTTTGTTTCTCGGTAATATCCTTTGTTAGGAATCTCAACAGTGTATTTTTTACCAGAACCATTATTTAAATGTGGTTCTCTCAACCATGGATTGTGGCGTTTTAAAATCTTATAATTGATTTCATATTCGTGTGCGAAATCTGCAAAATCACTAACTGGCTTATCTATTTCAACTGTAAAAGTTGGCACAGCTTCGTACATATCCTCCTTTTCAATATGGAAACCATATTTTTCAGGATTAGCTAAAATCTCTTTGATAGCCATTATTCTAAATACATACCTGCCAGTTTCATCGCCCAACAACAAATCCCAATAATTATTAACTTGCTGAATACCCATATATTTATTAATAGCTCCTGGTCCTGCATTGTATGCCGCAGCCGTTAAAGCCCAACTTCCATATTTATCCTTCCATCTATTCAAATACTTGCAAGCAACCTCAGTTGACTTTTGTAAATGATAACGCTCATCTACATTTGAATTCACTTCAAGACCATATTCTCTTCCCGTCTCTCTCATAATTTGCCAAAATCCTGTGGCGCCTGCAGGTGAAACAACGTTTGTTAAACCACTTTCAGCTACTGCTAAATATTTAAAATCATCTGGAATTCCGTTTTTTGCTAATATTGGCTCAATAATAGGGAAATATTTATGTGCTCTTTTCATTAATAGTAAAGCATTCGATTGCCAGTAAGTATTCACTAAAAACTCACGATCAACACGCTCCATAATTTCAGGATCCTTTTGAGGAACAACTTCACCTGCAAAATTTAAGTTTTCAGGTATATCTATTGACGAAATTTTATAGGACTTAGCTACGTTTTTTTGAACACTATCATTAACTATTGAATTATTATTTACAGAAACAGCATCAGTACTCTGTACTGCAAATATTAATGTTCCCGCAACAAATACCACTCCTAATAACATTAATATATTCTTAATAATTTTCATGACTTATATTTTTTAAATTATCTCTTTCTCTAATCTTAAACCCAAAGGTATATATAGAACTATCTTATTCCAAAATAATTGTTGGTAAGTTCTCGTTAAACCATTTTGCGCGATGTATTATCATGGTATGTGTTCCATTTACTACCGGCAAACAATCGGTAATATTTGAAATTGGAAAAACAGTATCTTTTTCACCTTGTATGTGCACTAAATTATCGCAAGGTTTTACACATTTCCAATTCACTAATTGATCAATACACCAGTCTATATAATTTTTATCACGAACTGATAAGTATCGCTCATATAATGATAGTCTTTTGGTAACACTTTCTCCAAACGCATATTTAGCCAACAACTCTACATTATTAACCAAACCCGTTGGCAGCAGTTTATGCACCTTAGTATAACGTGCAAACAACATTCGTTTTGGAAGTTCAAACCTAGTTTTAACACTTGATACAATAATCACTTTTCGGACATGAATATAATTTGACATTTCCTGAACTAAAAGTCCGCCTAAAGAAACTCCCAACAAAACAACATTATCATGCATTATTTTAGTGCACATATTTTGTGCATATTCCGCAAGGGAAATACCAGCAACAGGTAAAGTCCATTCCAAAAAATGCAGTTCAAATTTATCCGGCGGAAGTT
>RCMY010006222.1_pt1 | contig 10016 bp, 8 predicted proteins | sample 2041341 | NCBI WGS metagenome assembly RCMY01 (sample SAMN09708234, study PRJNA481090) | Marine sediment metagenome, whole genome shotgun sequencing project.
GGCACAGCGTGCAGGTGTCGTGCCGCTCATCGATTCGAGCCCGACGGCCGGACTTCCCGCCTCCTCGACCACGATCACGACCCAGCGCGTGTCGGGAGAAACACTGCGCACCACCTGGCTCGGCCCGGGCCCGGTCGCCGCCGTTCTTGGGGTCGTCGCCGACTTCCTCGCCGATCTCCACGACAACGGTCTCGTACACGGCAACCTCAGCGTCGACCACATGATTCTCGGTCCTGACGGCCCGCGGCTCTGCTCACCGAACGGCACCGTGACCGACCCTCTGGCCGATTCGGTTGCGCTGGGACACTGCCTTCGATCGATGCTCGAGCGCTGGGACCGCCTCGATATCTCGGTACCCGACCGAGCAGCGTGGGAGCGCTTGGCCACCGTCCTGGGCAGTACCGACCCCACCGCTGCAGCCGACGCCGGCGACCGACCAGCGCCGCTGCCAATGCGCCGCGCTGCCCGATCGCTGGAACGACTCACCGGGCAATCGGCTGATCCGGCAAGCGCTGCCGTCGATGCAGGCGAGGCGGACTCGACGACCTCTCGGCTCGAGCAGACAACCGGTCGACACAAGATCGGTGGCGAACACGGTGTCGCGCTACGAGATCAGAAGGGACTCCTCGCCGGGGGTGGCGTTGCCCTGCTGAGCTTGGTCGGCCTCATCATCGTCGGTTTCACGCAGTTCGATCAGCGCCACGAAGCGGCAATCGAACAAGCCGGGTCCGACATCGTGATCGACGGCCATCGCTACCGAGTCGCCCTGCCGGGAGGAGTGACCACCGTGATCGATGGAGCATGTGACCATCAGCCGGCCGCCGTGGTCCTCGATCCCGAGCGCGATCTCGTTTGGGAGTTCGAACCATCGGCCGATTCGACAACGGCTGTCGGTACCGAAACGCAGGGCAGCATCGTCGCTGAGGTCCCGGGCGCGGAGCGCCTCGCTCTCGAATTAGGCGAGGTAAGCGCTTTGGGCGAGACGTGTCCGAGCGTATGGGCGATCGGACCAGCGGGACGGACGTTGGTTGTCGATGCAAGCTGAGGGTGTGCACTACCTCAGGAACAGGACCTCAGGTACGGGGGACGGCGGTCATACCGAGATCACTGAGACGGTCGACGGCGGCGTCGAACTCGACGCCGAGGATGCAGGCGATGGCACGAAGATCGTCTTGGCGGACCGTGAGGACCCGACCGTTGAAGTCTTGACGCTGCACCTGGATCATGCCGAGGTAGCGGCCGAGCATTTCGCCTTCGGGACCGACGACGCTGTCGAGGTGAGCGAGTTCGAGGGTGACACCGGCCCGCCCGGTGCGTTCGGTCAGGTCGAGCGTGCCCGGGGTGATGCCAACCGTGGTGGCACGAGGCAGGAGCTGATCGACCGGAACGGCGTAAAACGTGGCGAGACGCTCGAGCCGAGGGACCGAGATGGCACGCTCGCCCCGCTCGTAGGCGCCGAGCACCGACGCCTTGAACTCTTGGTCGGATGTTGCCTCGACGTCTTGTAGGGACAGCCGCTTCTGACGACGGATCGCACGCAGCCGCTCACCGACTCGGCGCCCGTACTCTGATCCAGCTTCCGAGAAATCTTCCTCGCCCATGCCTCTCCTCCGTAGGGCGGATGCGCCGCCATCAACACGCAGCCGTCAACCTAATCGCCACATAGTGCAGGTTCAACCACCCCACGCGTTCATTTCTGATTTACGGGTGCCGCATCATGGTGTTGCCGGCGCAGCGTCACGGTGTAACGCCATGATCACGGCCACGGTCACGGCGGCGGTCTCGGCCCGCAAGACCCCGCCGGGCAGCGATCTCGTCGACCGGCCCACCAGCTCGTCCAGCGCCCAACCACCCTCGGGTCCAATCACCACCAGGCGGTCGTGGCGGCTCAACTCGGCGCCATCGGGATCGGCGAACACCGCCGTCGTTTCACTCGATGCAACAGCATCAACCGGCGCGGCGTTCGACAGTGCTGCATTCGACAGCGCCGCATTCGACAGGAGCACGTCGAGCGAAACGAGCGATTCGATCGTCGGGAGCCTGACCCTGCGACTCTGCATCGAGGCCTCACGCCCGATGCGTTGCCACTTGAGCTCCTGCTTCGCCCACCGTTTGGCGTCCCAGCGGACCACTGAGCGCTGCGACGTGATCGGAATGATCCGATCGATACCGAGCTCGGTCAGCTTCTGCACGACCCACTCGGGACGGTCCCCCTTGACCGGGGCGAACGCAACGGTCAGCTCCCACGGTGGGGCTGCTTCGAGCATGATCTCACCAACCGTCTCGGGGACCCCTTCCGCGCTGTCAGCGCGGAACAGCACGCTCCGCCACCGACCGGCACCGTCGCTGACGGTGATCTCGGCCCCATCAGGCACCCGCAGCACCCGGGCCAGATGGTGATGATCATCGGAGCTGAGCAGCGGGAGTTCGAGGTCATTGACGAACACCATCGGCCGGTTCCGGCGAGCACGACGACCCTCGATCCCGCCAATACCGACCCCACCGCTGTTGGCGCGAGGTGTGGTCAGTGGAACGCCGACTTGATCTTCGAGAACAGTTTGCCGTCGCTCGCCGGTTTGACCGCTTCACCTCGGAGTTCGGCGAGCTGACGAAGCAGCGCCGTTTGCTCGTCGTCGAGGGCGGTTGGGGTGTCGACGATGACCGACAGGATCAACGATCCTCGACCCCGTCCACGAAGTCGAGGAATGCCCTGCTCGCGCAGGGTGAAGGTCTTGCCGGTGAGCGTGCCTGCCGGCACCTCGACATCGATCGGGCCATCGATGGTGTCGAACGAGATCGTTGCGCCCAGCGAGGCCTGCGTGACGGCGAGGTGCAGTTCGGCGTGCAGATCGTCGCCGTCGCGTTGGAAGACCGGGTGGCGAGCAACCCGAACCTCGACGTACAGATCGCCCGGTGCGCCACCTCGTGGGCCGACGGCGCCACGACCGCTGAGTCGCAGTGTCGTGCCGTGGGAGACCCCGGCCGGAATGTCGACCGTGTAGGTCTGTTCTTTGACCTGACGGCCTTCGCCGCTGCAGTCCTTACACGGATCGGAGACGACCCGGCCTTCTCCGGCACAGCGAGGACAGGCCGCGGTGGTGACCATCTGACCGAGGATCGACTGGCGCACCTGACGGATCTGACCCGTGCCTGCACATTGCAGACACTGATTGACCTCGGCTCCGGGCGCCGCTCCCGACGAGTCGCATGTCTCGCACGCGACGGCGGTGGTGACCTTGACATCTTTGGCAACGCCCCGGACGGTGTCTTCGATCGTGAGGTCGGCAACGACCTGGAGATCGGCGCCACGAGTGTCGGCTTGGCGACCCCCTCCGTTGCCCGACATGTTGAAGAACGCGTCGAAGATGTCGCCGAAGCCGCCGCTGAACGGGTCTCCGCCACCACCGCCGCCGGGGCCGCCCGCCGACCCGAACCGGTCGTAGTTGGCTCGCTTGGCAGGATCGCTGAGCGCCTCATACGCCTCGGCCACCTGCTTGAACTTGGCCTCAGCCTCGGCGTTGTTTGGGTTTGCGTCGGGATGGAGCTCACGAGCGAGCTTGCGATACGCCTTCTTGATGTCATCTTGCGACGCCGAGCGATCGACACCAAGAAGTTGATAGAAGTCAGCCATACGTTGCGGCACTCACCCTTCGCTGAGACGGCGCCCGAGTTGGCGTGACACCACAGCCACGGTCGCCATTGCCTGCGGATAATTCATTCTGGTCGGTCCGAGCACGGCGATGGAGCCCGCCCGCTCACCGTCGATCTCGTAGGGGGACACAACAACACTGCACTCCCCCAACCGTTCTTCACCGGTCTCGGTGCCGATGGCGACACTCAGGCCACGATCGAGCATGCCGCTCATGACGTTGACCACCACGAGTTGTTGCTCGAGGATCGTCAGCACCTTCTTCACCGACTCGATTGCCTGGAACTCGCCTGCCACTCGGGAGGCGCCGTTCACATACACCCGGTCGGACTCCGGACCGTGCGACGTGATCGAGGCGAACAGGGTCGAGGCCAGGTGGTCGAGTGTTGGGTCGCCGGTCGGTTGCAGCAAACCCGGCTGCGGCAGGGGACGGTCGATGATCGCATCGGCCAGCACCGCCTGGATTCGTGCGGTGTCGTCGTCGGAGATTCCGGCGTCGAGTTCGATCGTGTGCTTGTCGATCGTTCCGTTGCTCATCACGACAACGACGAGCGTCACGCCCGGTGCGAGACTGACGAGCTGGACCGATCGTGCGGTCACGGTGTCTGGTGAGTGGTCGACGACGACGGCGGCGTATCGGGTGAGGTCGCTCAGCAACGAGGCGGTATCTCGCATCATGTGCTCGATCTCCCCCCTGACCTGGGTGAAGAAGCTGGAGATCTGATGCCTCTCGGGCAACTCGAGCTGCACCTCGCCTGCGGTGTCGACGAAGTACCGGTAGCCCTTCTCGGTCGGCACTCGCCCGGCACTGGTGTGAGGTTGGGCCAGGTAGCCCTCGGCCTCGAGGACGGCCATCTCGTTGCGGATCGTTGCGCTCGACACGTTCAGGTCGGCGGCAGCACCAACCGAGCCCGAGCCGACGGGCTGGGCGGTATCGATGTACTCCTCGACGACAACGGTGAGGATGGCAGCTTTTCGTGCATCGAGCATGAGGGTTGCCCTGGTCGGAGAGTGCGGGCTGGGGTGCGCTGAACAAGATGACCTGAACAGAATTGAACAGTCTAGTCCGGCAAGGATGTTGCGACGCGAAGCGAGCAACTCCGGAAGCAGGTGAGCGCTCGCTACGAACGGCAAGCGCCAGCGAGGGAACGGCAAGCGCCAGCGAGGGAACGGCTAGCCCGACACGTCCTTGAGCCGGTCATAGCGTTCCAGGGCATCGGCTCGTTCGGCGCCGTGATCGACGATCGGCGCCGGGTAGTCCGGCGGGGATTCGAGCCCGGCGGTCCACGGTTCGTGGATGTGTTTGGCATCGAGACCCGCCAACTCGGGCACGTAGCGGCGCACGTAGTCACCTTCGGGATCGAACTTCTTTGCCTGGCTGATCGGGTTGAAGATCCGGAAATACGGCGAGGCATCGGTTCCGGTACCGGCCACCCACTGCCAGCCGTGCTGATTCGATGCGAGGTCACCATCGACCAGGTGCTCCATGAAATGGCTTGCGCCCCAGGTCCAGTCGAGGTGCAGATCCTTCACCAGAAAGCTGGCAACGATCATGCGGATTCGGTTGTGCATCCAACCTTCGGCCCGCAATTGACGCATCCCGGCGTCGACGATCGGGTAACCGGTGACTCCTCGACCCCAGGCGTCGAATCGTTCACGGGCACGGTCGTCGGTGTCGACTTCCATGCCCGCCATCTTCGGGTTCAACGCCTGGCGGGCCGACTCCGGTTGTTGGAACAGCACGTCGGCGTAGAAGTCACGCCACGCGATCTCCTTGCGGAAGGTGTCTTCGCCCCTACTGTTGCCGAGTCGGGCCAGCAGCTGGCGGGGATGCACGATGCCCCACTTCAGGTAGGGCGACATGCGGCTCGTCCCGTCGATTCCCGGCCGATCTCTGGCCGCGTCGTAGTCGTCGACGGCGTGTTCGAGGAACCAGTCGTAGCGCTCCATTGCCGCCGCTTCACCGATGGCGGGGAGCTCGACGTCGGTCTCGGGTGCCTGCGGAAGGCCGTCGCAGCGAACCCCGGTCACCCACTCCGCCTCGACAACACCGCCAGGACTGGCCCATCCAATGTCGGACCAGGAGCGGTAGAAGGGCGTGAACACCTTGTACGGCGTACCGGTCTTGGTCCTCACGGTGTCGGGCGCAATGGCGTAGTTCGAGTCGACATAGTGGACGACGAGGCCGCGGTCGGCCAGCGCCTCTCCCACTCGGTCGTCGCGGCGGCGCCCGTAGGGACCGTGGTCGTCGGTGGCGTAGATCGCCGTCGCCCCGGTTTCGCCTGCAACCGCAGCCAACGCCTCGACCGGGTCGCCGTTTCGGACGACGAGAGCGTTGTCGAGCGAGGTCCGATCGAGGTTGGCAACGCTCTTGGCCAGGAAAGCCAGCCGAGGGGCGCCCGCCGGATCGGTCAGCTTCTCATCGACCACGAACACCGGAACGACCGGCCCAGCAGCCGCCGCTGCCGCCAGCGCCGGATGATCCGTGACCCGCAAATCGCGCCGAAACCAAAAAATGACAGGATCAGCCATCAGCCCTCAGTCGTCAAGGCGCAATGCACGGATGAAGGTGTCGGGCGGGATGTCGACCCGACCGATCGACTTCATGCGCTTTTTGCCTTCCTTCTGCTTGTTCAACAGCTTGTTCTTCCGGGTGATGTCGCCGCCGTAGAGCTTGGCGGTGACGTCTTTGCGGTAGGCCTTGACGGTTGCCCTGGCGATGATCCGGCCACCGATGGCGGCCTGGATCGGCACGTCGAACTGCTGGCGGGGAATGATTTCCTTCAGCTTGTCGGTGATGGTCTTGCCGTATTCGTAGGCCGCTTCTCGGTGGACGATGCTCGAGAACGCGTCGACCTGTTCGCCGTTGAACAGGATGTCGACGCGGACGAGGTCGCCCGGCTCGTAGTCGACGGGTTCGTAGTCGAGGCTGGCGTAGCCCTGTGAGCGGCTCTTGAGCTGGTCGAAGAAGTCGATGACGACCTCACCGAGCGGGAGGGTGTAGACGATCTCGAGCCGTTCTGGCGAAAGGTATTCCATCCGCTCCAGGCGACCACGCCGACTCTGGCAAAGTTCCATGACCGTGCCGGTGTATTCCTTGGGCGTGATCATCGACGCCCGCAGATACGGCTCCTCGATGATCTTCCAGTCGCCCGAGGGTGGCAGCACCGATGGGTTGTCGATCAGCCGTACTTCACCGTCGAGCATGGTGATCTGATACGACACCGACGGCGACGTTGCAATCAGGTTGAGGTCGAACTCACGCTCGAGTCGTTCCCGAACGATCTCCATGTGAAGCAACCCGAGAAAACCGCAGCGAAAGCCGAAGCCCAGGGCGGTCGAGGTTTCGGGCTCGAAGGTGAAGCTGCCATCGTCGAGTCGGAGTTTGTCGAGGGCGTCACGGAAGCTGTCGTAGTCGTCGCCGTCGATCGGGTAGAGCCCGCAGAACACCATGGGCTGGGGCTCGCGATAGCCGTCGAGCGGATCAGGCGCACCGTTGTTGAACGTGGTGATCGTTTCACCTGATCGTGCTTCGCGAACGTCTTTGATGCCCGCAATCAGGTAACCGACCTCGCCCGGGCCGAGTTCGGTGACCGGCGTGCTCAACGGGAGCCGCACCCCAACTTCGTCGGCGTCGTAGGTGGAACCGGCCTGCATGAACTTGAGTTTCTCGCCGGTGCGTAGCGTGCCGTTGACCACCCTGACGCTCGACACGACGCCCCGGTAGGTGTCGAAGTGCGAATCGAAGATGAGCGCCTGCAGCGGCTTCGTCTCGTCTCCCTCTGGTGGTGGGATGCGTTCGATGATGGCGTCGAGCAGTTCGGCAACGCCCTCACCGGTTTTGGCCGACATCCGCAGGACGTCTTTTGCGGGGAAGCCGAGAATGTTCTCGATCTCGGCCGCATAGCGCTCGGGTTCGGCCGCGGGAAGGTCGATCTTGTTGAGAACCGGCACGATCTCGAGATCGTTCTCGAGTGCCAGGTAGGTGTTGGCCAGCGTTTGGGCTTCGATGCCCTGGGCCGCGTCGACGACCAGGATCACGCCCTCACACGCGACGAGCGAGCGGCTGACCTCGTAGCCGAAGTCGACGTGGCCGGGGGTGTCGATGAGGTTGATGATGTGGTCTTTGTATTCGAGCCGGACACTCTGGAGTTTGATGGTGATGCCCCGCTCCCGCTCGATGTCCATCGAATCGAGGTATTGGGCCCGCATGTCTCGCATTTCGACCGCACCGCACAGTTCGAGCAGGCGGTCGGCAAGCGTTGACTTGCCGTGATCGATGTGCGCGATGATCGCGATATTTCGAATTTTCGAGCGCTCCATGATGAATTGAACGCTATCTGTTGTCGGAGCGAGTCGGATTCCCGATCACGTCCGTTAACATCGACGGGTCCGACGCACTGTCAGAAGGTTTTTCTCCATGGCCAATATCAAGAGCCAAATCAAGCGCAACAAGACGAACGAGAAGCGCCGCCTGCGCAATCGCTCCGTCCGCTCCGAACTCCTCACTCGCGAAAAGACCGCCACTGCGGCTGTCGGCACCGAGAACGAGGCCGAAGCCCTGCGCATGGCAATCAAGAAGATCGACAAGGCAACGCAGAAGGGCGTGCTGCACAAGAATTCAGCAGCCCGTCGCAAGAGCCGTCTCATCGCCCGCCTGCGCCAGCAGGCCGCCGCCGAGGCCTGATCGACAGTTCGAACCGGGGCACAAGCCTCGGTATCTCGAGCGCCAAACGCTCGATCTGAAAAGCTGCGAAACCGACCATCCGTGGTCGGTTTTGTTGTTTTTCGTTGATCCCCTGAGCGCGGCGCGACCGCAGGCAGGTGACGGGCGTCGCACGACGCTGAGCAGGGAGTTCTCTGTCAAGGACTCATGTCACACACCTGTTCTGCCGGTTCCGCGACACCCCGTGGGTAGTTTGCCCCGACACCACAGACAGAAAGCGAACACGAGTTCGCACCAGTGACTGCCCTTGTGAGGAAACCCTCGCCGGTCGCTGGCCCACCCGCCCCAAGACGTGGGGCGCCTGCTCTGGTGTCGTCGCCCGCCGGAGGAATCCCCATGAGCGCAAGCACTGCTGTATCCACCCTGCCCAAACGCGTTGTCCGTGGCCCCATTGCCGCCCTAATCGCACTCGGAATGTTCACCGTCGGCAGCGTCGTTGTTGTTCCAACCACACCGGCCGCCGCCGCCGATGCCCCGAACGGCTCCATGCTGGCCGTGTCCGACGGCAACGTCAGCATCGCCTCCACCACGGTCTCCGCTGCCGCGATCGAGCGGCTCTACTTCGGTGTTCTCGACCGGGCACCCGATGCCGCCGGGCTCCTCCACTGGCAGACCTCGGGTATGTCGGTGGTCTCCATCGCCGCAGAATTCGTCCGTTCCGAAGAGTTCGTCACCCGCTTCGGCAGCACCAACGAAGCCGTCATCGCCAATCTCTACCGCAACGTCTTGCAGCGTGATCCCGACGCCGCCGGCCTCGCCTACTGGCGCGACGAGATCACCCGTCAGCCGATCGCACAGATCGTGGTCGGCTTCACCGAATCGACCGAGTTCGTTGCCGTTCACCCCGGCTCATCGCACGTGACGTCGGAGATTCGCTGGAGCGACCAACTCTCCGCCGCCGATGCCCGAGCGATGGCCAGCCGATTCTTCTCCGGCGTCCGCCTCGAGCAGGCCCTCGTCATCATGGAGTGCGAGTCCGAGCGACACACCACCCAGGTCGCGACCAACAATCACGGTGGCTATTCCAGTTACGACATCGGCCTGATGCAGATCAACAACTACTACAACGGTCCCGACATCAAGACGGCCTTCGCCCAGGCGCCGGCCGACATCGCCGCCATCATCACCGCCATGGGCGGAGACGACGAAGCGCTCCTCCACCCCCTGGTGAACCTCTACATGACCCGTTGGATCGTCGACAACAGCGACTGGCGCATCACCGGCAGTTCCAGTTTCCGCAACCAGCGCTGGGGCGGCTGGACCTGCGCCGCCAACCTCAACCCGGCCGAGTACTGGTACTAGTTCTAGGCGAAGCCCGAGCGCTGGAGGCCCCACATTTCGGCGTAGCGACCAGCGGAGGCCAGAAGGGCCTCCTCGCGGGTGTCAGGGTGCCCTTCCCGATGGGGACAGCGGCACCGCAAAGGCATTCTGTGCGTCAACGTCACCCCCACACTCATTCTGTGCGCCAAAGACCCCGCTGACGATGACAACCACGCACAGAACGCACGATGCGATGACAACCACGCACAGAACCCAGTCAACAGCCGACCACCAGGGCCCGGCCGGACGACAACCCACCACACCGTCGCATCCCACGTCCACCCGCAACGAGCATGACGCGTCCTCGCCGGTCGCGGCGAC
>RCMY010006223.1_pt1 | contig 10016 bp, 9 predicted proteins | sample 2041341 | NCBI WGS metagenome assembly RCMY01 (sample SAMN09708234, study PRJNA481090) | Marine sediment metagenome, whole genome shotgun sequencing project.
CATAGGCATGTTTTTGGCTATGATCATCGGCTCACTTGTGGGATTTTTAAGGGTCAATGCCTTTCCCGCTAAGATATTTATGGGAGATACAGGATCCATGGCCCTAGGTGGCGCTATGGCGGCGGTTGCCGTTATTATGAATATTGAACTGATCGTGCCAATGCTTTGTTTTGTATACTTTATGGAAAGTGTTTCTGTGATTATCCAAGTCCTATACTTCAAAAAAACCGGCAGGAGATTTTTTAAAATGGCTCCCATCCATCATCACTTTGAAAAACTAGGCTGGCATGAAACCAAAGTAGTCAAACTGTTTGTCATCATAACCATCATAATGAGCGCCTTGTCCACATGGGCCATATGGTCAATATAGACAGGAGAAAAATGAAATTATCAGATAAAACCATAGGAATTATCGGCCTTGGAAAAAGTGGCCATGGCCTGATCGATTACCTGAACAATAAAGCAAAAAAAGTAGTGGCCTTTGACTCAAAAGTCGAAGCAAAAAACAACTACGACCTAGATCACTACAAAAACGTAGACTTCCATTTTGGCCAAAATCCAAGAGGGGATGAAGCAGTAGACCTGATCATCATCTCCCCCGGCATATCCCTTGACCATGATTTTGTGCAAAAGTTTATCCAAAGGGGAGTGGAGGTGATTGGAGAAGTGGAGCTGGCATCTCGCCTGACCGCAGGCAGCTTTATAGGCATCACTGGCACCAATGGCAAAACCACCACCACCGCCCTGACAGGAAAAATGTTTAAAGATGCAGGACGGGATCCTAGAATTGTTGGAAACATTGGAAACCCCATTATATCCGAGATAGAAAGTGCAGGGTCTAACACGGTATTTGTGGCAGAGCTCAGTAGCTTTCAGCTGGAAACGGCAAAAAATCTCAGGTGTAAAGCCGCGACTATCATCAACATCACTCCGGACCATTTGGATAGACACAAAACCATGGAAAATTATGGAAATATAAAGGCAAAGATCTATCAAAATCAAGATAACGAGGACTTTGCCATCATAAATGTAGATGATCCCTTGTCCCTTGCCTTAGGGGAGCAAACGTCAGCTCAAAAAATATATGTTTCCGTAAGCCAGATGCTAGATGGAAAGAAGTTTCCAACAAACATCTCTATTCAAAACAACAAAATTATCTTGAGCAAAGAAAATCAGGAATTTGAGATCATCGATCTTGAGGATATCCCCCTCAAGGGCAAACATAACTACGAAAATGTTCTTTGCGCCATCGGACTGGCCCTGGCCTATGAGATTGATATAAAGTCCATTGCTCTCACATTAAAACACTTTACAGGCGTAGAGCACAGACTTGAATTTGTAAGGAAAGTTAAAGAAGTGAGCTACATAAATGACTCCAAGGGCACCAATCCGGACGCATCCATCAAGGCCCTTGAAGCCATCGAAAAAGACATTATTCTTATTGCCGGCGGATATGATAAAAACTCTAACTTTGACAAGTTGGTCTCTGCCTTTGACCAAAGGGTCAAGCTGGCCCTGATAATGGGGGAGACCAAGGAAAAAATCAAATGCTCCTTTAAGGCCCAGGGCTTTGAAAGATATATTGAAGTCAAGAACATGGAAGAAGCGGTAGAAATGGCCTCAAAAATGGCAGAAGAAGGCGACACAGTACTTCTTTCACCAGCCTGTGCATCATGGGATATGTATACCAGCTTCGAACAAAGAGGGGAACATTTTAAAGCACTAGTAGATAAATTAGGATAAAAAATGAGCAGAAAAAAAACAAAAAAGAACCAGTTAGACTACTTGATGCTATTTTCAATATTAGGACTCCTTATTATCGGACTTCTAATGGTATATAGCTCAAGTTATTACTCCTTTGCCTATGAGAACAATGACCCCAATGCACTCTTAAAAAAAGAATTGGCATTTTCCATTGCAGGCCTCATGGTTATGTATTTAGCTAGCCGGATTGATACCAAGACCATCCGGGCTTTGGCCGTGCCCATAAATGTAGTGACGGTCCTGATGTACCTTGCCCTCTTGACGCCACTGGGATGGCGGTTCAGGGGAGGCCTTAGGTGGATCCGGATTGCAGGGCAAACCATCATGCCTTCTGAATTTGCCAAATATGCGGTGGTCATTGCGGCCGCTTATGTGCTGACAACAAAAAAAGATGAAAAAAGAACGCCGGCCTATTATTTTCTAATCTTTTGTCAGGGCTTTTATATCCTTGCCACCTATTTACAGCCGGATATGTCATCTTCTATTATCATTGCGGTGGCAGTTTTGGCCGTCCTGTTTTTTGGGGGCCTCAACTCCATATATATTGTGATGATGTCCTTTTTGGGCGTCGGGGCAGCCGTCATGGCGATCATCCTATCGCCTTTTAGACTGGAGCGGGTAAAGGTACTCCTTAATCCACTTTCAGATCCGTCGGGGAAGGGTTTTCAGGTCCTTCAGTCCCTATATGCTGTGGCCTCAGGCAGCATGCTGGGTAAGGGCCTAGGCAACGGCATTCAAAAAATGATGTATTTGCCCCTGGCCTATAATGACTATATTTTCTCTATCTATGCAGAAGAGCTGGGCTTTGCAGGCTGTATCATATTGTTAGCCATCTTATCAACCCTTGTCCTGCGAGGATTCAAAATATCAGCCAACGCCTCAGATAAATTTTCTGTTTTGCTGGCAGGTGGTATTATTGCCCAAATTGCAGTACAATCAATCATGAATATGTATGTATCCATATCTCTCTTCCCCAGTACGGGAATCCCTTTTCCGATCATAAGCTATGGAGGAACCTCTCTGATAACTACCTTAGGAGGTTTGGGACTCGTGCTAGGCATTTCAAGGCAGGAAAATAAGCGTACACCCGCTGCCTTTGAAAGAATAGAAAAGAAAAAATATCATTCATTAGAAAGGCGAACAAAAATATAATGCGAGCGATACTCACCGGTGGTGGCACAGGAGGCCACATCTATCCTGCCCTGGCCATTGCTGACAAAATCTGCCTTGAATTTGAAGGTGCAGAAATATTATACATTGGCACCCCTGGCAGCTTGGAAGAAAAAATTGTGACAAAATATGGCTATGCCTTTGAGACTGTCCAGGTAAAGGGTTTTCAAAGAAAACTCAGCCTAGAAAACCTCAAAAGAGGCTTTAAGGCTCTAAAAGCCATCCATGATGCCAAAAAAATCATTAAAAATTTCAAACCAAATATTGTCATAGGAACAGGAGGCTATGTGGCCGGCCCAGTTGTCTACGCAGCGAGCCGATGCAACGTCCCAACCCTTATCCATGAACAAAACGCCTATCCAGGGGTCACCAACCGAATCCTATCAAAAAAAGCCGATAAAATCTACTTGGGCTTTGAAGCCGCCCGTACAAGATTTAAAACCAAGGCGCCCATGGAAACAATCGGAAATCCTGTCAGAAGTCAGATATTAAACTCACATAGCAGGGAAGAAGCGAGAAAAATCCTCAATATCCTGCCAGAAGAAAAATTTATACTCATAACTGGCGGATCCAGTGGTTCAGAAGCCATAAATAATGTTATAATAGAAACAATACCGGAATTTATAAATCAGAATATTGCTTTTATATTTTCTACAGGCACTCATCACTATGAGGCTATAGCCAATAAATTTGCTCCCCTTTTGAAAGAGAACAAATTTATTATAACAGAGTATATTGAGGATATGGCCAACTATATAGCAGCCAGTGACCTGTGTGTAATCAGTGCTGGAGCCACCACCATAGCAGAAATAAACGCAGTGGGCAGGGCCTCTATTATCATCCCAAAGGCATACTCAGCAGAAAATCATCAAGAAGTAAATGCAAAAAATGTCCAAGATAACGGTGCAGGCTACTATATAAGAGAAAATGACATTACAAAGGAAAAACTTCTGAGTCATGTCAACAGTATTCTAAACAATGAAAAGATAAAGAATGAAATGGAGATAAACTCCAAAAAACTATACCCCGAAGACCCTTGCAAGACCATTGTAGAGGATATACACAAAATGATTAAATAACGAGGAATAACATGGAAAGCGTGAAAAAACATTTTTCAAAGAAAAACATCATACTACTTATCATCGGGGCAATCACACTCGTTTTGCTATACTTGTTTCTACCCGTTTTTTACACAAAGAACATAACCATACTGGGAAACACCAACCTAAAGGCAGGGGATTTAAAAAAATTCTCCGAAGAAACCACAGAAAAAAATATATATTTGGTCAAAACCAAAATAATTGAAGAAGAATTTAGGCAGAGTCCCTATATTAAATCCATTAGCATAAAAAGAAAATTTCCCCGTACCCTGATCTATCAGATAAATGAGCGCAAGCCAGTGGCCTCAATAAAATTCAGCGGTGGTTTTGCCATAATAGATGACTTTGGAGTCGTCTTAAGGACCAGTCAAGATATCAATGATATTGTAAAACCCCTTATAAAAGGTATAAAATTATCGGAAATTACCATTGGTAAAGAAATTGCATCGGAGGACATCAACAATCTTACGACGAGTCTGGATGCTCTTTCCAACGTCAAGACAGCCCAATTATTAAATAATATATCTCAAATTGATATATCTGATCCCCAAAATATTTATATGATCACGCCCCAAGGGATTACCGTACTCCTAGGTGAAGGAAAAGACATGAACCAAAAAATGAGGATCCTCAACAAAATTTTAATCGATCTGTTTGAGAGAAAAATATACAGTGGATATGTGGATATGAGATATGATGCTTATCCGGTTTATAGGAGTAAAAAATAAATGAACAAAAAATATTTGGTTACAAGACTGGTCTTTCTTTCCCTAAGTTTTATTATAGGTTTTGGGCTTTCAGTCCAGCTAAATAACAGTGAATTCACAGGAAGTGGTCAAGCTGTCTCAGAAGCTGCAGCCCACCTGCAGGGGGAGCTGACCACTCTTAGGGATCGAAGAGAAGTGGTTGAAAACAACATCAGCGAAGTGGAAGAAAAAATAAAAGCAATAAAAGGCAGCCGGGCAGAATCCGATGAAGTCTACCAAAACCTGCTGCAAGAGATTGAGCAATATGAATTAAGAGCAGGACTGGTAAAGGCCCAGGGGCCAGGAGTTACGGTGGATTTTATGACGGGAGACCCAGAGCAATTCAAAAACCTTGCCATTAACTACGACCTTTTAATATCCGTCATCAATAAGCTCAATGCAGCCGGCGCCGAAGGGATAGCCATCAATGAGGAAAGGATCACCCTTTTGACTGATATACGCTATGACCAGGGCAATTTATATGTCAACAACAACCCCATAGGAAAGACCGTACAGATTAAGGCAGTAGGCGATCCGGATACCCTTGAAGCAACCCTCAACATGAAATACGGCATATTGTGGGAAATCAAAAACAACTTCAATATCAAGTCCAAGGTAGAAAAACGTGACACCGTCGAACTTCCTAAATATACTCAGGATATCGAATTTAAATATACTGAGATTCAGGATTAGAATTTATGGAAAAACAAACAAAACAAAAAAAAGTTAGAATCTTCAAAAACACTGTCTTTATCATTTTTTTCATCGTGGGTTTTGTAACAGTCTTACAGCTAAAATCAGGAAAGGACAGTAATGTTTTCTTTAGCCGGGAAGGTCTTAGAAATTTAGAATTACAGCTTTTGATGGAAACCAGTGAAATCGAGCGTTTAGAAGAATATCTCAGAAGAAAAAACAAAGAACTGGCTGAAGTAAGTGCCATGGAAAACAACCAAAATATATTTGATATTTTAAGTGCTCAAAGACGATACGCCATGTCTGCCAATGGGTATACAGGCTTCAAAGGGCCTGGCATCAAAATCATCGTGCAGGACTCAGATGTGGAAATCCTCCCGACCCAAAACCCCAATGACTTTGTGGTCCACGATCAGGATGTTTTAAATATCATTAATGATCTGAAAATTGCAGAAGCAGAAGCCATCTCAATCAACAACCAGATTGTCATGGCAGACTCATCCATCAAATGCTCTGGGGCAACGATTACTATCAATGACAAAACCTATGGGCAACCATTTGTTATAAGAGCCATCGGCAATCCACAGCAACTGGAAGCTGCCGTCAAATCAAAGGATTCCTACGCCTTTATCATATCCTCGTTATATGGCATCAGAATTACGGCGCAGCAAAGGGATTCAATCGAAATTGCAGGTTACAAAACCAACAAAAATAATATATATTTAAGGGAGGCGACAGATTAATGATTTGGGCAGTACTTGGTCTAATTTTAGGGATTTTAGCAGGGAGTTTCCTCCCCTTTACGTATCCAACGAGTTACTCTCTTTACATGTCTATTGCAATGCTTGCTGCATTTGACTCCTTACTGGGGGCCATTAGGGCCAGTCTTGAAAACAAATACAACAACATGCTCTTTGTCACTGGCTTTTTTTCCAATGCCATACTAGCGGCTCTTTTGTCATATTTTGGAGACAGACTCGGTGTTCCATTTTATTATGCACCGATCATTGTCTTTGGAGGTAGATTATTCCAAAACATTGCAATCATCAGGAGGATACTCTTAAAATAATTAATTTTTGGAAAAAGACTGAAAATTGCCGGATATTATGGGGCAAATGCACAAAAACTATTGACACATCAGTATGTTATTGTATAAACTTATACTATTAAACGCAATATTAAAGATTGTATTCAAATTACAGAATATAGAGTGGTGGAGGGATTAGATGTTTGGATTAGATGTAAACAATGAGATTAGCCCAGAAGTTATAAAGGTAATCGGAGTTGGCGGCGGCGGTGGCAATGCGGTCAACAGAATGATAAGTTCTGGTTCTGGAGGGGTCGAGTACATTGTCATGAATACTGACGCGCAAGCCCTCAGACAATCAGAAGCTCCAATAAAGCTTCAATTAGGTGAAAAGACGACAAGAGGCAGAGGGGCTGGCGCAGACCCTGCCATAGGGGCCAAATCAGCAGAAGAAAGTGAAGCAGATATAACTGCCCTGATTGAAGGATCAGATATGGTATTTATTACTGCAGGCATGGGGGGCGGAACAGGAACGGGAGCCGCACCGATTGTGGCTAAAATCTCAAAAGGTCTAGGCATCTTAACCGTAGCTGTAGTGACAAGACCCTTTACCCTTGAAGGAAACACAAAGGTAAAAAAAGCAGAGCAAGGAATTGAACAATTAAAAAAGTATGTGGATACGCTGATTGTCATTCCCAACGACAGAATATTTGATATATCTGAAAAGGGAACCACACTGACACAAGCCTTTGAAACAGCCAATACCATCCTAAAAAACGGCGTCAATGGGATCACTGATATCGTAGAAACCCCAGGGATAATCAATGTGGATTTTGCCGACATCAGAACAACCATGATAGACAAGGGCGTGGGCCACATGGGCATAGGCGTCGCTTCAGGAGACGCAAGAGCGCTAAAAGCCGCAGAGGAAGCAATCCATAGCCCCTTGCTAGAAACCACCGTGGAAGGAGCCTCAAGGGTTCTAATCTCCATATCTGCCACAAAAGAAAGTTTAACCATTGATGAATATCGAGATATTCTTGGATATGTACAAGAAAATGTTAACTTTGAGGAAGCGGAAATAATCGCAGGAACTGCTGAAGTATCAGAGCTTGGTGAAGAAATCAGAGTAGCGGTTATTGCCACAGGATTTAAAGAAGGCGAAGAATTTAAAAAAGATAAACTAAACAAAGAAAAGGACAAAACAGGGGAATCCTCTGCGGGGCAGGAAGCTGCAGAATCTAAGCCAGAAGAGCCAGAGTACATTAGTGAACCTAATTTTGTCATTCCTGACTGGGTTCTCAATCAAAGAAAAAAGAAATAAGCACATATGAATATCGTTATATAAAAAAGAGAATTAATTGGGATTCTCTTTTTTTAAAAAGCGTTTTGGAAAGGCAAATGATGAAATGTAAATATTGCGGTTCGTCAGAATCAAAGGTAATAGACTCCAGACAAGCAGAAGAAGGGACTTCCATACGCCGGCGGCGAGAATGTGATAGCTGCGGTAAAAGATTTACAACCTATGAAAGAATTGAACAGATCAATATCATGGTCATTAAAAAAGACAAATCAAGAGAAGCCTTTGACAGAGAGAAAATACTCAGAGGCATTTTGAAATCCTGTGAAAAAAGAAATATCACCTTGGAGCAAATGGAACAAATTGTCGATTCCATAGAAAAAGATCTGTTAAACTCCATGAAAAGAGAGGTAAGTAGCACGGAAATAGGGGAAATGGTAATGAAAAAATTGAAAAGCCTCGACGAAGTCAGTTATATTCGATTTGCTTCCGTCTACAGGGAATTCAAAGATATCGATAGCTTCATGGCGGAAATCAGAAATATTAAATCGGAAAACTAACCATTAACAGAACTCGTTTGAAGGGAGTTAACATGGAAAGAACCATTACAAATTCAAATATCGAATCCATAAAAGTCAGAGAAACAGAAAAAATGTTTTATAAATATCTAGGGGATAGCCTGACTGGCACCTGCCTTTACAAGATATCACCAGAATCAGGCCTCTACTTTGATCTGCTCTACATCCAAGATAAAGAAGCTGCACTGTTTAAATTTATGGATACCAACGAAGATACATTTGAAATCATTGGAGATGAGATTATTGAAGTGATCCAAGAAGAAAGGCAAGTAGTAGAAGACTTTCTTCAGGCCAAGCTCGGATATAATATTAATTATTACTTTTTGATGCCCTATGTGGACTTAGGTAAGTTCAAGGTAAAAGAACCCTTTATCTTAGACCAAAAACAGTTTGAAGATTTAATGAATCTAGATTTACCGCTCAGCTCCCTGCTGAGTCCTATCCAGGAGCGATCCAAGTTTTTATATGAGCTGGGCAATGAATACTATGTATATAACACAGAAGTAAACCATGGTGATGAATCCATAGACCTAAGCTTTAAGGGCAGTCCAATCAAAGGGATTCTAATGGAAGACGAACAAATCCAAAGGGTCAACACCATGCATTATGGGACAAGTTACATTGAAGGGCCCACCGGTACAGGTAAGACATCGATCCTACTATCCAAGGCCATTAAATTAGCTAGGCTTTTTCCAAAGGATCAATTTTTGTATATTACCTTTGATAAGCAAAGCAATAATCACCTTAAAAGCATCTTGACCAACCTATATGCAGACATTGAGAATATCAGGGTCATCAATTTTCATCAGTTTGTCCTCAAATTAGGCTCCAAGCACAATTTGAGATTAAACAAGAACAGTAAACAAAACTTTAATGCGGAATTTAAGAAAGTATTCAAAAAAGTGACTACTTTATATAAGGGGAAACGCTTCTACAAGGGCATATTTGTCGATGAGTCGGAAAACTTTGATCAGGAAGAGATTGAGTTTTTAGATGCCATCACCCAAAGCAGCAATTCATTTATTATGTATTCCTTGGATATTCCCAAAAAAATGTCTCCCTCTGAAATGGGAGAAAAACAAATACCTAAGAGCTCAAACCACTATATACAGACCAAGTCCAACTACAGGCAGTCAGAAACCACCGGTTATTTCAACCGCAATTTTCAAAATGATATCAACACCTTTTCACTTTTAGAATTAGAAGAGGTGAACAACTACTTCCTGCCCTTTGATATCAAGAGAAAGTCCAAGGGTAAGGTCAATATAGTCGAGTATGATGAGTCCCAAGATATAACAAAGATCGTCACTTCCCTGATTGAGTCCTATCTATCCGCTGGACACAGCCCTTCAGATATGGGTATCATCTATCCCTACAATCTCAAAGTGGCCAAGGGCAACAAAAGAATTGACTCTAAGGCCATCTTTAAGGCAGCCTTGGACGAGGCAGGGATTGCTTCGGTTTTTGCCGATGACAACACCAACTCTCTACAAGCAAGCCCGGGAATCACCCTATCTAATATATACAATTTCACAAACCTTGAAAAAAAGATTCTAATTTTTTGCCAGCTAGATACCATGTATGAGATGTCAGATCGATTTGTAGAAAGAGATACCAAAAAACTACTCAATATCATCT